>Ga0180007_10006728_pt1 | contig 11139 bp, 8 predicted proteins | sample MM_PC_MetaG_FD_121122 | JGI IMG/M metagenome (GOLD analysis project Ga0180007, IMG submission 121122) | Groundwater microbial communities from the Aspo Hard Rock Laboratory (HRL) deep subsurface site, Sweden - MM_PC_MetaG | ecosystem: Environmental > Aquatic > Deep subsurface > Groundwater...
ACAGCCTTATGAATTACTACTGCTTCGCGATTTGAAGAAGTAGCGTTAGTACTTGCCAAAACCGTATTAGTCGTTAGAAGACCGCCCACATCATTACCCTCTTTATCATACGTTGCATTAAAGGTTAATGTTGCGCCTGAGCCTGTTGCCGTGCTGGTAGCCTGAATACCATAACCTTCAGTGCCTCCACTAAGCGTTGTGCTGGCAGAAGCTATTAAATGAGAAGCACTGGAATTCCATAAGCCAGGATTCCCTCCGCCATCGCCATTGTCTTTAATGTAAAGAGTGCATCCGCCGGCTGAGTTAGTGCAAGACATTGTGCTAGAAGCATTTGGGGTAGCTGTTTTTATTGATGTGTCCGTCCAGGTTCCAAAATCAGTAGAAGCGTTATCAGTAGCGCAACTGATGCTTGCCGTAACTTGAGCGCTTACTGTCACCGCCGTAGAGGTAGCTGCTGCTGCCTTATTAGGATTAACAGCAATTTCATACGTTAAAACCATGCTGTTTAATAAAAAAGTTAATCCAATAATAATAACAATGCCGCCAATAATTCCTATTAATATATTTTTATTCATAATATTTTAATTATCTACTATGCGACCCTTTATTGTAAACAAATATCATTTTATAATAATAATCCTTTTAAAAAAGTTAATCTATCTAGGTTGTGGATAACTCAATTTTAGTTAGCAACGCACTCATAAGTAATTGTATCGGAATAATTTCCGGATAAGGTATTCGTATCTATTGACGCTTTATGAGTCACAATTACTATAGCATCGGAAATGTCAGTCGTAGAAGAAGCAATAGATAAATTAGTTAGGGATAAACCACCTATTGTATTGTTAATTTTGTTATATTTCCCAGAAATAGTTAATCCGGCTGATGTTGACGTTGCTTGGACACCATATCCTTCAGTACCAGCAGAAAGTATCGCATCAGTGGAAGCAATAAGATAGGTTGGCGAACTATTCCTAAATAAGCCAGAATTGCTGCCACTACCACTGTCTTTAATATAAAGAGAACAACCAGACGGAGTGCCATTGCAAGACATTGTAGTAGACGCATTAGGAAAAGAAGCTGCCACATTTAAAATTGTGAGTTCACCAAAAGAAGTTGATGAAATATTTGTTGAGCAAGAAACACTCGAAAAGGGAATGTATTGTTCTCCGGTTGTCCCATCATCAATTATAACCCAATTGTAAGTATCAATTAAATTCTGTCTTGATGTAGCCGGCAATCCCAAACTATATTTGGCATTTCCCAATCTTAAAGTAACCCCGGATTGAAGTAGAGGTAAACTATTCCATCCTATAAGTAATGAATCGTAATTTGCCGTTGATAAGGATATGGTTTTTTCAGTAAACATATAATTCATATCTGTAACATTTGAGACATCCCAATCCCCGATATCTTGATCAAAAATATCTGCATCATAAAACATATAATTCATATTTGTAACATTGCTTACATCCCAATTTCCTATTGGTTGATTAAATGCGCGTGCACTAGCAAACATATGTTGCATATCTATTCCACTTGAAGTATCCCAATTATTTATTGAGTCAGAACCCCCGTTATTGAATGCCTCCGCACTCTGAAACATTCCAGAATACCATCCGTTACAAAAATAAATTACATTTGAAACATCCCAGTTTCCTATATTTTGATTGAAATTATCTGCACTATAAAACATTTGATACATACTTGTAACATTACCTGTATTCCAATTACCTATATCTTGGTTAAAAGCAGTATCATAAAACATCATCGCCATACTTGTAACACTACCTGTATTCCAACTACTTATATTCCCATTAAAATTATTTGCACTATAAAACATACGCTCCATATTTGTGACTTTACTCGTATCCCAGTTGCTTAAATCTTGATTAAAATTATCTGCAGCATAAAACATACCAAACATATTTGTAACATTAGACGTATTCCAATTTTTTATTGAATCAGAGCCTCCATTGTTGAATGCTGTTGCCCCCCAAAACATTCCTGACGCCCAACCTCCTCCAAAAGCTGTAGCCCCCGACACATCCCAATTTCCTATATCTTGATTGAACGACGATGCCCCATAAAACATTTGAGAAAAATCTCCCGTAACACTGCTTATATCCCAATTACTTATGTTCCCATTGAAATCAGTTGCTCCGTAAAATATAGTATCCATATTTGTAACTTTACTTGTATTCCAATTGTTTAAATCTTGGTTGAAATGTTCTGCAGAACGAAACATATAATTCATATTTGTAACGTTTGAAACATTCCAATTACCTATTGGTTGATTAAAATTGGTTGCTCCATAAAACATCATCCCCATATTCACACTATTTGAAGTATCCCAATTATTTATTGAATCAGAGCCTCCATTATTGAATGCTGTTGCCCCTTGAAACATCCCTGAATACCAGCCATTATAAAAATATATAACATTGGATACATCCCAGTTTCCTATATTTTGATTGAACGACGATGCCCCATAAAACATACTCCTCATATCTGTAACTTCGCTTGTATCCCAATTACTTACATTCCCATTGAAGTTCTTTGCATTTGCAAACATATAGGCCAAATTTGTGGTTCCAGTTAAATCTAAAACATCTATTGCGCTTGCATTAAGGTTTTCGCATCCATAAAAAGGTCCATTAGCATTTCCTGTCTTAAGTTTCCCCCATTGTGAAATGTCTAAAATCTTTAATTTATCTCCTCCATTATAAAATTGCCATCCCTCTATTGTCCCGCTTATTTTAAGCTCATAAGCTCCTTCCGAACTATAAGTATGAGTGACTTCTGCTTGATTATAAGTAGTTATATAACTATTTGATGAATCCCCCCAATCAACAATGAAATTATAAACACCATCTGATTTAAAAGGTAGCTTAATCTTTGTAGAATCACTTGAACCTGATGACGTTGAGGTCGTACTCCAAAAAGAAATAAAAAGATTTTTATGTTCCGAATCTAACCTCGGATAATCATTCCCATCATAAATATACCAAGTTTCACTTGTATAATTTCCAACCAAGACAATATCCCAGCTTGCATCATTAAAAGTATCGTAATCCTTCATTTCTGATGTGGTTTTTCCTGTTCCACCATCACTTGTTGCTTGTCCCGAGGTTTCGGTATCCCAAAAAGAATTTGTTATTATTCCATCGTAAAAAAGAACCCCCACAAATCCTCCAACACTAGAACTAGCAGCTACATTCCCTGTTGAGTATGAATTTATTATTGTTCCTCTGTTCACAGAGGTCATACCTCCCGCAATACTTCCCGTAGTAACATTTGCAGTGGAATATGAATTGTTTATTATTCCCCCCCCATAATTATATCCCACTAATCCTCCAGCATAATTATCAAACGTGTATATACTCCCAGTAGAATAGCAATTTGATATTGTTCCATAATTAGAACTAGCTAAACCTCCAGCACCTTGATTTGCTGAAGCGCTAATATTCAAAATACCTAAATTTAAAATCTCTGCCCCTGCACCAATTGTTCCAAATAACCCTTTGTCATTACCCCACCTAGAATAGGTGTAAATATCTGAAATTGTATGCCCGTTTCCATCAAATGTTCCTGTAAATGTTGATATTGAAGCCCAACCACCACCACCATTTGCAGAAGAGCCAGCATAGGTGTCATACCCTATAGTAGAAGAACTTAAATCATTCATTAAAATAAAAGAGCTAGAAAGATAATTTCTTACTTCATTTAATTGCGCCCAGGTCTCAATCTGGTATGGGTCTCCAGAAGTTCCTGAACCCCCGGCAAAAGCAGCCTGGGCTTTTGAAATTTCCGAAGGAATTGAAGGGTTATCCCAAATTCTGGGCCAACCGCTGAAAATCCAAACAGCTGTTATCAAAAAGATAAAGCAAAATAATGAAAAAAATCTAAAATTGTTTTTTAGTTTTTTTACCATCATTTTTATTATAGTTTAATTTTAATAAATTGAACATAAAAAATAAACACAAAAAATCCGCCCTGAATAAGAGCGGATTTTATTTGCACTATTTCTTTTTACGGATTAAAAACCTCGTCCTCCGAAATCCCTTCTGGGCCTTTCTTCCATCGGGCGGGCTTCGTTTACCTTAATCTGCCTTCCGTCAAGATCCTTTCCGTCCAAGGCTTCAACAACCTTCTGGGCTTCTTCATCGTTAGACATTTCTACGAATCCAAAACCTTTTGAACGGCCGGTCATCTTGTCCATAATGACAGATGCTGATTCAACAGTGCCAAATTGGGAACAAGCGCTTTTCAACCCCTCATCATTGGTGTTGTAAGACAAATTCCCAAAATACAATTTTTTAGCCATTTTAACTTTTGTGAATATTGATTTTTATTAACGAGTTCGACCTCTTAACTTAATTTTAATTCCCTTAACTTACACAAATACTTACTCAAAAAATCAATACCCAATACTTATGTAACGAGGACAAAAATAAGAACACTCGCGTAAAACATTATACCTTATTATTATAAAAAAGCAAGTGCTAATAAAAGAGCCCATCCTAAGATTATTCCCGGCTAAAAGCCAAGTGGGTGGGTTCATCCGGCTCCCGCAGGAGGCGGAACTCTTACCCTCCCTTAAGGAATTATTTGATCCGAGAATCTCAGGGGCAGGGCTCTTTAATTATTATAGAACAAATTAAAAACAAATTTCAAGTCTATTCCGACAAAGCTTTACTTTTTTGTCAAAAGATTATTCCAGAATGCCGTCAAGATTGACGTCATAAAGTATCTCTTCTCCAACAAGGCGGTAATTGACTAATTCTTCAGACTTGAACCACAGGTTAATTTCTCCTTCCGCTTCTTCGGGGCTGCCAGAGGCATGAACTATATTCCTGGTGGAACGGCTATCTATATCCGCCACTTCGTATGAATCAATAGTGAAATCCCCCCTTATTGTCCCAACATCAGAAGTCAACGGCTCGGTTCCCCCAGTAATCTTCCGGACAACGCCAACCGCATGCATCCCCTGCCAAACCATAGGAATTATCGGCCCGCAACTCAGATATTTTTTCAATTTTTCCAAAGTAACCGCATTCACCTCAAGGGGATCTTCTGAAGGAGGGGTCAAGCCCTTGGATTTATAGGCGTCTATAGTCTTCTGCCCGTTTCTTTGGCGCCAGGTCGGATCCAGGGTATAATGCTTTTCTACGAATTCCGGAGTGGCAACCATCATTTTCAGCCCAATCAGCTTAAGGCCAGACCTTTCATAGCGCTTGATAACTTCGCCAATCAATGACCTTTGGATTCCATCCGGCTTTATTATCACCAGTGTCCTTTCTTCTTTTTTAGATTTTTTTTCTTCCATGTTTTTTACGGGGTTTACTAAAAACTTTCACGTAATTATACTGATATAAAGGAAATTATGCAAACTATTAGCCCAAAACTGATTATCGGCCTGGGAAACCCTTCAAAGGAATATGAGAAAACCTACCACAACGTCGGTTTTCTCTTTATCGATTCCCTGGCAAAAAACGGGTTCAAAAAAGAAAAATCATTCTCTTTCGCAAAAGAAGGCAAGGTTGTGCTGGTAAAGCCGCTTGTTTTCATGAATGAATCCGGCCGGGCGGTTTCAGAAGCCGTGAAATATTTCTCAAGTTCAAAAAATAAAGTCAGTCCGGAGGAAATATTGATTGTCCATGACGATTCCGATATTTTCTTGGGCGACCACAAATTTTCCCTGGGCCGGGGCTCGGCCGGCCACCGCGGGGTGGAATCAATAATCAAATCGTTAAAGACAAAAGATTTCAGTAGATTAAGGATTGGAATCAGGCCCATGGATGAAAAGGAAACAAAACGGGAAAAAGCAGGAGATTTCGTATTAAAAAAGATTTCTCCCAGAAACCTAAAAATGCTTTCTGAAGAATTCAAGGAAATAAGTAAAATTATCAATGTCTAAAGTAAAAACGTTAATTTTAATAATCAGTGACATTATCATCCTTTACGGAGCGCTTGCCTTAACCCTTGTTCTGCGCTACAAGGGAGATTTTTTCAGCAGCCATTTCGAAGACCATTTTGTCCCCTTTTCCATTATTTTCATTGTCTGGCTAATAGTTTTTTACCTTTTTGACCTTTACCGCAACAAAAATTTAAGGATAGACCCCTCGGCTTTCCAGATCTTCATTTTCGGGATTTTTGTAAGCGTCCTGTCGTCCGTAACCCTCTTTTACCTCTTCCCGGGACTTTTCAAATTAACCCCGAAAACCAACCTTGTCCTTTTCGCTTTTATTTTCGGGGTTGTTGATTTTGCCTGGCGATCCCTTTTGGTAAAAATATTCATTTCAAGCGGATCAAAAAACCGTCTGTTAATCATCGGCGATTCGCCGATTACCAAAGAAATAACTGAATATTTAGAAGAAAACCCCCAGGCCGGGTATACAGTAGCCAGCCAAATAAAAAACATAGAAGACTATTCAGCCAAGGAGCTTGAAGAAAAAATAGCCGAGGCTATAAAAGAACAGCATTTGAATACTGTAATAATCCAGTCAAACCTCAAAAAGAACCCGGAAATCATAAACGCGGTATACAAGCTCCTTTCTTTTGAAATATCCATTCTCGACATCGTTTCCTTCTATGAAACGCTTCTTGAAAAAATACCCTTAGACGAGCTGGATGAAGGCTGGTTTATAGAAAAATTGATTACCAGAACAAGAATTTACGACACCCTTAAAAGGGTGATTGACCTTGTCTTAGGAATCATCCTTTTCATCATCCTTATCCCCTTCATGGTTATTATCGCAATTCTGATAAAACTGACTTCGCGCGGCCCCATCCTCTATTCCCAAAAAAGAATGGGCAAAGGAGAAAAGGCGTTCACTCTCTACAAATTCAGGACAATGAAAGAAGGAAATAACGGCCCATTGTGGACAACCGACAATGATAAGCGCATAACCTTTGTGGGCAAAATCCTCCGCCGTTCCCATTTGGACGAATTTCCCCAGCTCTACAATATTATCAAAGGAGACATTTCCTTCATCGGGCCAAGGGCTGAAAGGATAGAGCTTGCCGAAAGCTTCCGCCAGCTCCCCCGGTATGAAATAAGGCATATTATAAAGCCGGGCCTTACTGGCTGGGCCCAACTCAACTACAAGCCCAGCGCTTCCCTTGAAGAGGCAAAAGAAAAACTTGAATACGACATTTATTACATCAAAAACAAATCATTAATCCTGGATTTTCTGATTCTGATAAAAACTATAAAATATGTCTTTATCTCAAATACTAAATCTTAAAGAGTTTTTTCTCAAAAATAAGAGCATACGCCAGACTGTTTCAAAAAATGCATTTTGGCTTACCATCGGCCAGGTAGGAAGCCGTCTCTTTAGGGCGTTAATAATTATCTATGCCGCTAGAATACTTGGGGTTGGAGAATACGGTATATTTTCTTATGTTTTAGGCTTGGCTGGTTTTTTTACCTTATTCGCTGATGTAGGAGTCAATTCAATTCTAACCAGGGATATAACTAAACATCCAGATAAGGCAGACAATTATTTTGCCACAGCTTTTTGGATAAAGATATTTCTGCTTTTAGTTTCTTCTATTCTGGTCATATTTGTCGCTCCATACTTTTCAAAAATAGAAGGGGCAAAGATATTAATACCATTAGTGGCTCTTTTAAACTTTTTTGACGGCATAAGGGAATTTTCTTCGGCCTATTTCAGGGCAAAAGAAAGAATGGAATTAGAGGCTTTTACAATAACATTAACCAATATAGCGATTACGGTTTTTGGAATTATAGTACTTTCTTTTCAGACCAACGCAAAAGCGCTGGTAATAACATATATATTAAGCGCTGGAACTGGAACTATCGCAAGTATCGCCCTTCTTAAAAAACAGTTTTCTAAGGTAATAAAATTTTTCAAATCAGATCTTATAAAAGAAATTATATCTTCGGCCTGGCCTATTGCTTTGTTAAGTATAATAGGAATATTTATGACCAATATAGACGTGATTATGCTTGGTTTTTTCAAAACAGGCCAAGAAGTGGGCTTGTATTCGTCCGGACAAAGAATAATCCAGATACTTTACACCTTGCCGGCAATTATCTCTACCAGCTTTTTCCCTGTGATTTCTCGTTTTGTAGGACAAAAAGATAACATCAAAACAAGATTGCTAATAGAAAAAGGATTAACTGTGGTATTTTTAATCGGAATGCCATTGATTATAGGAGGAATAATATTGGGCGAAAACATTATAAATCTCCTGTATGGTTCCGAATATTTACCAGCAACACTTTCTTTTCAAATATTAATATTAAATATAATTTTTGTATTCCCGAGTTATTTTATAGGCAGTTACATATTCGCCTATAATGAACAAAAAAGAATAGCCCCTTATTTAATAATCGGCTCATTGGTCAATGTAGCCCTTAATGCCTTGTTAATCCCATTTTATGGCATAGCCGGAGCTGCGATAGCAACCCTTTGCGCTCAAGCCATATACCAATCATTATTGATACGGTTAGCCAAAAAGGTAAATAATTTTCAAATTATTACCTACCTCAAGAAAATAGTTTTAGCATCTATAATTATGGGCGGTCTAGTTTATTGTATAAATTTGGCCGGATTAAATGTTATATTAAACATAATCATTTCCGGAATCGCCTATTTTGTAATCTTATATCTAATAAAAGAAAATATTGTTAGAGAAATAACAAATGCAATTTTAAATAAGATATCACTTAAGCACTAAGATATTAAATTCTCTATTTTATCTAAACAAACATCCACACTAAGCTCTTTTTTAGCGTATTCAAATCCCTTTTCCCCCATCTGCTTTAAATCCTTTTCTCTAGCCATTTTTTTAATCACTTCTATGGCTTTATTCAATTCGCCTGATTCAATAGCATAACCACAATTAGTTTTTTCAACAAGACTAAAAGCATCGCTTTCTTTGTTTAAAAATGCCAATACTGGAATGCCTGCGGCCATATATCCTAGAAATTTTCCAGGAGTAAACGGCGTTTTATTTTTAGCGCTTAAACAAACTAAGCCAACATCTGAATCTTTTACAAGATAAGGATATTCCTGCTTTGAAACAAATGGTTTTATTAAAACGTTCTTTAAATTGTATTTTTTTATCAGTCCTTCAATTTTTCCTTTTTCAGTGCCGTCTCCAACCAAAAGAAAAATAATTTCTTTTAAATCAGAAACTCCTTTCGCAACTTCGACCAAAAATTCAAGTCCTTGGGCTGGTCCCATTATTCCAGCAAAAAGAAATACAAATTTACCTTTTAACCCATATTTACTTCGAAATAATTCGGTTTGTTGAATATTTTGATAAGGTTTTAAATCTATCCAGTTTTGGAGCGTAACAATTTTACTTTCTAGCACTCCCTTTTTTTCAATAAGAAACTTACGTCCTCCCTCAGAATGAAAAGTTATCTTATCAGCTGATTTATAAACTATTTTTTCTATAAATTCAAAAATCCAAACTGCCGGCTTATTTTTCCAACCGCTTAGTATTCCTAAGTCAATAGCATTCTGGGGAAATATATCTTGAATGTTTAAAACAAATTTTGCTCCGTATTTTTGTTTAATCATTTTACCAGTTAACCCTAATGTTAATGGCGGACTGTAAACTATTACTGCATCAATTTTATTGTCTATAAACTTTTTTATCTTTGTAAAAAATAAAAAAGGAAGGATTAACTGGGAAATCCCCCTTATTATAAAATTTACCTTATGGAGAGGAAGAGTCTTTATTCTTAAAATTTTTATTCCGTCTTCATCAGAAAGAATTTTAAAACTATCCTTTTCACGATTTTCAACTAAATAATGCTTCGGGTATGAAGTAACTACAGTAATTTTATGTCCACGTTCTTTTAATCCTTCAGCTAACTCTTTTATTAGATGGCTCGCCGAAGAAACTTCCGGAGGAAAAACATCGGCTACAATAAGAATATTCTTCATTATATTAACCTACCAAATTTTTGATTACATAACAATGTTTTTAATCCTTCTTGACTTTTTTAATTCAGTATGTTATTATTATATAATAAATATCTTGAACTTTAATAACCTAATTATAAAAGGAGACTGTAATGGACGACTTAAAGCTTAGAAGTGATTACGGGAAAGCAGCTTTAATGCTTTCGGCTGATTGGTCTAAAAACTCGATGGATGCCCTTTTTCTTCATGCTGTAAGCCGAGATGCAACTGGTGATAAACAAGACCCGGAATCAGATTTTTTTCTTTTAGCCGGCGCGCTATTTAAAACTGAACGTATTAAGGTAATAGTCATTAATGGCTCCAAGGGTGAACGCTATGGTAAAAATATTCCTGGTGAAAGCTGGGAGGGTGCGATAAGTTGGCAAAAAAAACTTGAATCAGTTGGCATCCCCGCATCTGCAATAATCCATTCAAAGGGTGCATATAATACCAAGGAAGAAAATATTAATTTTTTGGCTGTTGCCCAGAAAAATAATTGGAAAACAGCTGCAGTTTTAACAGTTAATTACCATTTTCCTCGAGTATTTATGGGTTACATTCAAACAATGAAAGAAACCGGGTATTGGATGTTGCTTTACGCTTTTTCTCTCCGTGGGGTTAACTGGTTTGCTCCAATGACAGGTAGCCAAGGAATATCAAAAACGTCTGCTTATGACCTAATTGAAGATGAACTTGCCCCTAGTCGTTTTCCCGTCTATACAAAAAAGGGTGATTTATGTTCCTTCGAAGAACTTTTTGATTATTTACGAACTCGTAAATAACCAAAAATTTTTAAAAAAACCGCTTGGCCTTACCAAGCGGTTTTCTTTATACTCCAATTTTATTTTTTATATCCCCTTTTCTTTTGAAGAATTTTTGTCAAGCCAACAATTAAACGCACAACCTTACTAGAAACATTATTAATTTGATAAGATGCAGGAACTTTAAACTTTTTACCGGATAAAATCTGATTAACCGTCACTTCTATTGACTGTAAAATTATATCCCTATCTAATCCAGAAAGAATTGCAACTCCTTCATCAAAAGCCTCGGGCCTTTCTGAACTAACCCTAACCTGAATTGCAGGAAACTCCATTATAGATGATTCTTCATGAATCGTTCCGCTATCAGATAAAACGCAAAAAGCGTTTTTTTGAAGCTTGTTATAATCGAAATATCCCATCGGCTTATG
>Ga0180007_10006729_pt1 | contig 11138 bp, 9 predicted proteins | sample MM_PC_MetaG_FD_121122 | JGI IMG/M metagenome (GOLD analysis project Ga0180007, IMG submission 121122) | Groundwater microbial communities from the Aspo Hard Rock Laboratory (HRL) deep subsurface site, Sweden - MM_PC_MetaG | ecosystem: Environmental > Aquatic > Deep subsurface > Groundwater...
ATACGGGACCCTGGGGCCGGATGATCTGCCTTTTTCCGAGACAACGCCCTATGCACCCAATTCCCCCTATGCCGCCAGCAAAGCTTCTTCCGACCATCTGGTGCGGGCCTACCATGAGACCTATGGCCTTGAGGTGACCACCAGCAATTGTTCCAATAATTACGGGCCGTTCCAGTTTCCTGAAAAGCTGATTCCTTTGTGCATTGCCAATATTCTGGATGGAAAGGCCCTGCCCATTTATGGGGACGGTCAACAGATAAGGGACTGGCTTTTTGTGGATGATCACAACCGGGGCGTGGAACGGGTACTGGAAAAGGGAAGGGTGGGGCAGACCTATAATATCGGCGGGAACAATGAATGGACCAATATCAATATTGTCCAGCAGATCTGCAGCCTGATCGACCAAAAATTTCAAACGGACCCAGCGGTTGCAAAGCAATTTCCCAACTCTCCCGGGGCCGGGGGCAAGGCTTCCCAAAGCCTGATTACCCATGTGATTGACCGGGTCGGCCATGACCGGCGGTATGCCATTGATGCCGTAAAAATCAGTTCAGAACTGGGGTTTGCGCCCAAGGAATCCTTTGAAACAGGCATCAAAAAGACCATTGACTGGTACCTGGACAATGAAATATGGTGGCGCAAAATTATGGACAAAAGCTATCTTGACTGGGTGAATCAAAATTATAAATAAGTAGTGGGGTCAGGCTTGTGTTCTTGGCTTATTGGGAAATAAGCCAAGAACACAAGCCTGACCCCACCGATAGGTGGAATGATGAAAAAAGCATTGATTACAGGCGTTACCGGTCAGGATGGGGCGTATCTGGCAGAATTTTTATTGGAAAAGGGATATGAGGTCCATGGAATTAAACGGCGGGCATCCTCATTTAATACAGATAGAATTGATCACCTGTACCAGGATCCCCATGAGAAAATCAGAAATTTTATCCTGCATTACGGTGATCTTACAGATGCCACAAACCTGATCCGAATCCTTCAGCAGGTCCAGCCTGACGAGGTTTATAACCTTGCGGCCCAAAGCCATGTGGCCGTCTCTTTTGAGTCTCCGGAATATACGGCTGATACCGATGCCCTGGGCACCCTGCGGATACTTGAAGGGATCCGCCTGCTGGGGCTTGAGAAAAAAACAAGGTTTTACCAGGCATCTACGTCCGAGCTTTACGGCAAGGTCCGGGAGACCCCCCAGACGGAAACCACCCCCTTTTATCCGCGAAGTCCCTATGCAGTGGCAAAATTGTATGCATACTGGATAACGGTCAATTACCGTGAAGCCTATGGGATCTACGCCTGCAACGGGATTTTGTTCAACCATGAATCTCCCATGCGGGGCGAAACCTTTGTCACCCGGAAAATCACCCGGGCATTGGCACGGATCAGCCTCGGGCTTCAGGAAAGCCTGTATCTCGGGAATCTGGATGCAAAAAGAGATTGGGGCCATGCCAAAGATTATGTCAGGATGCAGTGGATGATGCTTCAGCAGGAAACACCGGATGATTTTGTGATTGCCACGGGCAAGCAGTATTCTGTGCGGGATTTTGTCAACGCAGCAGCCAGGCAGCTGAATATCGAAATTTTATGGCAGGGCAAAGGCGTGGATGAGAAGGGGGTTGATAAAAAAACAGGCAAGATGATTGTGTCGGTCGATCCCGCCTATTTCAGGCCGACGGAGGTTGAAACCCTTTTGGGTGATCCTTCCAAGGCCAGGAATAAACTGGGCTGGGTTCCGGAAATCTCCTTTGAGCGTCTTGTGGCTGAGATGGTGCAGCACGACCTGGTTGTGGCGAAAAAAGATCATCTGTGCCAGACCCATGGCTATGACATCTTTGAATATAATGAGTAATAAAATGAAAAAAGAATCAAAAATATTCATAGCCGGGTCAAGGGGGCTTGTGGGGTCCGCCATTCTCAGGCGGCTTGACAAAGCCGGGTATGCCAACCTGCTGACCCCTGGTCACGGAGAATTGGAACTCATGGATCAGGCTGCTGTTTCAGATTATTTTAAAAAACATGGGCCTGAATATGTCATCCTGGCCGCGGCAAAGGTGGGCGGTATCATGGCCAACAGCACCTATCCTGCCGAGTTCATCTATGAAAATCTGATGATACAAAATAATATTCTCCATCAAAGCTGGGTTCATGGGGTCAAAAAGTTACTCTTTTTAGGGTCCTCCTGCATTTATCCCAAATTGTGCCCCCAGCCCATAAGGGAAGCCTATTTGATGACAGGCCCCCTTGAATCGACAAATTCTCCCTATGCCATGGCAAAAATAGCAGGCATTGAAATGTGCTGGGCATACAACCGGCAGTACGGCACCACCTTTATACCAATAATGCCGACAAATATGTATGGGCCAAATGATAATTTTGATCTTGAAACTTCCCATGTTCTGCCCGCCTTGATCCGGAAATTCCATGAAGCAAAAAAGACAAATGCTGATTCTGTTACCATATGGGGGTCTGGTTCTCCCAGAAGGGAGTTTTTATATGTGGATGATCTTGCAGACGCCTGCCTGTTTTTGCTGAGCAAGGAAATTGATGTGAAAGATCCTTCAGCCCCTCCGCTTTTTAACATAGGCACGGGAAAAGAGATCACCATCAAGGATTTGGCAGAAATGATCCGGGAGATCTGCGGATGTGAGTGCAAGCTTCGGTTTGACGCGTCAAAACCGGACGGAACCCCCCGGAAACTGCTGGATGTCTCCCGGATGGGGGCATTGTCATGGACGGCCAGAACAGATATCAGATCCGGGATCGAAAAAACCTATCAATGGTTTCAGCAGCAATACTAATTGGGGTAATTGGGGTCAGGCTTGTGTTCTTGGCTTATTGGGAAATAAGCCAAGAACACAAGCCTGACCCCGCTATTTCGCTAAGGAGGGGATATGCCCAGAAAACCACGTATCCACTACCCGGGTGCTTTTTACCATGTTATGCTTCGTGGAAATGCCAAACAGATAATTTTCCATGGCAGGGATGATATCAGGCGGTTTGAAGAGATCCTCAGCCAGGGGCTTGAAAGGGATCACCTGCGGCTGTATGCATATTGCTGGATGAAAAACCATGTGCACATGGCGATCCAGGTATCAGATATACCGCTGTCTAAAATGATGCAAAGTCTTTCACAGCGGTATACGGGCTGGTTCAACCATCGTTATGATCGTGTGGGGCATCTTTTTCAGGGTCGCTATAAGGCGATTTTGGTTGACAGCGAAGGATATCTTCTTGAGATCATTCGATACATTCATCTCAACCCGGTGCGTGCAGAGCTGGTGATAGACCCCCTGGAGTATTCGGAAAGCAGCCATCGTGCTTATCTTGAGCCGGATAAAGCCGCAGAATTTCTTTCCATTGATTCGGCACTCAAATTGTTTGGGCCGGCAAAAGAGGCGGCACGTCTCCATTACCTTCATTTCATGGGGCAACCCATAGAGGCGGATCGTCTGGAATTGTTGCGGAAAGGTAATGTGGAAGGACGTATCCTTGGGGATGATGATTTTGTCCACAAAGTGCTTGATCAGGCCGGAGAGCCGTCTGTACCCAGTATCAGCCTTGATACCTTGACTATTTTGGTGGTAGATGCATATAGTATCCCCCGGCAAAAGATAATCAGTAAAAGCAGAAGCCGGCAGGTTGTCGAGGCACGTGCCGTCATCGCACTGCTTGCCGCTGATTACACCCGGCATACCCTTAACGATGTTGCTGCATATTTGGGACGGGAAATATCGACCATGAGCAAGCATGTTACAAACCTGCGGGAGAAAATACCCAAGTTTGCTGCGGTACGGGAAAAGATAGACCGTTTGATTGAAGAAATAAAAACAATCCGTCAATAACCCAAGAACCCAAGCCTGACCCCATAATATGACAATAATAAGCCAAGAACCCAAGCCTGACCCCATAAATCCTAAAAACTGGCTGGTGACCGGGTGCGCCGGATTTATCGGATCCAATCTTGTGGAAACTCTGTTAGGTCTTGGGCAGAAGGTCACAGGGCTGGATAATTTTTCAACAGGATTTCAGTATAACCTGGACCAGGTGGAAGGGGCTGTGGGGTCTGAAAAATGGAAAAATTTTAGGTTGATCCGAGGGGATATCCGGGACGCCGGGGTGTGTGCCGCAGCCTGCCAGGGAAAAGAGTTTGTCCTTCACCAGGCAGCCCTGGGATCTGTGCCCAGATCTGTTGAAGACCCGCTTTTCACCAATGAAAATAATATTTCCGGTTTCTTAAACATGCTGGTGGGGGCAAAGGCGGCAAAGGTAAAACGCTTTGTGTATGCGGCTTCCAGCTCCACCTACGGAGATCACCCGGGGCTGCCCAAGCAGGAAGACACCATTGGCAGGCCCCTTTCGCCCTATGCCGTGACCAAGTATGTCAATGAATTGTATGCAAAGGTGTTTGCTTCCACCTATGGGTTTAAGACCATCGGGCTTCGGTATTTTAATGTGTTCGGAAAGCGCCAGGACCCCTATGGGGGCTATGCTGCGGTGATGCCCCTGTGGTTTTCGTCCATGATACAGGGAAAGCCTGTGTACATCAACGGGGATGGGGAGACCAGCCGGGATTTTTGTTATATCGACAATTGTGTCCAGGCGAACTTACGGGCCTGCCTGGTTGAAGATGAGGCAGCCGCAGATCAGGTGTACAATGTGGCCTATGGGGAACGAACCACCTTGAATGAGTTGTTTTATTTGATTCGGGACCGGGTTGCCAGGCGCTATGGGAACGTGGCAAAAATTGAGCCGATATACAGGGAGTTTCGGCCCGGGGATGTGCGGCATTCTCTGGCAGATATATCCAAGGCAAAAGCGCTTCTGGGGTATCAGCCAAAATTTTCCGTGACAAAGGGGCTTGATCTGGCAGCAGACTGGTATATGGATAACTTGAAAGTTCAATAATCTACAAGCGAAATACTTTATTTTTTGGAGCACAGGATGAACAAAAATTGTAAAATAGCAGTGGTGGGACTTGGATATGTGGGATTGCCCCTGGCCGTACATTTTGGTGAAAAATATGAGACCATCGGCTTTGATCTCAAGGAAAGCATTATTGAAAATTGCAAGGTGCATAAAGATCCCACAGGAGAAGTGAGCCAGCAGGAGTTTGAACGGGCGGTTCAGTTTACGGCCACCACTGATCCCGAGCGGATGAAGGATGCGGATTTTATTGTGGTGGCGGTTCCCACGCCCATTGATAAGGCCAGACGACCGGATCTTTATCCTGTGGAAAGTGCGTCCGAAATTGTGGGCCGTGTCATGAAAAAAGGAGCCATTGTCATTTTTGAGTCCACGGTTTATCCCGGGGTGACCGAAGACATTTGCGTGCCGATTCTGGAAAAAGAATCCGGGCTGACTTGGAAAAAAGAGTTTCATGTGGGATATTCGCCCGAACGGATTAATCCCGGGGACAAGGAACACTCCCTGACCCGCATTGTCAAGGTGGTATCCGGGGATGATGCGCCGACCCTGGAAAAGGTGGCGGACCTGTATGAATCCATTGTCACGGCAGGGGTTCACAGGACCAGAACCATCAAGGAGGCAGAGGCTGCCAAGGTGATCGAGAACACCCAGCGGGATCTGAATATCGCCCTGATGAATGAGCTTGCCCTTATATTTGACCGGTTGGGCATCGATACCAAGAACGTTCTGGAGGCAGCCGGGTCCAAATGGAATTTTTTGAAATTTTCACCGGGTCTCGTGGGCGGTCACTGTATTGGGGTGGATCCCTACTACCTGACCTTCAAGGCCGAGAGTGAAGGGTATCACCCCCAGATTATCCTGGCCGGCCGCCGAATCAACGACAACATGGGACGGTTTGTGGTTGAAAAGACCATTAAGCTGATGATAGGGGCGGGTCAGCATATAAAGGGAACCCGTGTGGGGCTGCTGGGGCTGACCTTCAAGGAAGACTGCCCGGATTTGAGAAATACCCGGGTGGTGGATATCATCCGGGAGCTTGAGTCTTACGGGGTGGATGTGATGGTGCATGATCCCATGGCCGATCCGTTGGAGGCAAAAAAATATTACGGGGTGGATCTGTGTGACTGGGAAGACCTTAAGGACCTGGGTGCCCTTATCCTGGCAGTTCCCCATGCCGGGTATCGACAGATGGAGATCCGGGCGTTTGTGGAAAAGCTTGCTGAAAACGGGTGTCTGATTGATGTGAAAAGCATGCTGGATGCAGATGGGGTAAAAGAAACAGGGGTTCTTTTCTGGCGCTTATAGGGTACACTGGGCATCAGAATTTCTAACATTGTCAAAGGATTGGAGCAAGTGGCGGTATTTGAATACACAGCACTGAATGCCAGAGGGAAAAAGGTCGCAGGGATTTTGGATGCGGACAGCAAGGCGGTTGCCCAGGGAAAATTGCGGCAGCAGAATCTTTTTCCGGTTTCCCTGATCCGGATTGAGACACGGTCACAGGAGGGGGGAAAACGATCCAGGGCCGAGATTGCAATGATGCGCGTGCTTGCCCGGATAAAGTCTTCGGATATCGCCATGGTCACCCGGCTGATTTCAACCCTGCTGTCTGCCGGATTTCCTCTGGTAAAGGCGGTATCAACCGTGGTGGGCCAGACCCGGTCCGCCTCGTTTCAGCGGGTGTTGTCCCGGATAAAGGATGCCATTGAGGAGGGGAGCAGTTTTGCCGATGCCCTGGCCCTGCATCCCCATGTGTTTTCACCCGTGTATATCAACATGGTGGCGGCAGGAGAATCCTCGGGCACCCTTGAAATTGTTTTGGAACGGCTGGCCGATTTTGCGGAAAAAAGGGAGGAAACCAAAAAGAAGATCCAGGCATCCCTTGCCTATCCCATGATTATGGCCGTTATCGGTTTTCTGGTCCTGGTTGTTTTGCTCACCTATATTGTGCCCGGGATCATTGAAATTTTTTCCGATCTGAATCAGACCCTGCCCACGCCCACCCGCATTTTGATTCTGGTGAGCGATTTTTTTAAATCTTTCTGGTGGGCAGTTTTGCTGCTGCCCTTGCTGGCCGCAGGTATTGTCTATTTTGTCCGGAAAACCGGGAAAGGGATGTTGTTCACGGACAAAGTTGTGATATCCCTTCCCATTGCCGGGAAATTACTCCAGAAACTGATCGCTGCGCGGTTTTCAAGAACCCTTGGGTCTTTGCTGGAAAACGGGGTTCCCATGCTCACCGCTCTGAAGATTACCCGGAGTATTGCCGGCAATAAAGTGGTTTCCGATTTGATTGGAACGGCCATCCAGAGTGTGGAGCAGGGAGGGGAGCTGGGTGAGACCCTTTCCAAAAGCCGGTTTTTCCCGACGCTGGCTTCCCAGATGATCAAGGTGGGGGAAAAAAGCGGAAAAATGGAGCAAATGCTGGAAAAATCAGCAGACCTTTATGAACGGGATGTCCAGGCGGCCTTGTCCGCTGCCACGGCCCTGATCGAACCGATTATCATTCTGGTCATGGGGGTGGTGGTGGGGCTGATTATCATGGCCATCTGCCTGCCCATTGTTGAGATCAACCAGCTGATCGTATAAATCTCGCCCGGCCCCCTTAAGAGTGTGGGGCAATAACCCAACAACCCAAGCCTGACCCCATTTTAGAAGGGGTGGTTCAGGGAAAAGCCAAGGCCATTGTTTTCAGCGTCCAGGGTGGGGCCCAGGCTGAATTCCCGGTTGAGGATGGTGATCTTTTGGGCTTTGTTGTATTTGTGGGCCGCTGTTATCGCCCCATGGATATTGCCGGTGTAAAAACCGGTTTCAACAAAGGTGATGACCCCTCCCAGGGCAGTGTTGTCATTGTCAAAGGCTTCGTAGGCCGCAACCATGAGGCCGGCATTCAGAAAAAAACTGACAAGGGCATCCTTGTATCGCCCGCAATAGAGAAACCCGCCGCCCGGGATGATGGAAAAGATTCCGGACAGGACGGGATTTTTCTGGTGAGCGGTTTGGGCCTTTTCAAGGGTGTTGATCTGCCGGTGGACCCCAAAGCGTTCTGCATTGCCGGGGCTGATCAGGGCCAGATAGCTCTGGGCCGTCTCCAGGGTGCCGGTGTCCAGGCTTGCTGCACTTGCGATATGCATCCGGGCCAGTTCCTGGTAGATTTTATCCTTTGTGTCCACATCTTCGGTCAATTTTAAAAAATTTTGCAGCACCACCTGGGCATACCCTGTGTTGCCCATTTCCATGAAGGCCCGGGCCTGGAGAAAATAGGATTCCCGGGTAAACGGGGTTAGTTTTTGCTGGAGAATTATCCGGTTGAAGGCCTTGGCAGCGTCATGGTAGTGTTGCTGGCGATACAGGCACATGGCGATCTTAAACTCCGCTTCCTGGCGTCTTTCGTCCCCGGGGAAAAAATGGACAAAGCGTTTGAACTCAACGATTGCCGTTTCATGGTCCTTTGCCAGATACAGGCTGTCGGCATAGGAAAACTGCATGTCCGGTGTGATGACCATCTGTTGTGCTTTTGCCGAAAGGGGGCAAAAACAACAGAGGGTCCCAAAAAGGATGGCCAATATCAGGAGAAAGGGTTTCATTTTACAGGGCTTTTCTTTTTTTCAGAGGTGTTAAACCACCAGAAGTCATTGGCTTCCACCGGGTCAAGGGTATGGGGTTCTCCGTTGATGTGGCGGGAGGGCGAGAGGGTTGTTTCGTCCCTGCCGCATCGCACCAGCCGGTCGCAGGCCATGATCCAGCCCATCAAAAGGCCGTGCTTTTCAATGGCCCGGGCCGCATATGCAGAGCAGGAAGGGGTCATGGTGCACCGGTTGCCGTCAACAGGGGAGAGGTGTTCCTGAAAAAACTGGAGGATGATGTTTTTATCCGGGCCGGCGAAATCTTGATTCTGGGCAGCGGAGATGCCGGTAAAATAGAGGCAAAAAATGAGAACCAAACCTGTCAGTTTATTCCTGGGTAACACGGAACACCTCCCGGATGGATGTAATTCCATTGAAAACCTTGATCATGCCGTCCTGGCGCAGGGTTAGCATTCCCTTTTTAATGGCGGCTGCCTTGATTTGGTTAGCATCCGATGTTTTCAGGACCAGGCTTCTTAATTCATCATCCAGTTCCATGATTTCAAAAATTGCCTGGCGGCCGGAATATCCCGTGTCAAAACAGTGGGAGCAGCCTTTGGGTTTAAAGACCGTTTTGCCGACCATTTGTTCGTTGGAATCGCCCAGACTTTTTACATCTGCCTGGGTGAGGTGATATTCCCGGCGGCAGTTGGGGCACAATACCCGGACCAGGCGCTGGGCAATGATGGTGTTCACCGATGAGGAGATCAGATAGGGTTCAACCCCGAGGTCCACCAGGCGCGTTATGGCACCGGCAGAATCATTGGTGTGAAGGGTTGAGAAAACCAGGTGGCCGGTCAGGGCGGACTGGATGGCAATGGCGGCTGTTTCAATATCCCGGATTTCTCCCACAAGGATGATATCCGGATCCTGGCGGACAATGGAGCGAAGACCTGTGGCAAAGGTCACGCCGGTTTTGGCATTGACCTGGATCTGGCCGATTCCCGTAAGGTTATATTCAACCGGGTCTTCAATGGTGATGATATTTTTGTCCGGGGAATTGATTTCCGATAATCCCGCATACAGGGTGGTGGTTTTGCCGCTGCCCGTGGGACCTGTGACCAGCACAATGCCGTTGTTCTGGCGGATGATTTTATGGAGACGGTCCACATTGGGTTCTGAAAGACCGAATTCCGACAATTTTAGGAAATAACCCGATTTGTTCAACAAGCGCATGACCAGGCGTTCCCCAAAGCCGGTGGGCACGGTGGATATGCGGATATCAATTTCCTGGTTCCCGATCCGGACCTGGGCCCGGCCGTCCTGGGGCACCCGTTTTTCGGCAATATTCATATTGGCCATGACCTTGATCCGGGAGATCAGGGAGGCCTGAAGGCGTTTGGGAGGGGTGAGCATCCGGTAGAGAATGCCGTCGATGCGGTACCGGATCTGCAGGGTGTCCTGGAAGGGTTCGATATGGACATCACTGGCACCGGCCTTGACCGCCTGGGAAATCATGTGGTTGACCAGGCGGATGACCGGGGCGTCACTGGTGTCGTCCAGCAGGTCGGCGGTCTGTTCGATATCATCGATAATGGTATATTCATTGCCTTTCATGTCCTCAACCAATTGTTTGGCACTGTCCCCGGACCGGTCATACAGGGTGTTGACGGCCGATAAAATCGCATTCCTGGGGGCAAGAACCAGGGTATAGGCGGAAAGGTGGATGCGGGAAGCCACATCATCTACACCAGACAGGTCAGACGGGTCGTTGACGGCAATGATTGCATGATTTTTATCTTTGACCAGGGGAACCACACCTATTTTTTTTAAAAACTGCCGTGAGATATCCTGTGTCCAGTGGGTGGAAACCTTTTCCATGTCAAGGGTTTCTAGGAAACAGATCCCATACACACGTCCAAGGGATTCCAGGACATCGCTTTCAGAAACCAGACGGGTTGCGGCAAGGGATTCGATCATCCGGGTCCGGTCTTTTTGGCAGACCGCGGATATTTTTTCCATGGTTTCACTGGAAAGCTTTTTTTTTTCAGAGAGTATTTTTAAAAAATCATCTATCATATTAATTGGTTACCATTGTGGTGCTAGGGTTCGGGTGTTTCAGTGGATTGACCGGATAATTTTTTCTCAATGTCATTGATTTTATCATACAGAGAAATTTCCCCTTTTTTAAAGTCTGCTTCAACGCTTTGCTTTTTTTCCTTATAGAGGGTTTGCGCCTCACTGGGATTTTTTACCACCCGCGGGGTTAAGAAGACATAAAGATTGGTTTTCTCCCCCCCTTCGGATACGTTTTTAAAGGCCCAGCCCAGGACGGGAACATCTCCCAGACACGGGGTTTTGTATTCTGTTTTTGTCAGACTTTCGTCAATGAGTCCCCCGATCACCACAGAGTGGCCGTCTTCAACAATGATGGTGGTTTCAATCTGCCGCTTAAAAGTGGTGGGTCTGTCCGGGCTGCTCTGGTTGAGGGTGTCCAGCTTGGTCAGTTCCTGGAAGACATCCAGCCGCACCAGCCTTTCCTTGCTGATCTGGGGGGTGATCTTCAGGCTGATCCCCACATCCTTGTACTCATAGGAGCTGTAGGTTTCCGTGGCAGACTCGGCAGCCGACCGTGTC
>Ga0180007_10006730_pt1 | contig 11137 bp, 17 predicted proteins | sample MM_PC_MetaG_FD_121122 | JGI IMG/M metagenome (GOLD analysis project Ga0180007, IMG submission 121122) | Groundwater microbial communities from the Aspo Hard Rock Laboratory (HRL) deep subsurface site, Sweden - MM_PC_MetaG | ecosystem: Environmental > Aquatic > Deep subsurface > Groundwater...
CCAGATATCAGAGAAATTATCAGGAGTTTTTGTATCATGGGACGAAGTATTTTATGATTTTTGTTCTTGCGGATCTTTTTTTGGTAAAAGAAATTCTCGGGTATTCGTTGCTGTGGTATGCGATTTCTTATTTGTACATGGTGGTAAGTACGGGGATTATGATGGTGACTTAGAGTAGATCAAAAATCAAAGACTCCGGATCAAAGAGTGGGGCATGGGGCATTAACGGATTGTCAAGCTTTTTTTGTTGATTTCGGTTTGGTGGTTTGTTAAGTTGTTTTCACAATCAGGTTTATCAAGAGTGGTGGAGGGACCGGCCCTATGAAACCACAGCAACCTTCTTGAGGAGGAAAGGTGCTAAATCCGGCCCTGCGGGGAAAGATGGAACAAAAGTTTGATGTCTTTCCATCGTGGAAAGATGTTTTTTATTTTTTAATCATAAAAATGACATGGTAAATATCTTTACACATGAAGTGAGAGAGTCAGAGTCTGGTCCAGTTGTCGGCAGGATTGTTCAAAATGATGCAGAGCAACTGGTTGTTACTGTTACGGAAGATGGTGTTACGACAAGGCCTTATGAAGTAAATGGTGAGCAGCGGGAAGTTGCTGACCAAGTTGATAAAGCAATCGGCTAGTAAGGCTTGATTAGGGTAAAGGCCATGGGGCATAGTGGCTTACGATGATTCGATCCTTGATTCTGAAAATTCAACGCAAGCGAGAGGAGGCTCATGGGTTTCGCAACTTGCTTTTGCATACTTCGTTTGCTTTGATGCTGACTTCGGGGCTTTCTTATACTGCCGGGCTTTTGCGGGATAAAGTCTTTGCTTACAGGTTTGGGGCGAGCGGGGAGTTGGATGTTTATAATGCTTCTTTTGCTGTTCCGGATCTGTTTTTGGCGGTCTTTGTGACGGGGGCTTTGCTGGCGGCTTTTGTGCCGATTTTTACCGAATTGGATGAGAAGTCGCGGAAGCGGGCTGTGCAGTATGCGAATCAGATTTTGTCTTTTGGGGTGGTGGCTTTGGCGATTTCGGGGCTGATTTTTGCGATTTGTTTGCCGCTTCTTGCGGATTTTTTGGTGCCGGGTTTTTCGGGGGAGCAGAAGGAACAGTATATTCTGCTGACGCGACTGATGCTTTTGTCGCCGATTCTTTTTACGATTTCAAACACTTTCGGGTCGATGTTGATCTCGATTCGGGGGTTTCTTTGGTACGGGCTGGCTCCTGTTATGTATAATTTGGGGATAATTTTCGGGGCGGTTGTCTTGGTGCCGGAGTTTGGGCTTTTAGGGCTCAGCTTGGGGACTTTGCTCGGGGTTTTTCTTCATATGATGGTGCGGTTTATTCCGGCGAGGCGGTATGGTTTTAGGTTTAATTTAAATTTTAATGTTGATGAAAATTTTAAGCTGACGTTAAGGCTGATGCTGCCGAAGATTTTTCAGCTGGCGATGTGGCAGATTCTGCTGATTTGGTTTGTGCGACTGGCATCAAATTTGCCGGAGGGGAGCGTGACGATTTATAGTTTTGCGAGGAATTTCCAAAGTGTGCCTGTGAGTTTGATCGGGATTGCGATAGCGCTGGTGGCGTTTTCGGAGTTGTCGAGGGTTTCAGGGCAGAGGGAATTTTGGAGAATTGTGAAAGAGAAGAGCTTCCGGATTCTTCTGGCAACGGGGTTGGCGGCGCTCGGGTTGGCGGTTTTTTCTAAGGTTATCATCGGATTTTTCTTGGGGGGAGGGGCTTTTACGCAGGAGGCGGTTAATTTGACTGCGGCGATGCTGGTGATTTATTGTTTTTCTGTACCTTTGGAAAGCTTAATGCATCTTTTGGCAAGGGCTCATTATGCGTTGAAAGATACGCTGCGGCCTTCTGTTATTCATGTGGCGACGATTGGGCTTACGATTGGGCTGAGTGCTTGGTTGGTCGATAGTATCGGGATTTTTGCAATACCGGTGTCGTTTGGGATTGGACTTTTGGTGCAGGTGGGGCTTTTGGTTGTTTCGTTGGGCATGGGGCATAGGGTATCCCGCTAAGGCAGGATTCGCCTTTGACTTTGGGAATCAAAAGCGTAAAGTGAAAATTACTTTCTGTGATGTTCGCGTGATCTTCGCAACACAAACTCGACCATAAAAATTGAGGGAGTCCAATATCTCTTCGGATTGCGGTTCGGAGATGAGGGTGCCCACCTGTTTACCAGGATTTATGTGTTATGAGGATTGGCGGCATCATGGAAGGTTTTTTGGTGTTTGGCTGAGGAGGGACGATGTGTTTTTCAGCACCAACACAACCTTTTCTCCCAGAGATATATCGATGTCATGCCAGTTGTGGAGTGATTCCAGAAGCACGTTGTAAGTGTATTGGTAGTTTTCGCCGTTGCGGGTTCCGACGTCGTTGGTGATGACGTGGCTTTCATCGTATCCGCGGAGAACCATCATGTGGTAGTAGGGGCCTTCTCCGGTGTAGTTTGGGTTCTCGAGCATTCTTCCGGCAAAGGGCGCGATTATCGGGTTTCCGGCTGAGAGATGAGGTTTTAGGTCTTGGATGGTTTTTATTTCTAAAATTTCCCAATCGGAAAAATCATAGTATTCGGTCAAAATCTCGGCTGTTTCTTCGAGAGTGGTGTGTTCGTAATAGCCGAAATATCCAATTTCCCAGTCGACGAGATCGAGAAGTTCTTGGTGAAATTCTTCGAGAGACATCTGGATTCCGGCGACAAAGTTGTAGGCCATGATCAGGCTGGCTTCTTCGCAGGCTTCTTGGTAGGGCATCGACCAGTCGGCGTATGGGGCTTGGGAGTAGAAGTCGATTGGGAGGTTAGTTCCCGGTGGATAGCTGATGGCGGATGGTTGTTGGTCTGTGGTGGATGGGATGGCTGGTTCGATTTGGCTATGGTTTTTTTGGTTGAGGTAGTATCTATAGACTTTTTTTGAGCCGTAATATCCTGCGGGGACTGATGTGATAAGGAAGATTGGCAGGAAGATGTAGACGAAGATTTTCTTGAGGTTCATTGTGGATTAAAGTAAGCTTGTTTTCGCTATTGAGGATATAGGATTTAGGGCATGGGGTATAGGGTATTGAAAATTCGGATTGATTCTTACGGTTAATAGGCCACCATAGCTCAGTGGTAGAGCACTCCCATGGTAAGGGAGGGGTCCCGAGTTCGACTCTCGGTGGTGGCTCCAGTATCACTTTTTTAAGAGCAGATCCAATTCCACTTCCAGATCGCAAAAACGTTCTTTGAGTAGCTGTTTTGCGTTTTCGATTCCTCTGTTATAGATTTCTTCTCCTGCATTTTGCAGAAAGAAATCCAGGATGCTTTCTGCTGCGATTACGCCTAATTCTTGGTCGTGTTCAATTGAGAAGAAGGTAATGGTTTTTTCAATGCAGGCTTTCCGTTTTTCTTCGGACAGCATGTCCCATTTGCGTTTAACTTTTTTCATATGGTTGGGTTTTTAGCGGGAACACCTTCCCTTTTTCCATGCATTTTTCCCAGTTTCTGAGAGGGATATCGTTTGCCCAGTCGAGTAATGCTTCACAAGGGAATCCGTGGCTTACGATTAGTATTTTCTTGTCTTCGTATTTTGAATTTATATCTGTTACAAAGTCTGTTAATCGATGTAATGATTGGTTGAAACTTCCCCCATTCGGGTAAATATAATCCGGGTCGGGATGTTGTTTGGTGACAGATTTCGAGGTTTCGTATGATTTTAAATCCAGATCTCCAAGATCCAAATCTACAAGTCTGTCGTCCAGAATAATTTCGCAGTTTGATGTTTCGGCGAAAAAGGCGGCGGTTTCTTGCGTGCGTCTGAATGGAGATGAAAATATCAGGTCGAAGTCTGTGTATTTTTGGGACTCTTGGCTGACTATTTCTCGTCCTTTTGGGATAAGGCCGTACGCTTTTTGGGTTTCCAATTTGCAGGACTCGATGCCGAGTTCGTTGTTTTTGGCTTTGCCGTGGCGGACGATGTGGAAGGTGTTCTTTGGGTGTAGGTTCATATGGGTTATTCTTTAAATTCGGACTCGAGGATACTCATCATAATGTCATCGTAGTACTTCCCATCAATGTAGGCGTTTTCTCTTAGTATGCCGTCTTCTTTGAATCCGCATTTTTTGTAAGCGCCAATACCTCTTTTGTTAAAGTCCAAAACTCTCAATTCAATTCGATGCAGTTTCATTGTTTTGAACCCGAATTTTAATAAACATTTAATTGCATCTGTTCCATAACCCTTTCCGAAATAAGTTGAAAGCAGTCCGATTGCCAGTCTTGCATTGTTGTCACATTGATTTACCATGTGGAGCCTGCAACTACCGACATATACTTCGTCGGCTTTTTTGATAATTGCAAAATGTAAACCTGATTTTTGGTCGATTGCTTTTTTGAACTTGTCCTTCATCTTTTTTGTTGCAGGGGCTTTGGAGTCTTTGGATGCTCCGCACATAATACGAAACTCTTTGGATTCGCCGGCGTTGGACCAGTTTTCGAAGTCATCCTTTTGCAATGGCCTGATGTAAACCTGCTTGCCGATTATTTTTGGTAGTTTTTCATTCATGATATGGTGTGGTCAAATTACCAGGTAGAGGGCTTGGGTACAAGTTCTAGTCTTGTGTAACAGATGGCGATTTTCTGCTTCGCGGTTGTAATAGGGAAGGGCTTGCTTTTGCTTCGCGGTTGTGATAGAGTAGGGATGGTTTTTAACCTTAAAATCATTAGGATGAATCTACTCCCCGTTATTGATTATGTTAGCAAGCAGATGAAGGAAACGTCTGGGATTTTGCGTTCCAAGACCAGGAATTCGCTTGGCAAAGTGTATCCGACCAGGACGATTTTCATAAAAATACAGCAATATGTTCTGCAGCATCTGAGCATTTCTAAAATTGGAGATGTTAGGTGGGTTGTTGTTCCCGGCTTGAGAGGGGTTGGAAAATCCACTTTATTGGCACAAGTTTATAATCAAATTATCAAGTCGCATGATGTTGAGTTTATATATTTTTCACTTGATGAAGTTGTTAATTCTTTGGGGTCTAATTTGCACGAAGTTTTGAATGCTTATGAGAAGGTGGCCGATATTAGTCTCGCTACTCATCGGAAGAAGATTTTTTTGTTTTTGGATGAGGTTCATTATGACGAAAATTGGGCGAGTGTTGTTAAGGTTTTGTTTGATAAAAATCCAAATATTTTTATATTTGCAACAGGTTCATCAGCGGTTGCTCTTCAAAGAAATGCCGATGAGCAAAGACGGTTGAAGGTTGAGCCTTTATATCCAATGTCTTTTGCTGAATATATGGTTGTTAAGCATGGTGTATGGCCGATAAAGGACTTGAAAAAACGTGTGACTGAGGCGATTTTTTTTCAAGACAATGCTTCCGATATTTATGCGCGTTTGAAGGGGGTTGAAGGTCTTGTTGAGCAATATTGGGGCAAGGTTCCGAGCAATGCGTTGTCGGACTATATGTTTGTCGGTTCAATCCCGTTTGCAACTGTTTACGAGGACAAAACGCAAGCTTTTGATGCTATTTATCAGACTGTAAGGGCGATTGTTGAAGTAGATCTTCCTCAACTTGGGAATTTTAAAAAAACAACAGCGCCGTATATTTTACAGATACTATCTGTTTTGGCGATATCCAGCGGTATTAGCACTAATAAGTTGGCATCTAATCTTAATATTAGGCATGAGACGGTTTCAGATATTTTGGTGGCTTTGGTCAAGGCGGAATTGGTTGTTGAGGTTCAGCCTTATGGTTCTGTTAAAAATAAAGCTAAGAAACCTAAGAAGTATTTATTTATGTCGCCTGCGATTCGTGCATCAATTCTTTTTGCGGTTGGTGGTGAAGATTTGATCGAAAAACACAAGGGAGAGCTTCTCGAAGATGTGGTTGGGATGTACTTGTATCGGGAGATGACGGCGAAACACAGAGGCATTATTTCTTACTATGAGAAGGGGCATGATTTGCATGTGGATTTTGTTGTTAGTGTTGGTGGAAAGGACATCCCTCTTGAAGTTGGTATGGGCAAAAAAGATACAAAGCAGTTGTGGGGGATTATGGATCGCCTAAATTCACCTTATGGATTGATTTGTCACTCGAGGGGGCTTGAGATTTATGATGAAAGGGTGGTCAAAGTGCCTCATGATTTCTTTTTGCTTGTTTAGCAAAAGGTATCAAGCAGTGATAATTTTCAGTAGCAGTCTTAATAGCGTCAATGCTTCGGCGCGGTTTGCGGGGGTGTTTTGGTGGGTTGCAACTTTTTCCAGGAGGCTGGTTATTACGAAGGTGTAGTCTGCGAGGTCTTGTTTTCCCGAATCGGAGAGCTGCCTGTGTCCCTGGCAGATTGCTTCCAGGTATTTGCGCAATTCGTCCGCTTGCCTGCTTAGTTCTTGGCGGTGGGTTTGTAGTCGGCTGTAGAGTTCGTCTACCGTTGGGACTCTTTGTTTTGAGCTGGGTTCGTTTGTGTTTTGGAAGAAAATTCCCAGAGTTTTTTTGATGATTTTTAGGGATTTCGGGATGCTTTTTGTAGGGTCTTGTATTTTCAAAAGGACATCTACGACATGCGGTATCATTCGTGAAAGTTTTTCTTTCAAGGGGGCCGGCGTCGTTTCCGGGTCGATTTCTTCCAGAAGTTTCATTAATTGATCAATCTCATTGTCGAATTGAGTTTCGCGATCAGGGGTTCCCATTTTCCCGAAAATTTCCACGGAAGTCAGGTTCAGAAGCTCCAAACTTCTTAGGTCTGTTTCGATTTGGTTGGGGGAATCGGTTTCCATAGGAGGGGGATTGTAGCATGGGAAGGGCAAAGGGTAAAGGGGTATGGGGCATCCCGCCAAGGCGGGACTCGCTTGCTGGCTCGTGGGGTATTATTTAGCGAAGAATGTGATGGAAAGTTTTAACTCTCGCACAGTTTGGCTTGTTGCTTTAGCTTGCAATATTGAATTGCTTGTTGTCGAGATCTTTCAGTAGTTGCAAAGTTGTTTTTACAGAAGGATTTTGAGTGTTTAGCAGTATTAGTTTTTGGCCGTATTTTTCTAGGATTGGGCTTAAAAATTCATCTCCCCATGATGGAGAAAACGTGGTTATGCCTTCAAAATCGATTTCTACAATTTCGTTTTCGGTAATTTTGTCCAGAGTGGGCTTAAATGCTTTGAAAGATTCTTGTCCCAATTGTCGTGATATTAGGACTGTTCCAAATTTTTTCAGAGAGATTTTCATTGTTTTTTATTAAAATTCTATTAAGACTAAGCAGCCATGAAATGAGTTAGTGGCTTCAGTAATGTTTAAATTCGTTGCGAATTTTGGCAAGTTTAGTTTTGCATTTCCGGTTTGGAAGTCCAGGCTTATGGCCCCTTGCATTGCGTTAATTTTTACATATTTAAGTCCATTGCCGCGCTTTTCTGCACGTCCCGATAGCTTTTCTGTAAATGCAACTTTTAATGCCTCTGAGTCATTGCTCAAAATCGGTCTTACCTGCTGTAGTGTTTTCAATATTCCGCGGCCTCTGTCTGCCAGGATGACAATTTTTTTTGTTAAATCGTATCCATAAAAGATTCCGGGTATGTCCGGCCAATTGCCCAGGTTGTGATCGAAAGAGTTATTCCCGATTTCTCCTGCACTGGAAGTTATCAATGAAAAAGTTTCTTGTAGTGCAGGGATTTTTTGGATTTCGCTTTCCATCCGGTCAAATCTTGCTTTGAATATAGAACTGTCTTGGCAATAAAAATCTTTTTCCGGTTCTTGTGGGGTTTCGCTAAGAACCCATCTTCTTGCTAAAGAAAAAAGACTTGTTGTTAATAGCAGGATCTCGCTTTCTTTGTACCTTCGGTGTCCGGTTTCTCCAATCCTGATTGCGGGCAACTTCCCGGATTCATCCCACCTTCTCAGGGTCATTATTGAAACACCTAAGATCTTGGCGGCCTCTTTGATTGTGATAAGTTGATCCATCATAATGGGATTGTAGCAAAACTATACAAAAATGTCAAAACTATACAAAGCTATACATTTTGTGTGAAACTATACACTTTCCGACCTTGCTATTCACGGATTTTATGGTATAGTGCTCCCGCTATGAGAAATCCAATCACATCTTTGATCAAAACCGCTTATAAGCATGCCAAAGGGCATCGACTTACGGTGCTGCTGTACCTTGCTTTGATTTCTACAGGGGCGTCGCTTTGGCTTTTGGAGCCTTACATTTTCGGGAAGCTTTTTAATGTTTTACAGGTTGGGGGTGAGCCTGAAGAGGTTCTTAGGGAAGTGGCGTTTTATCTTGGGGCTTTTGCCTCTTTGTCGGTGCTTTTTTGGGTTTTTCACGGGACGGGGCGTGTTTTGGAGAGGAAAACGGCTTTTTATATTACTGCCAAGTATCAGGAGGAGGCGCTTGAGTCGCTTTTTGGGCGGTCGATTGAGTGGCACCGGAATAATCATTCGGGAAAAAATATCGATAAAATCCGTCGGGGAAGGGATGCGCTGTATAATTTCACGCAGGATACTTTTGAGCTGATCGAGATTTTTATTGCGGTTTTCGGGTCTTTTGTGGCGCTTTTCTTGATTGAACCTTATGTCGCGGCGGTTGCGTTTTTCTTTTCCGTTGTGGCTATTTTGGAGGTTATTTTATTTGATCGGATTCTTTTTAAACAATATAAAAAATTAAATTCCCACTACAACAAAGTTTCTTCTGCGATTCACGATTATGTCACGAATATTTTTACGGTTTTGACAATGAGGTTTGGGAACAGTGCGGTTAAGGAGTACCGGAAGAGGCAGTTTGCGGCGCTGCCTGTTTTCAAGAAAAACATTATCCTCAATGAGGTGAAGTGGGCGTGCATGACTTTTATTATTACTGCGATGATTTTTGGGGTTCTGGGGATTGAAATTTATCGAATGGTGATGGCTGAAGGGGTTGTGATGGTTGGATCTCTATATATGCTTTATGGATATTTGGATAGGATCTCCAGTAAGTTTTATGATTTTGCCTGGAAGTACAGTAAAACTGTCGAGCAGGATGCGGCTTTGGCGTCGGCGGAAGGGCTTTTTATGGCTGATGGCGGATTGCAGATGGCTAATGGTAAGTTGCGGATGGTTGATGGCAAATGGAGTGAGATTCGGGTGCAAGGGCTTTGTTTTACTTATACTGACGAGAAGCAGAAAAAGCATCAGATTAAGGATGTTTCTCTGAATATTCCTCGTGGAGCGAGGATAGCTTTTGTCGGGGAAAGCGGTTGCGGAAAGAGTACGGTTCTGGGGCTTTTGCGCGGGATTTATGCTACCGATAAGGCTAAGGTTCTTGTTGATGGCAAAGGGGTCGCGGGAGGGCTTTCGTATCTGCATGAGATGACGACTTTGATGCCGCAGGAGCCTGAGATTTTTGAAAATACTATCAAGTACAATATTACGATGGGGGTTTCTGTTCCGCGGAAGGAGATTGATCGCGCGATCGAGATTGCGAGGTTTGGAAAGGTTGTTTCGCGGCTACCGGATGGGCTGAATACGGATATTGCGGAAAAGGGTGTCAATCTGAGTGGCGGGGAGAATCAACGATTGGCGCTTGCTCGCGGGTTGGTTGCCGGGCGCGGGTCTGATATTCTGCTGATGGATGAGCCGACAAGCAGCGTTGATATGGCGAACGAGAAGGCGATTTTTGAGAGGATTTTTGCGGAATATCCGGATAAAACTATCATTGCTTCGGTTCATAGGCTGAATTTGCTGCCGATGTTTGATTATGTTGTGGAGTTTCAGGGTGGGAGGGTTGTTGGGTAGTGTGTGTTAGTTGATGAGTGCTCTCTTGATCATGAATCGGACATTTTCGTTGGCGTTTTCGTATTCGATGCGGATTTCGGGGTGGTTTTTTGAGAAGACTCGGAAGATTTCGTCGCAGAAGGCTTGGCCGGCGAGGTCAATTCCTTTGAAATCGAGGACTATAAGCTTGAATTTGTCGAGGCCGTGGAGGATTCTGCGGGCCTGGGAGCGTGAGACGAAAAACTCATCCGCTTTGTATAGCTCGACGGTGATTTGGGTTTTGTCGAAAGCATCTTCCGTTGAGTATTGTCTGAAGATTTCCGTAAGGTCTTTTTTTGAGGGGAGGTTCAATTTGAATATGATTGTTGTTCCTTTTTTGTGAGGGATGTCCCGGACGAATATGTCGTGCAGTTCGTTATTGATCGTCAGGCGTTTTTTGCCGCTTTCTATTATGAAGATGTCCGCTGTTTTGGATGTAAAAAATATTCCTTGTCCCGAATGATTCTCCGGGGCGGTGGTTTGTTTGCCTTTTAATAGGTCCTGGATGGCTTCGAGCTCGTTTTTGAGGCCGTTTTTTTTGATTAAATTGTTGAAAATTCCGATTCCGTTATCTGAAATTCTGAATTCAACAGATCTTGTATCTCTCGTGACTTTAATTTCCACATTTACTCCTTTGGAGTGTTCGATGGCGTTGTTGGCCATCTCCAAAAAAGCATAAGTGAATATATCGTTTTCGTTTTTACGGAGATTTTTGAGGGTGTTGTTTCTGGCTTTTATCAGTTTCAAGATGTGGTCTTCGCTTAAATCGGCTCTTTTGAAAGTGTGCTTGTATGTGGGTTTTGCCAGGGATAGATTTTTTTTATTGAAAGATAGATAGTGTGCTTTATTGGCTTTTCCTACGAGGATGAGTTTCTTTTCCGCGGCAAGCTTGCGAAAGTGGCGGTTTATGTATTCACGGGATAAACCTGTTTGCGCAATGATTTCACGGCTTGTTGCCTTTCCGTTGCGCTTGATTGCGTCCAGTATGAGTTTTTCTATATTCATACAGATGGTTTAATTGACAGCTTTATTGTAATGCTTGGTTGGAAAGTTGTCAACCTTTTGTTTTGAAGTTGTCAACAGGGTTGTCAACTGGTTGACAGGGTAGCGGTATGTGGTTTATAGTGCTGCACTAAATTTAAGAAGTGTGTTTATGATGAATGTCCCGAGATCAAATAAGCTTGAACATTATAGTCAGCTTACGGATGATGATTTGGATCAATTGGATCGACTTCCTATTGGATTTTTAATCAAATTTAGGGATATAGGGAAAAAATAGTTGCTGTGTAGGTGTCACGTTTTTTGCTAGAAATTCTCTAGCATGTAATCAATCATTTTCTTTCTACGTTGCTTAGAAATGCCACGATGAATGAGAA
>Ga0180007_10006731_pt1 | contig 11133 bp, 19 predicted proteins | sample MM_PC_MetaG_FD_121122 | JGI IMG/M metagenome (GOLD analysis project Ga0180007, IMG submission 121122) | Groundwater microbial communities from the Aspo Hard Rock Laboratory (HRL) deep subsurface site, Sweden - MM_PC_MetaG | ecosystem: Environmental > Aquatic > Deep subsurface > Groundwater...
AAATCAAGGATTTGGCTGTATCATAAAATGTCTTAGGTTCGTTAGAAACCCAGTTCTTTTCGCCCTCTTGAAGAGGCTGTTTAACTAGATTGATAATATCCCTATCTTCCAAGATACGGACATTACGTTCCTTCCAGTAATTCTCCAGTTCGTTAGCTTCTGTTTGAATTTGAGTTGTTTCTTCTGTTTTCATTTACCACCTCGCATAAACCAATGGTTCTACTTTTCTCTCCAAAATAATAGGTCTCTCCTGACACAGTTGGAGGGCAATCATCGTGGCATCAAGCTCGTCATCATAAGCCCCCTTGGGTTTTTTGATTTTCTTTTCCGTGTCCCAGATAACCGATGACGCTTCCATCAAAAGATTCTCTGAATATGTAATCAATTCCCCTGCTCGTAAGGATTTACCAAAAGTCGCAATCATTTCGGGCTTGGATTTACCGGTAGTTCTCCATCCGGGAATTAGACTGGGAGTCCCTGTGAAATTATCCCAATCCTGATGATAATAAATATTAGGGTAATCATTTTCGGACAAAACCCGCAGAACACTCATGCCAAACATTTCCCTTTCAACTCCGATAAGGGCTTCGTTATAATGTTTACCAAGATTAAAAAGCTCCTGTGCAAACAAATCAGGGGGCATTTTAGCTCTTAATCTGGCTACCTGTTTCATATTACGAGTTCTTATAACGGAAGCTACCGAATAGTCACCCTTTTCGTTCCCACTGGCACAATCCACTCCGATTACATAGGATTCACCCCCGATTACATCCTCCCAGATTGTTAGGTGGGGTGTGATTTCCCTCCCGTCATTAACCTGTAGTAAGTATCTCCGTATAGCCGTTCCGTCAAAGACTGATATATCGCTTGAAAGCCAACAATCAACATCATTCTCTGGATATTCCTGATAGAACAAATCACCTAGTTCCCGGATTTTAAGCCTTCTAAACGCTATCTGCTCAGGTACTAACTCAAAATGCTTGACTAATTCCTCTTCCTCCTTCGTGTAGGTTAAATCCTCCTTCACCAGAGCACGACAGGTTTTATCCCACCACCAGGGGAAGAAGAAACACTTATAATCGAGTTCTCCCTTCTTGGCTGCATTATAAAGCTCATAAAATAGATTCCCCCTTCCGAAGGGAGTGCTCTCAATTGTGATAAAGCCACCTGCTGGGACAGTTTGGGAAATACCAGCGTATAAATCAGCAGCTTTCCTCTCAGGCCACCTTGAGAATTCGGATAGATGGGCGATATTTAATGTGTGACCTACACCGATAGCCTTCGATTCAGCCGAATCTATGTAGATATAGCAGTCAATTTTAGGCATAGTTATACGAGCACTAGAACTCCACCCGATTTCAGGTCTTAATTCCTCAGGTAAGTTCCTCAAGAACCGGTGTACGGTTTGTAAAAGAAACTCAGATGTATCCTGATTGTGAGTAACAATACTCATTCTGCTAAAGGGATTGGTTAATGTATGATGTGTATTTAACGCCATGACGCCCGTTGAGGAACCTTGCTGCCTGTTTTTAAGAATAATATCCCGATGGCTTCTATTCTCGATATAATACTTCTGCGGTTTCCATAATTTCATCGGCACAAGGTCAGCTATGCCTCTCTCATTAGCCTTTGATAAGACCTTAAAATAGGTCTCGATATATTCGACCGGGTCTCTCAGGTTCAATTTCTTTTAGCCTCTATTAAAAGTCGGTTTATCAAATACACATTAAATTCACCCAGGGAAATGTCTTTAACCTCCATATCACCAAGGGCCTGCTCAGCACACCTTTGAAGGATAACGGTTTCACGTCTTTTTAATTCCCTAGCTAACGTATTATTCATTTCTTGCACCTACTGTGATTACCTCTTCCTTTTCTTTTCGTGAACCTCACTTGTATGAGAACTCCCATCAACAAAACAGATATGGATATACTTCCCACCCTTTAACTTTTTAGTCCCAACTCTACCATTACGAGCTACGCATGATTCAAAATTTTTAGGGGACATCTTCATCCCTCCTTTGTTCCATTTGCTCTAAAATCATATCGTCATAAGTTCTTTTGGAAACCTGTGTGTATCTTGGTCGGCATTTAATCAACACATCGGAAGCCCACTTAAAGTCTCTCTTCTCATCCTGCCTTAATTTGTCCCAATTTATAACCGAATTCTGAATAATATACTTCAAGTGTTCCAGAAGCATAGTTACCGCTACTTCAACCGTCCCTCCAAAAACCTCATCGGCGTAATGCTTGGAATGCCTTAGTATTATCCCCTCCACCTTGATGTAATCCTCGTCCTGTTGCCTCCAGAGGGCTACCGTCTGGTCAGTACGGGAAGCCATCTTAATAGCATCCTTTTCATCAAATCCCATTAAGCGGTATAAAATATAGGACTTCTGTCCCCTACCTAATTCTTTAGTTAATTCTCTGAATGGAACCAACTGATTCATTTCACAAACCTCACACCCATTTGCTCTAGAACCTGATGAATGCCAACTTCTAGATTCTTGGTATCCTGTTCTGTTAAGCGATTCCCAAGAATTGTATCGTCTATAGCATGTAAAATCTCATGCCAGAAAGTAGTAGAACAGCGAACATCGTCAGCTTCCGGGTGTATCTTTATCATTCTAGGATTGTTCCTCCACCATCCCCAATTATCATGCTCACCATCATCGTCAGGAATCGGTTCAAATAGGATAGGATAGTCAAGCCCCCCGACTTTAATTACATGGGGTATCTTAATCTCTATCACTTACGCCTCCGAATAAAATACATAAAGGCTGCCCACGCAGCCCCTATAGAGCCACACGCTATAAGTATGGGTGCTAATAAGCAATGAGGGCAGAAGGGCGATCCGCACATAGTTCACCTCACCTTTTATCGTAACTAATCCCCTCGTTTATCGTCAATGCTTTATGTAAACTAGGAATTTGACAAATCCAATAAAGTATGTTAGTATGTTACTGTGTTGATATGTCCTGAGTGTAAATCAGAGAAGGTAGTTAAGGCTGGTAAGGCATGGCAAGCACGAAGGAAAATTCAAAGATACCGATGCCTGAACTGTGGGAGGTTGTTTATATGTAAATAATTAGGGAAACAAGACGGAACGGCACAACACAAAACAGAGCAGAGCATAACAAAACTTATTAAAGGAGGCAAAATGAACGGACTAATCAATGAGGAGAAACTGGGAATAGCGATTGATACTGGATTAGACAAACTGATTGATGTCTTAAAAACAGATGAACCTAAAAAGGAACAATTAACATTAGCGAGATTAGCATCGTCTGTCTTAAACACAGGAGCACGTTATCAAGCAACCCAAAACGCCCAATTATCTCTAAGGGTAAGAGTAGCCCAAATGGTGCTCAAGGATAATAAAGAACGCCGGAAATATCTTATAGCATCCAGTCCTGAGTTAAAATTACTAGCATAGCAAGACTGCACAAAACAGGACGACACTGGGCCGAACAGAACTAAACCAAACTTAACAATACTTAATAGGGGGTAATAAATGATTAAGGTAAATGTTGGATTAACAGGTATATCGCCAATGGCACAACATAGATTAACTGAAGCTGATATAGAGAAAATAGAGAAGGGAAGCACCGGCGGACGCAAAGCAGTAACCGAACAAAAAACCGAAGCCTATGAGCGTATGTATTATAGACCAGATGGCTTCGTTGGAGTGCCCAAGCGGAATATCAAAGCCTGTCTGATTGAAGGTATTAAGAGAGCTGGACTTAAATATGGCAGGGGTTCCCTAGCCCCTTATGTTAAGGCAACAGTTTTCGTAGAAGAAAATATGCCTAGCCTTGGAGTTAAAGAACCTGATTTTGTGGAAAGATTCGCTGTCCAAAGAAAAGACGGGCAACAAGTAGTCGTTACTAGAGGATGCTTAAACCCAGGATGGAAACTTAATTTTACCCTACTGGTAGCAGATGACCGGCGAGATACAGACCAGCTTAAAATAGCCCTTGAGGAAGCAGGCGTTCTCGTTGGACTTTGCGCCGGTAGACCCGAATATGGTAGATTTGAGGTAACTGAATGGAATAAATAACACCACGTTACTTGGCATGATGAGACACATCAAACATTATAGGATATAAAATGAAAATAGAATCAAAGTACTACGAACTACAAGACGATGGAAGCCTTAAACCTGTCCCAAAGGATAAGAAGTCTTTTAGGTATGAAGATGTCAGACTCATACTTACTCTCGATGAATTTGATGAACTACATCGGGATGCTAAAAAAATATTTAGGGATTTTTTAGGGACAGAGAAATGAAACTTGGGATAGGGTTAATTAGTATAGGCATTGTATGCCTTTTAATCGGAGGTTATTTATATGAAGGATGGTTTAATAAAGAACCCCTAGAACATCAAACCATCAGAAACCAAATCCAGGTCTATTCCCAGACCTATTCAAACGATCCCCTTGAATGGTATCCACTCCGTACAGTCTATTCCAAAGAACTAGGCCAGATGACTACCACCTACTGGCTCTTCTCAAAAGGAAAGCAAACTAAAGGGGATATCGCCGCCTTTGTGGAAATCTATAACCCGGAAGATACCTCTTGGAATAAAAGGAACTTCTCAGAAATGATAGTCGAATTCACCCGCTTCGATTGGGCTACTACTACAATCATCACCCCTACCCAATCCTTTTCCCTCCCCCAAGTTACCCAGGATAACTCCCCCTCTCTGGGCTACCTTACCTTTAGAGTAACCTTAACTTTACATAACCCGCCCTAACTCAACCCTCTATACCCCAGAACTTTACATAATTATCCCAACTTACCCCTTTTTTATAATATTTTTCTGGCGGGAGATAACCCCTCTTTCTTCATTTTCTGTGCGAGGGAGCCCCCCCCCTCCCCCATGCCTACCATCCTACCTAGTTCCTATCTAACTTTGAGCGTGGGACTGACCCCACGCCGTCCCTAGACTAGCTTTGAACAGGCATATAGCGTCGCACAATGATTCTTATGGAAAGCTACTTTGTGAGGTGATATGGCCGGGAGGATTCAAACCCAGGCTCAATACCGGCTTACCCGCCCCCCTTATCGTAGGACATAGGACAATGTTACAATCCGGACTCAGTACCATGACCAACGTCATACAGAGCCGATAGGTTCTCCCCACCACCCCTCCCCCCTTAGTTCCTTACCTCTTATATAATAAGACCACGCTCCAGCACCGCATTACATCTAAGACACCTAACGCTTCGCTGAGAGCGTGTGCTCGGTACGCTGTCTTAATGAGTTTTCCTAAAATACTTGATAAACCTATTGACAAACAGTTAACAGTATGCTATCTTTAAGATAGTAAATAGACAGGAGGTTAGAGAGATGAAAGCTTATGAAAAGGAAGCCATCAAACTAGCATCTGAGATTCTATCTAAAATGGATTGGAGAGACTACCCCCCACCTAGATGGTGTTCTTTGAAACGAATACCACCAAACTGCAAACAGAATAAGCAAGTTAATTGTAAGGGCTGTCAGTGGCTAAAATAACCCTTCACCTCTGGGCATTAGCGATGGCTAGTGTCCAGTAACGAATGATTAAGGAGGAACGTATGGAAGCTAAAGATACAGTGATGGAATGCTGTAATGCCATTGAGATATATGAAACTGAACGAGTACACCTTAACGCTGCTTGTTGCGGTTGTCCCGAAGACTATATTAAGCCAGTTCTTCAAGCCCAAGCTGAAATATCCTTTAAGGCAGGGATAAGGAAAGGACTTATATTGGGGAAACAAATTGATGCTTCCTTGCTCAATAGTAGTGAACTCGCAGACCTTAACGAAAGAGTAGAGAACTACCTAGATTCTGTTAAAAAAGAAGGTAGAAGGGAAGTGGTGGATACTGTTAAGGATTTTATTCCAAAACATCACAATCTATGCTATGGCGTTATAGACCCACACCCCGATTGCAAGAACTGTAGGTGGCAAGCCCAACTAAAAGAATGGGGTGTCCAGTAATAAGGGAGGTTTAAGATGAAAAACATTCCAATCAAAAGGCTTGATATCCCCTGCCATAAATGTTGGAATATCAGCGGGAATAAACCCAACTCATGTAATCGCAAACAAATGAGGGAATGCCCTGGATGGCAATATCGCGAGGAGGTTAAATAATGGAAGTAATATTTATTAGACTAGATCCGGAGGATAAGAAGAAGCTAACAGAAAAGGCTAAGCTAATCGGTCTGAACCTTACGGCTTATTGCCGGATGATATTATTAAAGAGTCTAAAAGAAGATTGAGATGCTAAAAGCAACTTATCATACCAAGCGATATCGTTCTACTTGTATGGGTACAGGTCACATCCACTGTCCTAGATGTGATACAGCTTTTAGCTATGGAAGGGACGGGCGACCTAACAGCACTTGGTTATGCCCTCGTTGCTCTCACGTATTATTAAAATCATTACAGGAGGATTGAAATGAAACTAACCAAGAAATACCTCAGGGAGAATAAAATCTACAATCCCCACAATCTCGCAAGGCTAGCTGGCAATAAGGTTTATATTGCCCACACGCCAGCATCTTACGGTAGGATTTCATCATCTGCACATTGGCAGATAGTTGGCATTGATTTCCAAACTGACCCAAAGGGAGCCTGGTATAACTATGGACACAAAACCTTTATTGTTTCCTCACGCCAAGATAAACAGCCAATGCTCACCGAAGCTATAAAATGGGTTAAGGAGAATTTTGATTTAGATATGACCGACAGGGACGCATTTGGGGATTATCACCCCACAGGCACCTTGGATAAATTAAGTCAGATATTAGGAGGTAAAGTAGAATGAGTTATACTAAGGATAAGTGGATAAAACAGGGCAGTACAATTTCAGCATTCGGTAGAGGTATAATCGCTAAGTGTCCTCTCCCTCAAGATGGTGGTGTTATGGAAGTTGTAGCCAACGCCCACCTTATTGTAGCAGCCCCCGATTTATATGAGGCGTGTTTATCCGCACTCGGGGTAATGGCAACGTTAGACCAAGGCAAGGGATGGGTCAAAGAAATATCGGGCGTAATCCAGAAAGCACTCGCTAAAGCGTTATAGCTTTGTAGTGTTATCATCTAAGTAAGCGGGTATGGGTGTTGTAATATTCTCTTGATCTTCACCATGGCCAAGGGCCTCATACCAGCTTTCTTTCTTAATTTTTAGTATGTATTTTGAGAGATGAGATATTTCTGGTCTACCGGCAACCTTCCCCGTAAAAGCACTCCACGCCATTTCAAGGGGGCATTTTGTTTGATGATAGTCAGTATAGCGTTGAGCCTCAACCTGGCTCTCTTGCATTAAAGAGTGCAGAAATGAACAGACCTTAGTTAGCTTGGGATCGTTGAGTATTTTCTGCTCTAGGATATTTAGTGCTGATTCATAGGTCTGCTCATAGTTACCCATAATTTACCCCCTGAATACCACTCTCTTAGCATAATACCTGCTGCCTATTCCTTTTTATCGCTAGTTCACAATATTCTCCTGAAGTATCGTAGCCCACCGCTTGCCGGTTTAATCTCTTGGCTACCCATAATGTAGTGCCAGCTCCCATAAAGGGGTCTAAGACTATTGATGGCACTTTATCAGCATTACATTTACAAGTAGGTTGCCAGCCTAGAGTTATATCAGGATTTTCCGATATCCAATCGTAGACTTTTTGCCCAGCACCGTAGAATACGCCATCCCGCCTATGCCCACGCACTAAGCCATCATCAGGATTCTTAGTCCTAGTATAAAGTTCTTGGGGTGGTTGCTTTCTGTCCACTACCCTCTCCCACGGTGCCCCACACTTACTACAGCACCCTACCTCTGGCGAGGCTGCCTTAATACATAACTCAGGTAACTTCTCAGGGAAAACTGCGAAATGTGCGGCTGGGAACGGAGTTGTGGGGAATGTCCAAACACTCCTTAGATTACGGCCCGTAGAGTCATCAATTATATCTTGCCCGTGATGTTGTTCCTGTCCGCCTAGTTCAACTAGCCCCTTTGTTTTTAATCCCCTTTGTTTAGCTTGACTTCTATTAGTATTTATGGTATTATGGTCTATATGGGCAGACCGAAGGGTTCCACGAATAAGAAGGGGAGAGTTCAACTCCGCACTATAGAGTGTGACCAGTGCGGGCAATCCTTTCTCAGCTATGCTAGTCAACATCGTGAACGCTTGCGACATCGCTTCTGTAGTCGGGCTTGTATTGGTGCTTGGAATAGTGAACACAGAGTCGGAGTTAATAGCCCCACTTGGAGAGGTGGGCGAATTGACTATCGTGGCCCGAACTGGCGCATTGTTCGCAGACAAGCCCTTGAGCGTGCTGGTTATAAGTGTGAGAGATGCGGTGCTACTACTAGGTTGCAAGTCAATCACAAACTGCCCTTCCGCCTCTTCAGTGATTACCGTGAGGCTAATCGCCTTGAGAACCTCAAGGTTCTCTGTATTCCCTGTCACCGAGCCGTTGATGGTTATTTGAGACTCACTAAGGTAGCACCAACCCCTAAGATTAGGCGTAGCGTCATTTGCCAACAATGCGGAGCCGAATTCTGGAGCCAGAGCGGAACCGCCAAGCGATGCTCCATTTGTAGCCCTCGCAGAGTTCGTAAGCCCCTTCTCACGAACAGCCTCCATATCCCAGTAATACCTAGCTGATTTAGTCAGCATTAAGATATATTCATGTGATTCTGTAGGTCTATCGGTTACACTCTCAGGCATGGGATTGGGCTTTGACCAGATTATTACACTACGAACCCACCAGCCATCTTCTTGGGCGGCTATTGCTACCCTGAAGGGGATGAGGCAAAGGTCTTTGGGTTTAATGGTCTTAAATCCCTTTTTGTTTGGGTTGGTAAACTTCTCAAACTGCTTACCATATCCAGGGTGTTTTGTATCATATTGGCTACCAGGCCCGCCGCTACCAGCATAACTATCCCCTATATTCCAGAACACTACGCCGTCTTTTCTCAATACCCGTCTAATCTCTCTTAATATCTCTATAGTATGTTCTACATACATCTCAGGCGTTGGCTCCAGTCCATAAGCACCTTTCCATGCACCACAGAGAGAGCAGGTATTACTGTGAGTATCCCGCTGCCCCTCTACCACGGACACATTAGATTGCCATTTGTTATCTGCAACCTGCGGGCCACCTGCCGTCCGATGCCTTACAATAGTTTCCCACTCATGCTCACAATGACTATCACCCCATATCAAGTCCTGCTCACCGGAATATTTACGCAAGCCCCAATAAGGAGGACTCGTGCAAACCATCTGAACATACTCATCGGGCAAATCATTCCTACGAAAATCTAAGCAGTATATTCTATTGTGATTATCTTGGTAATATGGATTCACGCCACCCTCACCATCCCGCTATTCAAAGCAATCCTCTGTTATAATCACATCCTTAAATGTTTCCTTATACCATTTAAGACAATCCTCACAACTCACTACTCTTACCTCAGAACCGTCATTGTCTTTATAATCAACGATGTATTCTTTTTGATACCGTGAGTTAATCAAGTGCTGACAGGTGCATTTAACATTATAAAATTCGCCAAGTATCTGGCAGACCAAGCCAGGAATATCATATTCCCTCAAATATGGCTTAACCTTAGTATGCTTCGCCCAATGGTTTATCATATCTAGTAAACGATTTCTCTTTTCTTCGGACTCTATCATCATTCCTCCTTAAAGCAATCCTTTAACCATTTATTATGAGCCATCCCCAGTAAACAAGAAGTCCACCACAGATTATTCTCACAAGCCTCACCCAGTGGTCGCGCCTGAAAGTTTGCTTTCTACCATTTTCATAGCTAACTGCATTGAGATATAAAGTCCAACTCAAGATGCCATCTGATATAATCCACATTCCGATGATCCCTATCCAGTAACCATTCACTTATCTATCTTGCTCCAGTCATAATTGAATTCAGTTAAATTCCTGATAGCACCATCCTTGTAAACCATGAAACCGTTGACCCAGTTGTAATAGGTTGAATCTACATGCTGGATATACCTCATTCTCTCAGTATCACCCATCCAGCCAATTTCCCACATCGGCCTGCCATCAGGTGTAAATCCCTCATTAGTTCGATGCCGATGAGCTACCACAAGCCACTGATTGGGATAAAGGATCGAGAGGTCTCTTGCCAGGGTATAATCCAGCTTCCTTGCCTTGCCCGGGTGGGTTATCCTAATTTTCTCATCAAGTAAGGTCCATTCAAACAAACCAGTATAGACATAGCGGGAATCATCCTTCCGCCCTACCAAGCCCATTAAGCGGTTAGTGGGAACCGAATATGTAATTTGCTTGAGCAGGCGCTTCCAGTGGTTGCCACCTATCATTATGATTCTGTCAAACTGGGTCTCAAATCTCTCAAGAACCATCTCAGCAAAGGAAAGTTCCTTGCCCAAGGGAACTGCTATCTCCTCAGCTCGGGATTGCCTCAGCCACCAAGAAAGCCTATCCATGTCAAAGAAATCACCTGCACAAACTAGCTGGTTTATCTTTTCCCTCTTGCCCATCCCGATAGCCCGCTCCACCCATCTAAGAGAGCAGAAGGGATTATGGTAATCAGCAGTTATGATGCAATCCCCGGAGATACCCGCATTCTCCTGCTTAGGTGCTATCTCATCCTGGTACTGAGACATCACATCATCAAAGCTAACGCCCATACGGTTAAGCCTTCCCTGAATAGCGGAATGGTCAACACTGAGGAATCGTGCCGTTGCTCGGAGTCCCCCACAGGTCTTAATAAGGTCTAATAATTCCTCATCTGAAAGATGCTTTGTGCTACCCTTTTTGAATATATCCATTATTTAATTCCCCTTACCTTCATTTCTGCCCTAGTTATCCACCTTTCAGCCATCTATTTATGCTTATCCCCTTTTAGTATGCTTATCAGATAAATGGCAATGCCGAACACCGCGATTACAACAGCAAACTCAAGTATGGCCACCGGCCGGACCTTCTCATACCAGGTCATATAACCATCCATGATGAAGCCAAGTGTAGTAATCCCCATAATGACTGAGTAGAGAATCACCGCACCCAGAATCATAAAGATTAAGACTGTTGCTTTCCTGCTAATCTTCATCTCCCCTCCTTAGATACCAGAGGATAGGTCTTGT
>Ga0180007_10006732_pt1 | contig 11133 bp, 8 predicted proteins | sample MM_PC_MetaG_FD_121122 | JGI IMG/M metagenome (GOLD analysis project Ga0180007, IMG submission 121122) | Groundwater microbial communities from the Aspo Hard Rock Laboratory (HRL) deep subsurface site, Sweden - MM_PC_MetaG | ecosystem: Environmental > Aquatic > Deep subsurface > Groundwater...
AGAAGAAGCTTTTAACAGAATGGTTAATGATGCTATTGAGAAAGGTGCTGATGCAGTTATTGGGATGAGGTTTATGACATCTATGATAATGGCAGGGGCTTCTGAAATGCTGGCTTATGGAACAGCTGTAAAATTGGAATAAATTTCACAGATTATTTCTAGATAAATTTTATATTTGGTTTCTTAGTTCTGCTTCTTTAGAAAATTTGTAAAAGATAAATAAAGTATTAGTTTTATGCATTTTCTTTTATTTGATTATTCAATACATACATAATAAGTATCTTCTACATAAAAGTAAGATTTATAAGAGAGAATACACACATAGTAAGTAATGGGAAGGACTCGATTAGCAAAAGCCACAGTTGTAGAATTAACAAAAAGAATACAACTTGCTAAAGAAAGAAAAAGAATTCTTGAAAAATATTTCTATGATTTAAGAAAACAATATTCTGAAGGCAGAATTTCTTATGCACAATATGTTGAAATTATTTACAAACATACAGATGGTCGGACAATTTTGGAGTGGATTAGGTACTATGACGAATACATTCAGGATTGTGAAAATAGGTTAAGAAAAGAAAAAAGAGTTGTTATTGCAAGACAGTCTGTATTTGTTTTATTTATTGTTGGTTTAGTTTCTGTTCTGTTATTTACGACATTTAATCTCCAACCAACATTTATTGGGTTTATTATTCAAGAACAAGAATTTACCCAACAAATAAATTTTGAAACAACAGAATCAACAAATTATGAATGGAATCTTGAAAATTTAGGAAGATTAGATTCTGTAAAACTTTCTGGAATTCTCGAGGGCAATGGTGATGCTAAAGTTTATCTCGATGATAAATTAATTTTAGATACGTCAAATATTCAGAAATCAAAGATAACTGGAGGAGCAATTGCAGGGATTGAAAGTGAAAAATCTATTTTTGATTTTTTTAAGAAAATATTTGGAAGATTGACAGGGAGAATTGCAGAAGAAGAAACAAATCAATTATATTCAGAAATAAATGAAGCGGTTCCTCAGGAAGATTCGAGTCCTTCCCAAGAGGAACCTTCTTCTTCTGAAAAAGAAGTTATAAAAAATATCACAGAACAAACACCCTCGATAAACAAATCATATTCAGAATTAAATGGGTCAGAAGTTCCTCCAGAAGATTCGAGTCCTTCCTTGGAGGAACTTCCCCCTTCTGAAGAAAATATTACAGAAACTGTTAATGAAAGTGTTGTAGATAAAAAGACAAAAAAGGAAAAGGAAGTTACAATAAAAGAATTTAAGGATTTATGTGAAGAGACTTGTGATTTAGGTGAATTGAATTTAATCAAGTCTTCTTATATTTTGAGGATAGAAATCTCAAATGCAAAATTAAAATTAGACAATATAAAATATAAAATCTCCGAAGGAGCAATTCCAGAGAAGGTTGCTGAAAATATCACAGAAAAAATCCCTGAAAACATGACAGAGATAAATGTCACGACAATAGGAGATTTAACAGAAGAAAATGCAACTATAATCACAACTCAATATGGTGCAGTATTAAATATGCCTGTAAAATGGAAGAAACATATCACTGCAAAAGAGATTGGAATCGTTAAAATAAAAATTCCCAAGGAATCTGAAAATGTAGTAATTAAAAAAATTAAAGAAGAAACAGAGCAGGACATAACTTCTGCGGCTTCAATAACAGGACAAGTTTCTTCAGAAGAAGGAGAGCCATTTATTCTAAAATTATTCAGAAATGTTTTTTCAAGATTAACAGGAAGAGTTGTTGAGGAAGAGCCGTCTGATATGGAAATCAGCGTCGAAATTGACGATAGCAGAGCAGAATATGAAGCAGAATATGAAACTCCTGCACCTTATTCAATTGAGGAAGACATCCCAAAAGGAAAAAGAGTAAAAGTTGTCGGACCTGAAAATATTCATTATGAGAATGTTTTAGCATTTACTGAATTGACAAATGAAGTTTCCGAGGACAAAATAAGATTATACAGAACAACTGATGGTGTGAGAGAGCAGACGCTCTTTACAGCGTATGATAATAATGAAAATGGATTAATTGATTATATTGAGTGGGTTGTTCCTTCTTTGAGCAATCAGAGTTATGAACTTGAAATAATAATTGTTGATGCAGAGCATCTTAATCCTGGAAAGAATTTTGTTGCAAATATCTACGAACAAGTTAATCAAACAGATAATATAACTTATACAATTCCTAAGAATCATTATGCGAGAGCTTATTTTGAGAGAAATTTAACAAATGAAAATTTAATTGATATTTATGTTTTGAATAATGGGCCTGCGACAATTGAAATTTATGAAAAAGATTCTAGTGTTGTTGTTGGAGAAATAGATATTGAAGAAGAAGGATTATATTTTATTGATTTAAATTTTGAAGGAAGTCAATCTGTTTTTGATTTAAAGTCAATAGGTAATGATGTTGTTTATGATTATATTCATGATGCTATAGCGGTGGCTGATTCTGCTTTTGCATTTGCTACAACACCTATTGATTATGAATCTGGAACAACTACTGTAACAGGTACTTATGCTTTAACTGGTGCTTCAACTGTTGCTGCAGACATTACTGTTAAGATAAATTCAGGAGCGACAATTACAGATAGTTGTGGAGCTAATCCAATAAAATTAACCTCTTGTGATATTCCTGTAATTTCCAAAGCAGAATTAAGTGATTGTTGTACATGTAATGCTGGCACTGGTTATGTTGCACAGTGTTCATGTGCTAGAAATGATAATGGAGATATTATTTGGGGAGTTGCTGCTTGTCCTGGAATGTCTGGAACAACTACTTATATTACTCTTTCAAGTATTGGGGGCCCAACTATAACAGCTAATTTAGGAATAAGTGCACCTGCAGACAACACCCCCCCTTATTTCACACAAATCCCAGAAAATGTTTCTGGAAATTATTTAACAACAAATGTCAATGCTCAATTTGTTGCAACAGATGAGACTTCTTTTAGTATGATATTTATTAACGATACTTCAAACTTTACTATGACAAATTCTACTAAAACTTTAACTAATAAAACTCCTTTGTTTGCAGACTCTTATGCTCTGAATGTTACAATTAATGATTCTTCTAATAACATAAACTGGACAATATTTACAGTCGCTGTTGCAAAAATAGTGCCTACAGGAACTCTAACAAACAACGAAACCTGGACAGAAACTTATCCAACTGAATTAATTATTGGTTTGAGTCAATCTAATTCAGGAAGTGATGATTTAACTTATGTTGTTTATAGAGATGGTGTTTCTAAATCAACAGGAGAAACAGTTTCCTTAGCAGTTGGAGATTATGATTATATTTTGAATACAACAGGGGGATATAATTATACTGCAAATGTTTCTATGGATACAAAGACACTAGCAATAAGTCAAAATGCAGATGTTTGCGGAGTTGAATTTAATGAAACTTCTGGATTAGAATATCCAAGAACATTCATGGTGTGGAGTAATTGTTCAACTGCAAATTATTTGGTAAGAAATGTAACAGTAATTGGGAATAATACAGAACAATCTTTACCTGTTAGTGCTTACAATTTCTCAACAAACAGGACAGACACTTTTAATTATTCTGATTATTATGGTGAGAGAGAGTTTAGGATTGTTGATACAACTTCTCCAACATGGTCAGGCAATCAAACAAATAATACATTAGCAGGAGGATTTACTACTTTTGCAATTCAATATGATGACACTTCAGCATTAGATGCAAATGGAGGTTATATTTTCTCAACGAATAATTCAGGAGTTTGGGATAATGAGAGTTTAGTTCTTTGGATTTCAACTCCTGAATGGGCAAATGTTACAAAAGTTCTTCCTGCAGATGTAGGAAACAGAACTGATTACAGATGGTTTGCAAATGATTCAGCAGGAAATGTAAATAATTCAGATGTTTTTTATGTTGTTACAACTTCAGCAAACAGCCCTCCAGTAATTTGGAATGTTTCAGAAATCCCTGCTGTGACTTTAACAGATGGTCCAGGAGCAACTTATGTGGTTGTTAATTTTTCTGTCTTAGATGAAAACGGAGTAGGCAATTTAGTTAATTCTTCTGCGATGATAAATTTTACAAAAGCCAGTGAAGAATTGAGAATGAATAGTTCTTGTGCATTTAAAGAGGCTTCAGGAAATTATGCAAATTACACCTGCAATGTTACAATGTGGTGGTGGGATGCTACTGGTGCTGACTGGGCAGTTTACGCAAACATTACAGATGCAGAAAGTAATTTAGCAATAAATGATACAAACACTTTCACAGTAAACACTTTAACTGGATTTGTTGTGAGTCCATCTGAGTTAACATTCACGAGTCTTTTAGCAGGTTCAACAAATCAGACACCTTCTGATTATTTTGTCTTAAACAATACGGGAAATGTAGACATTACAAGTGACAATGTTCAAGTAAATGCTACTGACTTGTTTGGTGAGACTAATCCAGGCCAGGCATTGTGGGCAGGGAATTTTTCTGCAAGCACTTTAACAGGAGGGAACATAGAATGTAATATAACAGCTTCAGCAACGCAGATGGTAAATATGAGTCTTACAGGAGTAGTGGGTTCAGTACTTTCAGCAGGTAATTTTACAAAAAGCGATGGAACAGGTCAAGAAAATTTATATTTTTGTTTGAGGCAAGTTGGTTTAGAATTAAGTGAACAGCAATATTCAACTGACCAATTAGGTGCATGGACAATAAAAGTAGTAACATTATTAGTTGCAGTAATTCCAGCAAGAAGAAAAAGAAAACAAAAATCAAAGAAGAAACAAAAGAAAAAGAATGTTGAGGATGACAAACTTTTAGAGGCACTTAATTTAATTGCAGATGAATTAAAAGAATCTTATTCTTTAAACAAAGAAGAAATAATTAAAGTAATAATTGAAAGATTAAAAAAGAAATATAAAATAAACAGAAAAGAAATTGTAGAGATAATTCGTGAGAATAAAGAATTAATCATTCCTATAACAATTTTCTCCAAAGAACTTGGAGCATTAGAATCATTAACTAAATACATGAAAGAAAATTTAAACATGAACTACAAGGAAATCGCAGAAGAATTAAACAGAGACGAAAGAACTATCTGGACAGCTTACAAAAAAGCATCAGAAAAACAAAAAGCGACGAGAGAGATTAAAGAAACAAAAATATTTTTACCAATCTCAATTTTTAAAAATGAAAAATTAACAATCCTTGAATCAATAATATTATATCTTAAAGAAAAAGGAATGAAGTATATTGAAATAGCAAAGTTACTTGATAGAGACCAAAGAAATATTTGGACAATTTATTCAAGGGTGATAAAAAAACAGAGTAATAATATTTAAAAAGCTAAATAAACTAATTAAAACATGATAAAAAAAGAGGCGTGTATAATTTTGTTAATGTTATTAATTATCCCACTAATCTCTGCAGGATTATTTTCTGATATATGGGGAAAGATTACTGGAAAAATATCTGATAGTCAAAATGTTGATTTGAATATTTCAGTTACTAGTGGAACCGCACCTTGGATTTATAATATTACTGGACTAGAAGCAGTTACTTTAACAGATGGTCCAAACCCTACTTATTTGACAATTAATTTTTCAGTAAATGATAGTGACGGTGTGGGCAATTTAGATAATTCTACTGCAATGTTAAATCTTACAAGTGGTGCTAATTTTAGGATGAATGATTCTTGTGCATTTGTAAATGGTGCAGGGAATTTTGCAAACTACACTTGCAACATAACAATGTGGTGGTGGGATGCTACTGGTGCATGGACTGTTTATGTTAATATAAGTGATTCCAATGGGAACACACATATTAATGGTACTCACACACGTACACTAAATACTCTTACTGGATTTGTTATGGACCAGTCTTCTTTAACATTCACAAGTCTTTTAGCAGGCGCAAAAAATCAAACACCTTCTAATTATCTTACTTTAAACAATACTGGAAATGTAGATATTACAAGCGACAATGTTCAAGTAAATGCTACTGACCTATTTGGTGAAACAACCCCAGGTCAAGCATTATGGGCAGGGAATTTTTCTGTAAGCACTCTTACAGGAGGAAACATAGAATGTAATGCATCTACAACAGATGCAACAGCGATGGTAAATATGACTTATACAGGAGTAGTAAACTCAGTACTTTCAGCAGGAAATTACACAAAAGAAGATGGAACTGCTGAAGAAAAATTATATACTTGTTTAAGAGAAGTTGGTTCAGAGTTAAGTCAACAGCAATATTCAACTGACCAATTAGGTTCATGGACAGTTAAAGTAGTGGTATAAAATGGAAAAAAATAAAATAATAAAAATGGGAATGATAATGACACTAATATTTTTTATTAGTTTTACATCTGCCTTTTCAGTTTCTGCTCCTTATATGGAAAATAAAGAATTAGTGCTTCCTTTAGGAGAAAATATAAAGTCTCTTGAATTTGTTCTGCAAAATAGTGGAGCACCAGAAAATATTAATGTTAGGGCAAGAATTTTGGAGGGTTCAGAAATAATTAACATTACTGATGCAAGTAATATTTATACTGTAATCCCAGGAGATAAAGTTCCAGTGCATTTTGAAATAAATGTTCCAGAAGAATCACAAATAGGAGATGCCTATCTTATAAGATTGGGATTTAGTACAGAAAAAGAATCACAATCAGGAGCTTTTGGTTTTGGAACTGAAATAGAACAAAAATTCAATGTTACTATTGGTGAAAAAATTCAACCTCCCGCAGGAGAAACTAGCAACAATTCATTATATATTATATTAGGATTAGTTTTGGCAATAATTTTAATAATCTTTTTTATAAAGAAAAAAATTAAGAAGTAACTTTTAAATACTTCTTATAATTATTTAATTTATGAGGTGGACTTTAGTATTTTTTATAGTATGTTTTTTTATAATTATTAATTCGTTTATTTCTGCACAAATAACAGGAGAAACGGTTACAGGGGAGGTTGTTACTGGAGAGGTTGCTGCCCAAACAATGGATTTAAATATTTCAGTTATTAGTACTCCTTCATTAACTTTAATATCCCCAGAAAATGAAACATATATCACAAATAAAAATCTGCTATTAAATTATTCAGTAAGCGGTGCAGATTATGTATGGTATAAGTTAGATAGTGGCATGAACATCACTATTTCTTCTGCGATATATTTTAATACATCAAACAATGTTCATACCCTTTATCTTTATGCAAATAACAGCCAGGGAACAACAGCAAAATCCGTAACATTTACTGCAAATTCATCCAAATTACAAATAAGTAACAATAAATGGAATGGGTCTACAAAAGGGTCTTCAACAAATTTTAATGCATATTCGTATGAAGATTTGCAAAATTTAAGCAATGTAATTTTAGAACACACCACTTTTGGGAAAATGCTTTTTCTAGAAAGTATAAATGTGACAGATGATTCTAATTCAAGTGATGAAGTTTTAGATTTAGATAGTTATATTAATATCTCTCAAAATAGAATAGAGGTCAATTCCACTGCTCTTCCTAATTTCAATAAACAAGCGACTCTTTCGCTGTATGGGCTTTCATTTAATAATCCGAGAATTTTAAGAGACGGAGCATTATGCCCGTCGGTAATTTGCACAGGACAGGCTTATTCAGGGAATGTTTTAACTTTTAATGTGACAGGATTTAGTGTTTATAGTTCAGAAGAAACGCCAGTAGAAAGCAGCCCATCGCCGAGTTCTTCTGGAGGCGGAGGAGGCGGAGGCATTATTAAAAGTTTTACAATAACTCCTGAAGAAGTCAAAATTTCTTTAAAACAAGGAGCAGTTTCTACAAAAGAGATTGAGATAAAAAATGAATTAAATAAACAAATAGATGTTAGTCTGGAAGTTTTAAAGATTGGGGATTTAATCAAGATAAGTGAGAAGAATTTTAAATTAAATGCCAAGGAATCCAAGAAAATTATTTTGGATGTTTTTGCGAGAGGAAACACGGTTCCTGATTTGTATATAGGAAAAATTTTAGTAAAAGGGGGAAGTTCAGAAGAAGAGATTTTACTATTAGTAGAGGTTGAATCAGAACAGGCTTTATTTGATGTTAGGATAGATATTCCTGAAAAATATTTAAGTGTTTTTCCAGGAGATGATATTTTAGCAAAAACATCTCTTTTTAACTTGGGTGTGGATAAAAGGAGAATTGATGTTAATTTGGAATATATTATTAAGAGTGAGCAGGGTGAAGAAATAATCAGAAAAGATGAATCTGTAGCAGTAGAGACGTCGCTGGAACATTTGGTGGAAATGAAATTGCCTGAAGATATTGAGATAGGAAATTATATCTTTTATGTTAAAGCGACTTACAATGGTAATGTTGCAATTTCATCGACAGGGTTTTCTGTTGGAGAGCCACTTGAAAAAGAGAAGATATATATAGTATTTATGGTTTTTTTTATATTAATTGTTATAGCTATATTTTACTATTTGAAGATGGCAGAGAAGCATAAAACAATAAAGAAGATTGGTATTCAGGGCATATTAAATAAAAATAGAATAAGATAAAATGTTGAGTATATTATCAATTATAATAAACACCTTAATAATAATCTTTTATATAATTACCTTGTTTTTTTTATTTGAGATTAAAGTCAGAGTTTATGGGAAGATTTCAATGTCTTTTTTCTATTTTATAATTGCTATAATTATTTTAATCCTCCTGAGGGTTTTAGATGTTCTTGATAGGTTGGGTCTTGTTTCTTCCTTAAAATATAATGAATTTTTTGTATTAATTTTCTCCCTTTTCCTGCTGTTAGCTTTTATTGAGTTTTACAGAGATTTAAGGAAAATAACTGATGGTGTTCATAATCCCGATGAAAGTGCTGGAGGTAAAGATAAGAGTCCTGAGAAAAAAAAGAATTTTCAAAAGCCCAATGAACAGAATAAAATATCTAAATCTAAAGAAAAGAAAATTGAAAAAAAAGCCAGGAAATTTGAAGGTTCTTTGGTCGGAGGATATTTGGATTTGACGAAGAATAAATAAAATTAGTTTCTGGTTAAAAAGCCTGCAGAGAGATTCGAACTCCCGACCCTTTGCTTACAAGGCAACTGAGCAACTTATCCGAAGACAAATTAACGCTCTGCCACTGAGCTATGCAGGCTTAGCAATCGTGCTAATGCAGGCTAAGATTAATTATTTTTCTTGATTTAAAAAGTTGTTTGTTTTCCAACGCAAGGGAAATATGTTGTCAAATCTTATATAATAGAAAGGAACATTGTTTGTGTAATTTATTTTTGGTACAGAACAATTAAAATTTAATCTGTCTGAAGATTCTTCTATCTCTTTCAGTAGCTGATGTCTTTTTTGTTTTAACTGAATTCTTTTGTGCGAAAGGTGCCCATCTGTATCAATTAGTCCTGCAATATAATGTAGAAGGTTTTTGTTCTTGCTTTTGACAATTTGAGGTATATTGCCTATTTTTTTCTTTCCTATTTCACTTCCTAAAGTTACAAAATAAAAAAATATTGCAGCATTTTGAATTATTATGCAATATGAACTATTTTTTCTTTTATCTTTTGTTATTCTTCCTTTTATTCCAAATGACTCTTGGATTATTTTATTTAGGTAAATAAGGTATTTTTCTTCTCCAGAATAAATTCTTAAAATATAGTGGCGACCTCCTCTTTTTCTTTTTGGTGTTCCCAATGAACCATCCCCAGATATGACTCCTAATAAATAAAATACGTCTTCATTTGGCAAGGGAATTTTTGTTTTACTTCTCCTTGTTAAAATGAACTTCTCTTCTACTTTGTGGTAAATATTTCTTTCAGTAAGTTTTTTAGAAATCTTTTTTATCACTTTAAAGCATCTGAAGTGTAAATATTAGTAATTCTTACCTTTTAAATTTTTCCCCTTAGCCTCTAGAACTCTAATCTCGCAAATCAAAAGAAGCAAACTAAAGTTTCCATTCGTCCGCCCAAGCGTGGTCGAACGAAACCAAAGCGGTTCTTTGGAATCTCCCTCTTTGTTCCGGTTGGCGATTTCTTTATTGCAATCCGACGGAAATCGCATGAGATTAGTATTTTATTTTTCCTTAGCCTCTAAAACTCTAATCTCGCAAAGCGATAAGGGGTAAATCTTTTTTAGTTTGAGACTTAAAGGTTTTTGTATTTGATTTTTTAATAAATCTTGAAAAATTGTTTCTATGTTTTTATCTTTAACATAATTTATTATTTCTTCTTTTGCTTTTTCTCTTAGGGCTTTTCTAACTGCTCTTGAAACTTTTCGTCTTGTGATTAAAAAAGGTTTGATTTTTAATTGAAAATCTTTACAATCTACAGAAAATGAATCCTCAACATAGTTTGTTCCTTTTCTTACCATTCTTTTTAGATAAGAAGGCATTAGTCTTATTTTTCTTGGAGAAGCAATTGCTTGGTCTCCATCCACGTTTACTTTTAATTGAATGATTGCGCTTTTGCCTTTGAGGATTCTTGTCAAATCATATTTTATAAATTTTCCATCTAAATCTTTTAATTCAAATGCTTGTAGATTTGTAGTCCTATTTATCAAAGGTATTTCTACATCAAAAAATCTTTTTTTCTTTTTTGCGATCGCCATACAAAAAAACCTAAGCGGTTTTTTGGAATTTCCCTTCTTGTTCCTGTGATGCGATTTTTCTAAGAGCCTTCGATGGAAATCGTGTAGGATTGGTATTCCTTAATTTAATTATTTGAGTTTTCATTTTCTATTCTTGTACCACCTTACTTGCTCTTTGTCCTTTTTTCTGGTATTTAGACTTTTTGCATTCTTGACAAGTGTACATAAGGTTTGTTTTTTTAGTTGTTTTTGATTTTCTTTTATGTTTTGATAAAGCAGGTCTTGAACCCCATCTTCCAAGATTGCCTATTCCTCTTGCAAGACCCCTTAATTTTGCTCTTGTAAGACTCCCTCGTGTTAATGTTCCTCTTTTGAATCCTGTTCCTACTATTTTTATTTTTTGTTCTGTTTTCTTTTTACAATAAGGGCAATATCTGTTTGTTGTTTTTGGCAACTTCATAGTCTGAAGAATTAAAAACTGCTTTTAAAGTTTTCCAATCAATTAATCTTTATTGGGAAGGAAGTTTTTCTAAATAAGACTTGAATGGAGAAGGACCATA
>Ga0180007_10006733_pt1 | contig 11132 bp, 7 predicted proteins | sample MM_PC_MetaG_FD_121122 | JGI IMG/M metagenome (GOLD analysis project Ga0180007, IMG submission 121122) | Groundwater microbial communities from the Aspo Hard Rock Laboratory (HRL) deep subsurface site, Sweden - MM_PC_MetaG | ecosystem: Environmental > Aquatic > Deep subsurface > Groundwater...
GGATATAACTCACGAAGAAGTCTTCCGGCAGATGAGTGTCAGGCACCGGCAAAGGCAAGCATCCATTGACTCTGCATACAAACGGCAGAGTGATGGGTAATGTGACAAAGTAGAATTAGTTGTTGTGGTGATAAGATGGAAAGAATTCGCTTTTCGCAGGGGGGCAATTACGGAAAAGATAGGTGAATCCTCCCCCGCTGCAGTCCGTAAGCTCCCAAAATCTTCATTTTTCCGGATAACCACCAGGAATAAACAACGAAGTTCATTTCCCTGGCATGCTCACCACATCTGTTATAAAACTCATCGGTTGTACATCCAATCAAGGAAAACTCAAAAATTCAGTTACTTTTTCCAAAGGGATTTGTCAATCCAAAATGAGGCTATTAACGAAACTCAGCCAAATCCATAGGGCCATGAATAAGGCATGGGTGCAGGCCCGTTCCGTGCGTAACATTTTTGCCATTCTAATAAGATAATTTCGGACATTTTCATAATACGACCGCCATTCACTTAATGCTTTGATCTTATTACGAAATACCAGCATTTCGCTGATATTTGTTAATAGCCACTTATTTTTTTGAGATGAATTGGCCATGGTTGCTGTATATTGGCAATTTGGGCTTCGCTGATCAATAAGCAAATATTGGGCCGAAATGTGCCTTTTTGTGCTAACATGCCGTTTTCCTGGTATTTTTTGAAATTGTCTGCAAGGGGGTGGATAAGATAAGGAGATTCTTTTTCCGGATTCCTGGTCCGCTTTTCTGGAAATAACTATCCTTTTTGGTTTTGCATGAGACAGCGAAGGAGTCATTCGCCGTTTGACTCTTCTCAATCGCAGATTCTATTTTTTAATCTTGTTTATCTTTTCCTTATGCGAATTCCTGCAAGAAAGAAGAAAACTCCGAGTCATCATATTTCCAAACTATACGGACAACCTGAATAGAGGTTCGTTTACCTGATATTGAACGAAATACCTCAGCCCTGAACAGACACCGCATTAACTCTTGCGCAACAACTTCCCTATTCTGCCTGAGAAATAAAGAATAATGCCGACAACGGCAGTGGCTTTGCCAAATTTGAGGACAGCAAAATTATTACTCTGGTCTCCCCAAATCATACAGAGAGAGCCGATGCAGAGCAGAGCTGCCCCGATAAACCTTCGAGTTTTTTCTTTTTCTCCCAGTTCCGCCATTAGAAAATTCATCCTTGAGCCAGGCTTGCAAGGCTGATAACAAGCCACTGATTATCAAGCAGCGTTGATCTCTCAACTTCCAGAAAAGATGAGACATTGTATTTTTAATGGTTTAAGTGCCTGTCTTGTTAAGGTTCCTGAGTTCTGCTACTCCATTGCCACTGTCACGGTAATTCTTGTCTCGCCATCCAGCGACATGACGGCAATATTGGTGGCCCGCCCGTCTTTTTCATAGACGAGGATGGTCTGTCCGCCCATGTTCATGGATGCCTGTTCGGACCAGCCCTGGGATGTCATCTGCTCCTTGTAGCTTGAAGCTACCTTGGTAATATCGTCGCCGGTTGTCAGCGAAACGGAATACCCGCCGGTAACCTCCACCGCTCCAACTGCCTTGGAAGGCTGGTAAAGGGGCACATCTTCAGGAAAGTCTTTCGGGATTTCAGTGGCATCACCAGTGGTAACGGAATATTTCTCTCCCTCCGTTGCACCGGTTATCTTCATGCCTTTTTCGGAAAGATCTACTTCCGTCTTGGCGCCGGTTTCCTTTTCAATCTTTTTTTCAATGACCTTTTCCTCCACGGAATCTCCGCATCCGTTCAAGAGAAGCAGGAAACAGCCCAGACACAAGTAAAATCTTTTCATTTTTTATCTCCTGGAAAAAGTTTGACGGCGGTCTCGCAATAAGCGGTTTGACCACCGGAAAGGGCTTGATGGCTCCCTATTTTATCAACAGGAAGATTTGAGGCAAGTTTTATTACAAAGCTGCTGAAGTTTCACTAATAATTTCATGCAATTTGATTCTGAAGGAAATATGAAATATGGGTCATGAAACATGGGTCAGACTTGACTTTTGCGCGTTTGAAAAATACGCATAATGCGCATTTTGAAGCCAGCAGGCGTTAAAAGGCCATGCCGATGCTGAAGTGCACGGTGAAGCTGTCCTCCTCCCTATCCCTGTCCTGATCAGGATTCCAGGCAAAATCAAGCCGGGCCGGGCCTACCGGCAGAAGATACTGCAAACCCACGCCCAGCCCCGGCCTGAAATCAGTGAAGTAATCACTCAATGTCCTGTCAATCACATCCTGACGGTCGGTAAACGGGCCGTCGCTGTCCTCTTCCGGTGACAGGTTGGGTGAAACATTGCCGTAATCCAGGAAAAGAGAGGCGGCCAGACGATCGGTCAGCAGGCGGCGCAACTCCACGGTAAACACATTAAAGGCCATGCCGCCTAAGGGATCGCCTGAAGCATCTTTGGGACCGAGCTCGGACTCGCGAAAACTCCGCACCGTGTTTTCGCCGCCGTTAAAGAAACGCTCGCCGATGGGGATTGTTATCTGGTTCCGAGCGGGAAAAATGACCCCGGTGGCATAGCGCAGCGCCAGGGTATTTTTTTTGCTGAGCGGATAAAACTGGCGTGCCCCGAAATTGAAGCGGTAAAAGGACAGGTCGCTGCCCAGGGACGGTTCGGCAATTTCCGCTGCAGCAAAAATTCGTCTGCCCCTGGTTGGGAAAAAGATGTCGTTTCTGTTGTCCAGCGTGGTCTGCAGCTTGAGACTGGCTGTCGTGTAATCGCTTTCCGGCTCTGCAATCTCCATGGCGACAATATCGCTGGTCTTGGTGCTGCTGTAAAGGTAAGCAAGTGAGCCGGACAGGTCCTTGCGCAGATCCTTTGCAAAAAGTACGGACATGCCGAGCTTCTCGCTGGTAAAGGACGGTTCTTCCCGGTAACGGAAAAACACGGGGAGATCGGCGCTGATGTCGGTGCCGAAAATCCTCGGATCCCGCACCGCCGCCTCCACATTGGCGCTCTTGATGGAGCCGCCGACCTCGGCGCGGAATACCCGGCCGCTGCCGAAGATATTCCTGTCCAGAAACCCGGCGCTGCCCCGCAGCAGTTCATAGGACCCCCAGCCACCCTGGAAAAAGACCTCCCGGGCCAGGGCCTCTTCAACATGCACGGACAAAATCCGTTCATTGGCGCTGGCGCCTTCAGACAAATCAAGGCCGACTCTGCTGAACAAACCGGTCTGATAGAGTCGCTGAAAGCTTTCACGTTCTTTCCGGCTGCTGAATGTATCACCCTGCCGGAGAGCCAGCCGTTGCAGGATAAATTCCCTTTCAGTCCTTGTGTTGCCGACAACCTCTATGCCGGCAATGATCACCCGAGGCCCGCTCATGATGGTGCAGGTAAGGCCGATCTCCGAAGAGGAATCATCCCTGTTTTCGTCAATATCGACCTGCACATCCGGGTATCCCCGGTTCCCGTATATTTCCTGCACCCCGCTTCTCAGCATCAGTTTCCGCCGCCCAAGAAATGGTTTGCCGGTCAACTCGGCGGCAAGCTTATCGAGTTCACCGCCCGCATCCGCCAGGATGTCCCCCTGGAAACGAATCGCGCCGACGGTGATACGCTGTCCCTCGGTAATGGTGAGCCGCATCTCAACCCGGCTGCGGTTTGCGCTGAACACAAATTCAGGCTCATCGATTTTTACCTGCAGAAATCCATCACCGGTATAGAGATCACGGATGGCGGAGATGCCATCCCGGATTTCCGATTCGACAAAGACAAGGCTGCCCGTCCCCCGGAGGCCGCGGCTTTTTTCTTCAAAAAAGGAGAGAAGCTCTTTGCTGGTAAAGGTGTTGTTGCCGTTGATGATAATGCCGCTCACAAGAACCTGCGGGCCTTCGGCAATAGTGAACTCAAGCAGAAGCCCGTCTTTTTCGGCCGCAATGTCATATGTCGTCTTGATAAAGGCATAGCCCGCCTTCTTATAGGTGCTTTCGATCATGAACGCCGCATCATCAGCCTTTGCCTCAGGAAAGTCCGATCCGGCAAAACCGGCCAGCTCTTCCGCCACCGCTGCCCGCAGATCATTGTCAGACAGGTGCTGATTGCCCTGCAAAACAACGCGGAAATCACCGTTTTTCCCCGCTGAACCGGCAGCCGCTTTTGCAGTAATGTTTCCGGCCCCGGCTGCATCCCGCAGAGGATGAAGCAAAAACACCAGCATCAGCAGACTAATCAGTGTCAGTATCGTGCCGCCCGCAGGCGCTACCTTTTTCATGGGATTATGCCTTATTTGAAACGGAATACAACCTTAACGCCGACATTGAAGTTATCATAAATATCTTTTTCACTGGTAAGTAAAAGGCGGTCTCCCGGCAGAAACAACCCTTCAATCAGGCGGAATTGCGCCTCAACCGTCTCTTCACCGCTTTTGCTCAACTGCCGGCCAATGTCAATCTCAAACCTGTCAAGCACGGATTCTTCGCTTTCAACGGATTCACTCCCAAACCATTTGCTCAGCAGGCCTCTGCCAAGATAAACAGCCATATTCATATTGGCCATGGCCCGCTTTTGCTTGTCTTGAGCGGACTGCGGCGGGGTACCGGTGAGGACGAGCAGCAGCAGTTCATCCTCGGCCAGCGGCGGATCGGAGGAAAGGGTGATGACCGGCTCCTCGGAATTACCCTGAAAAATCAGGGTGATATCATAGCCGGCCAGTCTTGATTGGCCACTGAGGTCAAAGGTAGGCCGGTCCGGATCATTTTCCGGAAAGCTGACAACACCGGATTCGATGACAATCTTGCCGGCCGGTACACTGATCCTGGTCGGGTCCACAAAAATCCGCCCGGTCAGCACGGGAATTTCACCGGTGCCGGACAAGCGCAGGTTAGGACGCACCGCCCCCCTGGCCATATTGTTATAAATTGCAAAGGGCGTATCAGAGGTAATCCGCACATCGAAAACCATGTCGCGCCAGGGAGTTTCAGTAAGCGAGAAGAGCTGCATGCCGCGATCGCTTTTCGGTCTGGATGAGCCGCGGAACATGGTCAGGAAATCGACGTTTTTCGTATAGCGCCCGTCGACAATAATGACCTTGCCCCCAAGTTTCAGCCTGCGCCAGGGTCCTTTGGCGGTCAAGTCCGCATCGGCGCGAATCTTCATCGACTCATCACGATAAAAAAGGAGATTTTTCCCCTGCAGCTGACAGTTGATCACAGGGGCGTCTGCACCGGTGATCGCGATGGCGCCGCTTGCCTGAAAAGGCGCTCCGCCGAAAACCCCGGTGAGATTTTGCAGGTTGACGATATCATTGTCAAGAGCGGCCTGCAGCTCAAGCTTCTCGATGGCGGGCAGGGTGGCGTTTTCCAGACGAACGCTGCCGCTGGTAAGAGTGGCAGCGCCGGAAAACTGCGGCAGGGCGGCAGGGCCGCGGGCGCTCATGGTCGCCGCCAGATGCCCGGAAAGCCTGCGCAAGCCGCCTGCATAGGGTGCCAGCCAGCCAACATCCTTCATATCCAGCCGCCCGTCGAAAGCCACCGTGCCCGGCAGTCCTTCCGGCGGCTGCCGGATGAGCCCGGCAAGGGAGGGAATATCAGACCATGTGCCGTCCATGTTGAAGGCAAAGGGAGAGCCCTGCACGGTCAGATGCTGCAGACGGAGTGTTCCCGGCAGGACATTGATCAAGCCGTGGGCGGTCAAAGGCTCCTTGGGGGCATTTTTGACGAAACGGTGCAGATAAAGATTACCGCCCTTGAAACTGAGTTCGCCTGTCGGCTGCTCCCAGGAACCGCCGAGTTGGAATTCGCCGAAAAACTCTCCTTCCTGTACGGCGTTGACCGCCGTGTTCGCAGCTATCCCCTGCAGGTCAGGCAGCACGACCTTCCCCTTGAGGTCAAGGGCGGTTGGCAGAAACGGATTGTCCGCCATTGGGTCATAGGGGATCAGGCCAGCCAGGGAAATCTGCTGGCCATGGGGAGTTGCCAGCAGAAACTTGCGGATGCTGAGGCCCGATGCGCCCTCATAATCAACGGCAACATCCCCGGACAGGGGCACGGTCAACTGAGGGCAGCCGATTTCGGCAATATGGGCGGCAAGAGCGGCCCGGGGCGAGGCAAGGGGCCCATGCAGGGTAAACAGGATATCCGCACCGCTTATCTGATACTCTTTCCCGGTCAAGCCGTCGAGCCAGCCCCTGCTTGTCAGCCTTGTTGCCTGCACCTGCAACAAACTCTCCTCCTGCCAGGCCAGAGAACCCTGCAGGCTGATATCGCCCACAACACTCTTCAGCAGCATCTCCCCCACGTCAAGGCTGGCCCCCTTATCACCATAGGACAGAACAAGCGGGGCAGGGCGGTCCAAAGTAAATTCGGCGCTGCTGTATGAAAGTATCAGCTGGCCAAGCTCGGCGCGGACCAGCTTCTCCTCTGTCTGCGGCATGATTTGCGCGGCAAAACGAAGATTGCCCTGCTCGGTTTTGAGTTCTGCATCCGTGATAGTGTAACTGCGCCAGTCGGTTGTCATCACCCCGCTCAGCACGGCATCATGAAAACCGGCAAAGGCGGCATCGCTCATCGTCAAATCCAGCCGCAGCTCTCCCGCGGCCGTGGTCGAAACGGCGGCCTGCAGGCGTCCGGCAAGTTTTCGCTCCATGGCAAGGCAGGAATCAGCGTAACGGGCAACATCCTCGATAAAGACCTTGCCGCTGATTTCCTCCGAGCGGCCGGTCTGGAAAAAATAACTGCCGGCGGTCTCCAGGGTATCGGGGCCATTGCGCAGAACCATGGAGGCGATGCGCAGCTGTTTGCTGTCCGCCCGGGCCTCAACCTTCAGATCCCCCAGACCGCAGCGTTCATAGGCCAGCTTTTTCCCCTCCAGTGTGATGTTGCCGGCAGGATTACGCAGAGTGCCGCTGATGTCGGCATCCCCCCGCGCCTCACCCGCCATCAGTGGCAAGGCAAAGAGAGACGAGAGTTCCTGCAGGTCGTTGATGTCCAGATGCAGGACGCCGGCAACAGGTGAATCAAGAAAGGATTGCCCGGCAGGAGGGAACTGCAGTCGCGCCGCCCTCAGCGTCGCGGAATTTCTGCTTGTTTTGAAATCCGCCCTTGCGATGTTGAGCACCTGGTCCGCCATGCTGCCCTGGGCATCAAGCACGTGATCCGGAACAGCCGGCAAGGGCGCCGCCATGCCGAAGGCAGCCATGAGTGCCGGTATGTTCTGCAGATGGAGCTTGATCGCGTTGATCTCAAGGCCGCCCAGAAGGGCAGGGTCCCAATCGGTGAACAGGGTGAGGGGCGCAGTCCCTCCGGCCATTTCCATCTGGTTTTCTCCATGGGTTGCCGCAAATTCGCTCACCTGCAAAACGCCGTCCTGAATTGTTGCCTGCAGATTGGCCTCCGTCGTCTCGCCGAACAGGCGCCCCTGGGCCAGCTCAAGCTTTACATCAGCCGCCAGAGACCCGCTTTGCGCAGGATCAAACTGCGAGGTGGCGCTGCCGGAAACTTTTCCCGCCACGGCAAAATCCTCGAAATGAAGAAGGCGGGCAAGCTCGGCGATATCGATGTCTTTCAGCTCCATCCCCAGGCTGGTCTGGCCGGCCGCAAAAGAACCGGAGCCCTGCAGATGCCCGCCGCTGACGGCGGCCTGCAGCGTAAAGCTCGGCGGCTGACCTGCGTTGCCCCAGACCAGCGCCCCTTGCAGTGAGGCGAGCTTGTCCGGCACGATCATCTCTTCGAGGCGTATCTGATCGGCAGCATAAAGCAGGCTGGCTTGACAGGAGGTTGCAAGTTTTTTCCGGCCGTCAACATGCAGCTCCAGCACAGGAATAATGAGACGGACAGCCTGGCCGGACTGACTCCCTGCCGGATCAACCTGCAGAGACATATCGGCAATGGTGACGTCATAATCAGATGCGTGGATGGTCAGAACAAGATCGCTTACGCTAAGGGCGGGCAAAACCGCCGGCAGCACAACTTCACCCCCGTTATCCGCGGCAGTCCGGGAGTCTTCCCCTGCAGTCAAGTCAAGGACAACCTTGGCCTGGGAAGCTTCAACCTTCAGCCGGGCAAGAAAGGCATCAACCCCGCCCAAAAGGCTCGCAAGGGAATAATCAATGCGCACATCGGACGCGGCAAACTCGGACACCGGCTGCGACTTGTCACTGCGCGCCCCTTTTATGCGGGCAAAGGTGAGATGGTTGAAAATGTTGCCGCCGATCTCCTCAATTTCAAGCTCCATGCCGAGCTGGGCACTGAACTGGGCCAGCACTTTCTTCCCAAGGGAAGGAAGTGCGCCGAGCAGCAAAACAAATCCCAGGACCAGGGCCAGCAGAGAAAAAAGGCGTTTTTTGGCGAGAAGAGGTTTCATGCACCGCGTGACATACTTATAAGAATTTGGATAATCAGAATGTTAAATCAATATTGTTCCGGCAAACGGAAGTGGCTTGTTGTCAAAGTATATCCGGGCAGAGGCAATGAGACAACAGAGATATTTGTCGGAGGAGAAGGCCGGGGATTTTTGCCCGCGCCGGATGCGCTGCGATCATGCTGGCAGAAAACTCAAGAAGTTGAGTTGTCGGAGAGAGACGGCCCGGACCGGAGCAGATAACATTCTGAAGGAACCGGTTGCGACAAGGCGTAATGCGCCGGCATCCGCCCGTCTCCCCGGTCCCTGGCTGAAAAAAAGACCTTCCATTATACAAAGAGAAAGCTGAACCTTATGAGTTTTGCGCAGGCAGCATCCTTTTAATATCCGCCTGATCACGCAACCCTTTTATATATGCTTCAAATTGGTCGTCGATTTTCTGCTGGCTCAGATATGTGCTGATTTTCTCCTTCACCTCATCGAAGGTCAACAGCTTTTCAGGCTGTTTATCCGTTACTTTAATCAGGTGATAACCGAACTCAGTGGTAACGATATCGGTTGTCTGGCCGACCGGAGTACTGAAAGCTGCGTCAGAAAAGGGTTTGACCATCTGCTGTCTGAGAAAGAAATCCAGGTCGCCGCCATTGGCTTTGCTTGGACAATCGGAACTCTCCTGGGCCAGTTGGGCAAAGTCCCCGCCATCCTTCAATTTCTTCTGAATGCCTTTAATTTTTTCCATTGCAGCTTTTTTTACTGCGTCATCCGCAGTCGATTCCACCGCAACCAGGATGTGGCTTGCCCTCACCTTTTCAGGCTGTTTGATGTTATCCTTGTTGGAATCATAAAACTGCTGAAGTTCTTCATCAGTCACCTTTGTCCCGGTGGTAAACTGGTCATACAGTTTCTGCTGCAAACCCTCTATGGCCATTTTACGGCGCAGCTGAGTCTGCATGACTTCTTCGGTCAATTCATTTGTGCTCAGGAAAGTCTGAAATTCAGCATCAGAGGAAAACTGTTTTTTATAGGCGGACAGCTTCTCTTTTATGGCATTCTCATCAACGTTTACTTTTTCCTTTTGGCTGGCCTGATAAAGCAGCTCGAAATCAATCAACCGGTCAAGGGTGAGATTCTGCAGTTTCTGCAACTGCTCCTTGTCACCCTCCTGCCCGCCAAGGCCGGCAAACTGCTGTTTGGCCGCATTCATTGCTGAATCGTAATCACTGCTTGAGATAGGTTGGCCATTGACCTGCGCGACAACACCGACTTCCTTTTTCTCTTCAGCCGCCATTGCCGTTGAGAAGATGCACAGGAAAAGAAAAACAAATGCAATTCTGCACACATTATTTAGAGAAATTTTCATGAATTGTACCCTCTTTGAAATGAATGAAACAGTTGTCGGTTCGGGCTTTGAAAAAGCAAACCTGACAACTTATTAATTGTTTCCGTCTAACCTATCCGCAAGTTAATTTTATTTCATCCAGTTTTTTTAAAATAAGCTGAAATAATTGAAAAAAAATTTGATCACTACTCAATTTCAGACAGAGGGATCCAGGAAAGCCTATGGCATGCTGACTCCAGGTGCTTCGGCCGGACGACTCCTTACTCGGGATGCGAGCCTGATCGATTCAGTCGCCTGGCCTTACGCAAGTCGTCATCATGCCAAAGTCTTTCATTTTTCTATTTTTGTTGAAATTCAGTGGTAATCAAAGAAAATATTCCGGCGCGTCTCAACCTGCAGCTTGCTGGATGGTCGATGCCCTGGACAACAGTTTCCGGCTGGAATGGTGATTGTGTTGGGTTTTGGGTTGAGGGTTATGGATGACAGAACCTGCAGCAGCTCAAAGCTGATCTCACAATTCTCCAAATTCTCCAAATTCGTTTTCAACTCGATCCGACACGGGCAGGAACAATCGTAATTTCTGCCTCATCACCGCATTTTCTCATGCCGCTTACGATCAATCGTAATCTCAAGGGCGTCTGCTCTTTTTAATCTTGCCAGATGACTTCTTCATGGAGTAAGAAAAGTTTTGAAAATAACAGGTGGTGATATAGTGAGTTCTCGTCAAGCTGAAAAGAGGGGCACTTCTGAAACAGCGGAAATTCCGCAACTATCAATTCGGCAGAGATCATTTACCTGCGGATAAATGGTAGCAATCTGTATACCCTGCAATTTGTAATGATATGCAGTACTGTATAATTACTTGTTATATTTAAAAACGTATCACTCAAATATGAAAACATGCGGAACTAGCCAATGGAACTTGAAGAAAAGATCACCCATATTTTGCAACAAAGATCACCAATAAAAGCTAGGGAGATTGCTCAGGAACTTCATGAAACCAAAACAGCTATCAACAGTAAATTATACCAAATGGCTCAATCAGGGCGATGTCACAAAAGCGAACATAATTTTTGGTTAGTGTCATCACAAGAAGAAAACACCTCACATCAACCTTCAACGACTCAAGAATCGAACCTCTCAGAATCAAGAACTTACTCAGAAGATTTACCAGAAGAGGGACATATAACAAGCCAAGAAATTAAAAGAGTAGAAGGTCTTAATGGGTTTATTGCAGGATATGATCCTGGCGGAAATGATAAAAATGGTTTTGCAACTTTACAAATTAAGAATGGCATTCCTCGAAGTATTTCAATTAGAACATTAAATAATTCTACTTTGTCACATTAAAATTCTATTTAACATCTTGAAATAATTGTCATTTTATGCTATAAGAGTTGTATGTTTTTCATCAATTCTTAGGAGGTAAAATGAGCCACATGCCAACCCCA
>Ga0180007_10006734_pt1 | contig 11131 bp, 15 predicted proteins | sample MM_PC_MetaG_FD_121122 | JGI IMG/M metagenome (GOLD analysis project Ga0180007, IMG submission 121122) | Groundwater microbial communities from the Aspo Hard Rock Laboratory (HRL) deep subsurface site, Sweden - MM_PC_MetaG | ecosystem: Environmental > Aquatic > Deep subsurface > Groundwater...
AGAGGAAGAGGAAGAGGAAGAGGAAGAGGAAGAGGGCGACGAGGAGGAAGAGGAAGAGGAAGAGGAAGAGGAAGAGGAAGAGGAAGAGGAAGAGGAAGAGGAAGAGGAAGAGGAAGAGGAAGAGGAAGAGGAAGAGGGCGACGAGGAGGAAGAGGAAGAGAAGCCCAAGCGAAAGCCTGCCGCCAAAAAGAAGGCTCCCGCAAAGAAGGCTCCCGCCAAGAAGAAGCCGACGAATAAGGGCGTCAACGCGGCGGCGCTCGCTGCCAAGATGAAGGCCGCCCTCAAGGGCAAGAGCAAGCGTAAGTAGAGCTGCAACGAACAGGGCGCCCCGGGTTGTAATGACCTGGGGCGCTCTTTTGCCGTTTGAGGAGTGTTTTAATCATGGCCATCAAACGCCCAATCAACCCAATCAAAGAGCGCGGGCGGCAGAACAAGCTCGCTAAGCTCGCCAAGGCACTCAAGTCGAAGTACAAGATCGAACCCATCAACACGCGCGATGCTCCCGCACCAGGAGGCTACATCAGTACTGGGCTGCAAGAGTTGGACGACGCGTTGAGCGGCAAGCGGTCCAAGAAAGACAAGACACGAACGATCCCCGGGTCTGGGAAGGGTCTGCCTCGGGGTCGCATGGTCGAGATTTACGGGCCCGAGGCCGCCGCCAAAACGTCTTTGACGTTGTTGGTGATCGCTCAGGCTCAGAAGCGTGGTCTGGAGTGTGCGTTCATCGACGTGGAGCACGCGCTCGACGTGGATTTTGCCGCGAACATCATCGGCGTGGATATGGAAAAGCTGATGCTGTTCGAGCCCGACGACGGCGAGGAGGCGGTCGACATCCTGAGAGAGGCAGTCGACTGTGGCATCGACGTGATCGCGCTCGATTCAGTGTCGGCGCTAGTACCGCGCGCTGACCTGAAGAAGGCTCGGGCCAAGGGTGCGGTTGCGGGCGCCGGTATGGGCGCTCAGGCTCGCATGATGTCGCAGCTATGCCGGGAGTTGACTACCAAGCTCAAGAAGGGGAACGGCCCGCTCGTCATCTTCATCAACCAGATTCGCTACAAGATCGGGGTCATGTTCGGAAACCCCGAGACGACCTCCGGGGGAAACGCGCTCAAGTTCTACTCCAGCGTAAGGGTGGAGGTCCGAAAAAACAAAGACCTGAAGAAGAAGTCGGCTAAGCGAGGGCAGCCTGCGGTGATCGGCTTGCGAATTCGCCTCAAGGTGGTCAAGAACAAGGTGGCACCCGGCTTCAACACCTGCTTCTTTGACATCCGTTTTGGAGAGGGCATCCGGATTCCCAAATTGCGGGGGGTTGCATCAGACGAGGAGTAGAACTATGTCAGGACTGGCGGTTGTTCATGTGTGTGCTTGCGGAGATGCCTTTTACAACCTGGAAGATTGGAGGAAGTTGGGTCATCCTCGGCATGAATGGTCAAGCCTCGGGGAGGGTTTTGTAGTCGAGTACCGCACGTGCAAGTGCGGCAGTACTCGGACGGTCGAGTTGCCTATTGCGGACATTCGTGTTGAGGATGCCATCAGCGGGGCGATTGAGCAGCGCAAAGTCGCCGCTAACATCGATTTGGAATTTGGTAGACGGGTCATTCGAGCCGAGTCGGCGTTGCGGGAGATTCTGGGGATTGTTTGCCGTAGCCGCCTCGCTTGGTTGGGTGATTATCTCTCTTATCAGGTTCAGATCAGTGAAGACACTGTGAAGCGTCTGCAAGAGACGTTGAAAGAAAAGGTGTAGAACTGTGGCCAAGGTCATCATCTTCTCCGACTTGCACGCTCACCAGTGGCAGGAGTTTAGTACTTTGGTGGACTACCGAGGGGAGAAGATCAACAGCCGATTGGCCGCTGTGGCCGGGGTCATCGACCGGGTGGGTCGCTACGCAAAGGAGCACGGGGTTTGCATTGTCTGCTTTGCGGGTGACTTGTTCCATCGCAAGCGCTTGATCGATGTCCCGGTGTTCAACGTTATCGCCCAAGCAATTCACCGGTTGTCCCAGAACGTGAGTGAGCTGCTTTTGGTGGTGGGCAATCATGACCTCGTTCGACGCTCGGCCCATGGTGTGTTCAGTGAGGAGCATGCGCTGTCTGCTCTCGGGCGCTACTCTAATGTCACCATTTTGGATCGGCCGTGGCTTTTCCGCGGTATTGGGGTAGTACCGTACGCCGACGACTTGGCAACCATCAAAGCGGGCATCAAAGAAGTCAAAGGGGCAAGTTGGCTGATACTGCACGCGGGCATTCATGGAGCACACACAGGGGCCGTGGAGTATCAGCCTCTAGAGCCGCTAGGGGTTGACGACCTTCCGGGTGTTCCGATCTACTCGGGTCACTACCACAGGCCGCAAAAGATTGCCCGAGACGGGTGCCCGCCGGTTGTTTACGTAGGCGCTCCGTTCGAGTTTGTACGTGGCGACGGGCACTCGCGTCATCGTGGTTTCATCGTGGTTGACACGGACAACCCGGAGCAGTATCAACGAGTTCGTATCCCCGGCCCTCAGTTCGTTACCATGAATGTCGCCGCGTTTAGCGACGAAGAAGCGGCCGGCAACTACGTCGATTTGACACTGGACGATAAGAGTAGCCCTGACAAGTGGGCCAAGCGTCTGGCAAAGGCAGGAGTGGCCGGCTTTAATATCGTACCCTACAGGGAGCCAGAGAGGCCGAGGCCGAGGCTCAAGACAAAGGCCAAGCGAGGGGAAGGCTTGCCCAGTATCAGCGAGCTGTGCGAGTCCTATGCCGACAACGTCAAGGGGCTTAGCAAGATCAAACTCAAACAAGTACTGCGGAAGGCGTTCAGCCATGTTGATGACTGACGAGCTGCTCAGGATTGACATCCAGAATTTCCTGTCCTTCGGGCAAAGGAACACCCTACAGCTTGACGGCCTCGGTCTAGTACTTGTCGAGGGGGAGAACCGGATGGCGCGTAAGGCGCGGTCCAACGGTGCCGGCAAGAGTGTTCTGCCTGAGGCCATCGTATGGGGTGGCACTGGTAGCACCATTCGGGAGCTTTCGGCCGATGGCGTCATCAATCGAAGGGCCAAGAAGAACTGTCTGGTGGAAATGTATGGGCGCAAGAGGAACGGCCAGTACTGGACGTTAACCCGAGGGAAGAAGCTTGACGGTAAAAACATCCTGGACTTCGTCTTTGCCGGTAAGAACCTGACGGCTCAGGGCGATCCAAAAGAGACGCAGCGTCAGATTCATGCCGTACTCGGGTGGGACTACAAAACGCTGATCAATACCTTCGTGTTTAACGGCCAGGACACACGTTGGCGGTTCACGTCTCTGACCGATGCTGGGCAAAAGGAGATCCTAGACGAGATCCTCGACTTGGGTGACCTCGATCGGGCTCTGGCCTACGTGCGATCGGTACTAGAGCGTCTTCGTATAGACCGGCAACGTGTGGAGGGCCGCATAATGACGTGTGGGTCAATCGCCGACTCTCTCAAGGCAACGTTGGCGTCTCAGACTTCCCAGCGTAAGGGCGAGATCAAGGCAGCCATCGAGGAATTGGACGAGGAGCTTGAGAGTTTGCCGGCGCTGGAGAGGTCGACGGCCGCCTTCGTAAAGCGGATGAAGGACAAGGCGGCTTCACTCGCTAGAAAGGTCGCGCTCGTACGTAAGACCATCGAGATCAAAGGGTCTCGCCGTACCTATCTCCAGGGGAAAAGGGTGCGGCTCAAAGCGGAGCACTCTGCCCTTTTGGAAAAGAGCAAGGCCGCCCTAGCGTTGATGCCGGGGCAAAGCTGTGGTGTTTGTGGTTCTAAGATCAGTGCCGTCAACGTCAAAAAGCACGCTCAGCACTTGAAGGCGGAAGCCCGCGGCATCACGCGGAAGATCGTCGCGGTGGTCGAAGAGATGCGTAGCAACGTCACCGCGGTGGATGAGAATCGTTTGTCAAAGCTGATACGCAACCAACGGTTGGTGGGGGACAGGGAAGAGAAGATCGCGTTGCAAGAGCGCTTAGCTGAAGCCCGTGAGTGGGAGCGCAGCAAGTTGTTGGAGAAGCGAGCGGCGCTTGTGGCCTCACTTCATAAGCGATCACCTGTGTCCGGGGGCCTCGAAGAGAAGATCGACAAGGAGGAGAAGCGGCTGGTGGTGCTCGAAGCCAAGCTCAAGCGGCTCAAACGGGAGCAGCGGCACCATGAGTTTTGGGCTACCGGTTTTGGTAACGCGGGCGTGCGCAGTCACTACTTGGATTACGTAGTACCGTTGCTCAATGATTACGCCGCCAAGTATTCCGCGGTGTTGCTTGATGATACTGTGGTGCGGTTCGACAACCAAACGGCGATCAAGACAGGAGCGGTGCGCGACAAGTTCAGGGTCGTGGTCGACAATGAGCAAGGAGCGGACACCTATAAGGGCAACAGCAGCGGAGAGAAGCGAAAGATTGACATCGTGGTGGCACGTACGCTTCAACGTTTGCAATCGGCTCGTACTAAGGCAGGGTTGAACATCTCGTTCTGGGATGAGGTGTTCGATGGACTCGATGAGACCAGTAGCGAGTCAGTGCTACAACTCTTGCGGGCCGAGGCTAAACAGAGGTCTTCGGTGTTTGTGGTGACCCATCTTGAATGGCTCAAGCAGTACTTCAACAGGGTCGTAACCGTGATAAAGGATGGAGGCTGTTCGTGGCTAGAAGTAAGCTAAAAACAAAGAAGTTGGATTGCACTTGTGGGGGGCCTCTCGTGGAGGCGGCCAAGACGATCGCTCGGTTGTCCGTCAAGGTCGAGAAGTTGGAACTCGATCTGTTGGCAGCGAATTTCGGGGGCGATCGTCGGTACGCCATCAAGCTCAGACGATTGGAACACTTTGCCAACCGCGTGGCTAACGCTGACAGCTTCACCGCGGTGGAGCGCATCATTAAACAAGACCTCAAATGGATCCCCGGTGTGGGTCGCATAGAGAACGAAGATACGTTGGAAGGGGAGTAGCGTCATGGGAAAGCTCTTGCATCTGCGTCCTTTCTTTTCCTACTATGGGGCCAAGTATCGTGCGGCTCCGGTTTACCCAATCCCAAAGTGGCCTACGATCATAGAACCTTTTGCCGGAGCGGCTGGGTACGCTTCGCGGTACTATGATCGTCAAGTAGTTCTGTACGAGACCAACGACTGCGTGTATGGGGTGTGGAAGTATTTGATTGCCGCTAAGTCGTCAGAGATTCTCGGGCTTCCTTTGGTGGGGGACGATGATTTGATTGACGAGTTTCCTATTTCTCAAGAGGCTAAGTGGCTGATTGGTTTTCACTGTAATAGTGCCACCACTAGCCCTAGGAAACGAGCATCCAAGTGGATGCGTTCTGGCGCACGTCCTAACTCGTATTGGGGCTCCTTTGTTAGGGCTCGGCTTGCGGAGAACGTGACGCATATCCGGCATTGGAGGATTCATCACAAAGATGGGATGTTGGCCCCCGATCATGTTGGAACTTGGTTTATTGACCCACCTTATATGGCTGCGGGCCATCATTATAAGGGACCGTCGCCTGACTACGCGCGACTGTCTCATTGGTGCAAGTCACGACGTGGGCAAGTTATGGTGTGTGAACAAGACGGTGCTAATTGGCTTCCTTTTCATGCGCTGTGCACCATCCAAACCAACTCCGGAAAAAGGGGCAAAGGACACTCCAAGGAAGCCTTGTGGCTCAGAAATTTTTGTCCCCACAACGCCCGTATGCTCAAAGGGAAGTAGAACTATGGCCCGTCAATCGAGAGCATGGAAGAACCTGGAGCGTTTGGTCGCCAAGGTACTCAAGGGTACGCGAGTGCTCAGGGGCAACGACTTCTCGGTCAAGCGTGTTGACGTTGAGGTTGATGACTTCCCTATGCTCAAGATTGACGCGAAGTATCGGCAACGTTGGAGCCACCACAAGTTCTTAGCCGAGGTGGCCGAGAAGTACTGCAACGATGACGTGGACATCGCCATCCTCGTTACCAAGCACCCGCGGCAGAGGGGCGCGGTTGTGGTGATGGATCTCGATCAGTTTGGCATCCTACTCGACACGATAAGGGATTTCAGAGACGGTTGCTGATCGCCCTATTCTTCTGGTAGTTTAGGCTCAACTCGTCCAAGTGGACGCCTAGCTAGGAGAACAAACATGGAAGCTACCATCAACGTCGACCAGAAAATTGCACTGGAGGCTGCCGCCACGTACGGCCGCATTCCGGGCGAGATCAAGTTTCGCCGGCAGGTCAAGGCCATGGGCGCTGCGGTCGCGCTCACTCTCAGGGCCATCGAAGATTCCGGCATCATCGTCCACGCGCTGACCGACGACAGCGTGATCACCCTTCCCGCCGTTGCTTCCTGCAAGGGGATGCAGGTCACCGTCGTCAACGTCGGCGCCGATGGCGCCGCCAAGGTGAGCATCAGTCCGGGGGCCGATGACTACATCAAGGGCTCGGTTGTCGGCAAGACCGGCGCCGCCGCCGCGACTGTGATCGCTTCGGGGGCCGTCAAGGCGAAGGACTGGATCAACACCAAGGTTTCTGCCAACAACGGTGACTTCACTACCCTTGTCAGTGATGGCGTCGTGTCCTGGTACATCACCGAGGGTGTCGGCGAGTGGGCCTCCCAGGCGTAGGAGACGACCATGGAGAACACAATCAACGCTGATCTCAAGGCGGCTTTGGAGCGCTTGGCCGTCGAGGGTGTCGTGCCGGGTGAGATGATCTTCACTCGGCAGGTCATCAGCTTGGGCGCAAAGGTCGCCTACACCGTGCGCGCCGTGGAGGACTCCGGGATCATCATCCTGTCCACTACTACGGCGACGGCCATTCAACTGCCTCCTGCCGCGGACTGTCCGGGGCAAGAGGTGACCTTGATCAACATCGCGGCTGACGCGGCCGCGTCTTGCGCGTTCGTTCCGGACGGCACCGAGACGATCAAGGGCTCGGCCGTGGGTGCAACGGATGCGGCGTGTGTCCAGTCTTCTGGCGCGGCCTCGGCGACTTGGGCCAACCCGGATACCACCAACCTCAACGGAGACCGCAGTACCATCGTCAGCGACGGTGTTGACAACTGGTACATCAAGGAATCTGTGGGGGTGTGGGCGAGCGTGTAGTCGTTTGCTAGGTCGGTGGGTGGGCGTCAATCGGCCGTGCAGACACCCACCGACCCCTTTGTGGAAGAAGAGGAGAGGAAAGAAATGCCCCTCTACGAGTACCAGTGCCAGCGTTGTAAAGAGGTGATCGAGAGCTACGTATCTCTCGCCAGTCAAGAGCCTTTGCAGTACTGTCATTGTAGGCCCAATACCTTGATGAAGCGCATACCGATCAGTCGTCCCGGCCTTGTAAAAGTCGGCGGTGCAGAGGGTAAGAAGAGAACCGCCGACAAAATCCGCAAGCGCAACGATGATCACTTTGCCTCCAAGGGCGGCCAGGAAGAGTACATAGAAAGCGTTCGCAAATCTCACGCGAAGTATGGCATTCGATGAACCGCGACGCTGCCATGGATCGCCTCGCTGACATCCTGGTGGCGATTGTGCGCGGACTCGTAGACGATGAGGCCGGCGTATCGGTGCGAGTGGAGGAGGGGGAGGGTCACACCCGGTTAAGGGTCATGGTCGCCCCGAAGGACTTCGGTAAAGTACTCGGTCGGGGCGGTAGAACTGTTGCTTCGATACGTTCGATCTTGAACGCGGTGGGCATCAAGTTCAGGCTCCCAACCTGCGTCAACGCCGAAGGGGAGTACCATGTTTGCGCCCACGTCTATGTCGAAGACCCAAACCCGGATCGGCGTGGTCGGGGCAAGTTTTGATGTAGCATCGACGCACCAAGTACTGGCTACCACGTCATGTTTTGTAAGTGGTCGTGGATGTTGAGGATTCTGTATGGTGACGAAAAAGAAAAAGCCGGCTCCCGTGTTGCAAAAAGTTCCCGCTTTGGACCCTCCGCCTAGTGCTACGCCAAAAGCTACACCGGCAAAGACTCCGCATTCAAACAAGGGATTCAAATGGACGAAGAAGAAGCGCAGGGCGGTCAAGTACATCTTGCGGGGGTGGTCCGACGTACGTATTGCGAAGGAGTTGGGCATCCATCGGATGACCGTGAAGCGTTGGAAGGACACCGGCGAGTTTAGGGCCGCCGTGATCGCTGACGCTCATGATTACGCGCAACGTATTCGCTTCAAGCGCGTACATGAGACGGGTGTATTCGCTGACCAGTTCGCCGTTCAGCTCGCTAAGAACCTAGAGGAGCTCGGTACCCAAGATGATGGGCCGTCACAGTTACAGCTCAACACGCTACAAGCCTTTGCGCGGGAGTTCCGGGAGTTCCGGGAGCACGAGCGCGCCGACTTTGGCGACAACGTCCGCCGCATTGAAGGAAACTTTACTATCGGTGCTCTTGGCTCGACAGACCCAACCGCCATCGCGGCCGGCGCTCAGAGTTTCAAGACGTTTGTTGAAGAGAACATGGACAAGATCCCCAGCGGCCTCATAGAGCGCGCTCGCAATTCCGGTGAAGCTCTCGTGTTGGCTACACGTGCGCTTGTCCAAGAGACCGACATCATCGACCAGATATACGGGGAAGATGTGGCCCTCGAAGAGAAAAAGGGCAAGAGATGACGACGAAGAAGCGGCCGGCAAAGCGGCTCGTGCAAGAGACGGCATCAGAGGCGTTGGTGCCGGTAAGCACACCGGCGGCACGGGTGGTGTTGAAGGGCGCCCTCGGCCAGTTTCCGGACATTGATACCGAGACGTCATTGAACGTCATCGCTCAGTCCGACCCGTACATCTGGGTAGCGTTGCATCGTCGACTCAAGGGCAAGCCTCTCTTCTATGATATCACCAAAGAGATCATCGCGTATGGCGGGAAGGAGATCCCCCACCATCACCTGTTGAGACACAGACCGTTTCTAGTGCAACCTCTCTTGGACTCGCACCCTCATAAGGTTTACAAGAAGGGTCGGCAAGCGGGGGTGAGCGAGCTGGCTCTTAATGAAGTGGTGTACTTCCTAGCCACGCATCCCGGGACCAAGTGGGTCACGACCTTCCCTCGTGACTCGCAGTTGCGAGACTTCAGCGTCACTCGCATCGCGGAGGCGTTAGATGAGACGCCGAAAATCAAGAGCTTGCTCGGGATACCGAACCAGCTTTACACGCGGCGCATCGGGGAGTCTTTTTGGATTCTCCGGTCGGCGTGGGAGTCAGACCTCGGGGAAGGCGTCGACGCCGATGGCGTGACCTTGGATGAGAAGGACCGGATGAAGGAGGGCATCGACATCGCTTTCCGCGAGTCGCTGACCTCTTCCAACTACGGCCTGCTCAGGGAGATCAGTACACCGTCGTTGCCCGGTCGTGGGATTGACGAGCCCTTTCAGAACTCCTGCCAATACGAGTGGTTCATACGATGCACTAAGTGCGGGATGCGCCAACCGATCAAGTACCCTGATAACATAATCCAGTTGAAGGACATTCCGGTCGGTACTAAGCAATTGGAGCCCAATAGCTACGATTATCAATGTTCCAAGACCAAATGCCGAGGCAAGCTGGACCGTCGAATGGGTGAGTGGGTGCCCAAGTATCCGGAGAAAACACTGATCAGCGGTTACCATATGCCGCAAACAATAGCTCCATGGATCTCGCCCACGGAGTTGATGCAAAAGAAGATTACTTACAAGTTCCTTCAACTGTTCTTCAACTACGTTCTAGGGGAGTGCTCGATCGGCGAGAAAATCCTGATCAGTGAGGACAACTTCTACAACTGCATCGCGGGGCACCCATGGGCGACGTGTAGAACTAATCAATGGTCGCGCATAGTGGCGGGCGTTGATTGGGGCCACTTCAATTGGGCCGTTGTTATTGGGGTTAACGCCTTCAATAACTTGCCCTACTTAATCGGGATATTCGTGTGCGAAGACGATGACCGAGATCCTCTGGGTTCGGCCAAGGCGATCGACAATTATTTGAGCCCGTTCGATCCGGATATGATCGTGGCGGACTCGGGCTATGGTAAAGACCGCAACGCCTTCCTGCTCAGGAAGTGGGAGGACAAATTCGCGGCGTGCTACTATAACCCGAGTGACAAGCATTCGCGGACCTTCAAGCCTCAGTTCGTGGCTCAGAGCAATCGAGTACTAGCCGACCGTACCATCGCGTTGAAGGGCGCTTGCCAAATCATCCGAGAGCGGGGTATCGGCTTGCCGGCGTACGATCAATTGCTGCAACTTTTGATTAGCCATTTCAAGGCGCTTGCGCCTCTCCACATAGAGGAGGACGGTGAGGTATACGAGATCATTGACAAGACCGGTGACGATCACCTAGTACACTGCATGGCTTATGCACTGATGGCGTTCGATAAGATGACGGAGGGGTGGGGGTCTTTCTCTATCATCGCTTGACCGCCGTCGGCGCTTTTAGTATTATTGCCACACAAGGAGACAAACATGGCGAAGCGGAAAGAGAAGAAGCGGGATGAAGGAACAACGACGACGGACCTGGTTCCGATGTCCGTTAGGGTGACGGGTAACCGGGGATGTTTGGAAGTCATGACGTGGCACGGGGAGCCGGCGGTGCTGATGGATGGCGTCAACATTATCCGTTACTCGGTACTCCAACGGCTGTTGGATCGGTTCACCAAGTCAACGTTGGTGGATATGGTAGAGACCGTCGAGGTGAAATCATGAGCGAGAAGCCCGGCCCCCTCAATATCGATCAAGTGGGCAAGAGTGTCCCGGAGCTGGTGAGCATGGGTTGCAAGTTTACGGTAGAAGGCGACGTTTTTAGCGCCGTGAACGAGTTGCTTGAGAAGCTGTTGCTCGATGGTGCGGCCGACCCGGCCGGCGAGCAATTCCTGATCCAACTCCGCACGGCGCTGCTCACGACGTCGGTTCCGGTGATCTCCAAGGTCTCGGGGAGGCCGACCAATATCAAGATCGCCAGTACTATACCGCGTCCACGTCTTACACGGAGGTAGGCTGTGTGCAAGCGGGATGAGTTGGAAATAACACGGCACGATGGATCTTGGGTTAAGCTCTACTGGAGAACGCCGTCCGGCAAGAAGACCGCCCTCATCGGCGAGCTTGGGTCGGATGTTGCGGACGACCACGTTGTCACCTACCTAGCCCGGTTGCGTGGCCGAGTGATCGGCGCCTTTCGGGTATCTCTAGGTTTCTACAATCCACCCGGTGC
>Ga0180007_10006735_pt1 | contig 11130 bp, 9 predicted proteins | sample MM_PC_MetaG_FD_121122 | JGI IMG/M metagenome (GOLD analysis project Ga0180007, IMG submission 121122) | Groundwater microbial communities from the Aspo Hard Rock Laboratory (HRL) deep subsurface site, Sweden - MM_PC_MetaG | ecosystem: Environmental > Aquatic > Deep subsurface > Groundwater...
AAATTTCAATTAAAACTATAAATCGGGCGATATGTACATAGCCCTGAACCCGGCGGGTGTAGTTCAACACCGACTCATCGCTGGGTCTTGCAGACCGCTCAGAGTCCTATTTATTACCAGCGGTTTTTATTTTTATTTTTATTCTTCCCATTCCTTTGGTTTTCTAAAGTCTTCAAGTCGAAAATTTCTATCGATAAAGTTATATCCTAAATCATAAGTTATGGGTTTTGTATCCTTGAATTCAAATTTGAAATACTGTCCATCTGTAGTTATTGAAGATATTTCATACTTATGCTTTCTTTCCTTATATGGATCAGGCCCCCAATATGTGTAGTTCCCGACAAAAGTCAATTTATATTTTGATTTAAATAATTTGTCAGTCAGTTTTGCTTTTTGAAGTTCAGTCCAAAAATAGAAGCTTTCTGATTTTTCTAATGGTAGAATCAATCCACCTTTTTTAAAGGTATAATAATGCAGTTTCGGATAAAAAGGCTCATCTATTGGCAATGTATCAAGTTTAATTTTGCTGTAAATATTAGCAATAGGTATATAAGCCCATATTAATTTGCTTGGTCCTGCCATTCCATAATCGTGAATTGTCTTAACAATTTTCCCACTTTTTATAAATGTTGTAGTTATTGATTGATCGTCAGTATGACCAACAGCATACTCATCCAAAAGGCCAATTGGGTTTGCTCTCCTGAACTTATCAAAAATGTACTTTTTAGTTTGACTGTTAAGTTTAGCTGTAAAAAATCCAAGAGATTTCACATATCCTTCACCTTGAAACAAAATATTCCCGGCATTGTCTATTGAGATATCGATTATTGGACAAGAACCATAGCAGCCAGAACTTGAATATATGATTTGGTCAAAATCAGGTAATGTGTCAAGATTGTAATATAGTCTTTTGTATTTAAAAAATGTAGTATCATTAACCGCCAAAATTAGAGTATCTGTTTTTCTTTTTACAAACTTCCATTTGAATTCCCATTGCTCATTTAAAAGATTTTTAATAATGATGCTGTCTTTGTCAGTTTTGTAAGGCGTTTTGTTACTAAAATAAAATCTGGTTCTCTTACCAGTTATACTATCTCTATCAGCTTTAAAAAAACCTAAATTGAATTCTATACTATCATAGGTAATTGTCATTCCTTGCGGTAAAGAAAATATTGGTGGTGGTGGTGGTGGAATACTGCTTGAATAATTTTCTTTTTCAATAATTCTTTCCCAATCTCCAATAATTTGTTCTCTTAACTGCTTGTCGGCTTTTTGCTTGTCAATAGTCGGTTTACAACTTAACAAGAAAGTTGTAAATATTAATAATATGATTGTTCGCATCTTTTTAAAATCGCTGGTAACGGATTGGCGGTATGTTTTTGTTGTCGATTTCGAAGCACTTTCCTGTCAAGTTACACGAAAGTTTATAAGATGCAGAAACGCTGAAATACCCACTGACTCGGCAATAAAATATACCGCCTGTTACCGCCTGGTGTTCTGTCTTCCAGTCTTGCAAACCATTGTCATTACTCAGTTTCCATGCCATTGTCATTTTATTTTGTCTTTTCTTTCGGCAATAACGTTTCTATCCATTTGCAATATTCATTGTTTATTTCGTCTTGCCTTAAGCATAATGCAGTAAAAGCTTTTGCATAGCCTAGTAAATTCCCGGTGTCATATCGATTGCCGTTAAAGACAAAACCAATTAATTTATGATATTTAAGATAAAGTTGTAGAGCTGATGTTAATTGGATTTCATTTTTATCATCTCTGCCAGTATCCTGAATAAAGCTGAAAATTGAATCGTTTAGAATGTATCTACCTGCAATAGTAAATAAAGAAGGGGTAGTTTCTTTTGTTGGCTTGTCAATTATATTCTTTATTTCAAAAACATTATCGCTTTTAGCTATTTTGGTTTCAAGTGCTGCTCTTAAATGAATTTCATCTGGACAAACTTTATTTATATTGATTATTGAACACCCTATTTCATCGTGTAGCTTAAGTAAATCTTTTATAATATTTGAAGAGTCATCAGTTAGAATTAAATTATCAGGTAGCATAATTAGAAAAAATTCATTTTTATTTATCATTTTTTTAGCATGATAGATTGCATGACCTAAACCAAGAGGTACTTTTTGATATAAAAATGAAAAGACAATATTCTTATTCCATTTATCGCTTTCTAAAAAGTATTTTTTAATACACTCCTTTTCTTCATTTATTATTATTATAAATTCTCGGATACCAGCTTCAACTGCTTCTTCTACAATGTAATCAATAACAGGTCTATTCAAAATTGTAAATAGTTCTTTAGGAATTGCAGATGTTGCTGGCGACATTCTCGTTCCTATTCCAGCTGCTGGTATTATTGCTTTGGTAATTGTCATAAATGTTTTTCCCCCTCATCTGAAATGAATGTAAAATAGAAAAGTAAAGCATAGGCATCAATTGAACAATTGACATTCAAATCTCTAATTAGTTCTAAAACCTGATTTTTAGTGTAAAATTGAAACTCTATTATTCCTTCATGAGATTCAATCTTTATTGATTCAATGTTTTTAACTTTAGCAACATAAATATACACCTTTTCAGTTGTGACACTGGGTAATGGATATGTCTCACTTATTAAAGTAATATCTTCTGCAAGAATTCCAACCTCCTCTAATAATTCTCTTTTTGCAGCTAGTAAAGAATTTTCATTTTTTTCAATCCGCCCACCGATTATTTCATAGGATATTGTTGGTACTAAGTGTCTTTTGATTTTTAAAAGACCGATTAACCCGTTTGCCACAACAATAACTGAAACTGCATTTGGTTTTCTTATATAATAAAAATCTTGAGTATTATTATCACAGTTGATTGTATCCTGAATTACTTCAAATCTCGGAGTTTTATTTATGATAATTTGTTTAAAAGTATTTTCCATTGAAGAATTGATTTTATTCAACTTTGAGTTTGTAATATTCATTGATTTCGTTAACGATATTTTGTCGAATATTTCTCCCATCTTTAATTGGAATTGCACGCTGCCATGCTTCAATGAAATAAGGTTTAAAAATCCTGCAAATCACTTCTCCTTTAATAGAACACATTAATGATGTTTTTGAAATTGCAAAGAAAATAACTTCACTATCATCTATGATAATAAATTGCAGGCGAGGAATTTTGTTGCTTTCTTCCTTAAAATATCGACATGAATAGCCATCTTTTTTCTCTTTTATTCTTTTGTTGAAACGAGCTATCCTTCGCGAATCACTAAAAACCCAAATCTCATTGAATATAAGTTTTGCTGAAACACCTGCAATAGCTTTGTCATAAATGCTTTGAGAATCTTTTCTTTTACCTAAGCCATAACCAGACTCAATAGTTAACTTCCATGTCAAATCGCAAATTTCTTTCTTTGCTTCGTGAATTCGTTTTGCAACATATGTTTCTAATTCAAACGAATCTTCGAAGGTTCTGACTTTTATTAAATTAGAACTTGTAATAAGTTCATCAATTTTGTTGAGTAGGTTACCCTCAACTTTATTTAATAAATTTCCTTCACATAATAATAACTCATCGATTTTATTTAAAGATTTTTGTTTATGGTCTTCTTCGGTTAGGTAACGAGCAACAAGGTGAAATCCGATAAAACTTAATACCAATAAGCAAATCAAGGAATAATTTATTTCGACTACTCCAATAAGGCTTGAAAGTGGATATAAATCAAAAGTATCAACTACGAATACAGTAATTGCGATTATTGATATAAAAAATAGAAGAATAAGGTCAATCCTTTTTAATACTTTTAAAAATAAGGTGAAGTCAATCTTTCCTAATATTTCTACTAACAGGAAGTGGTAAATCTTTTGTAATACTTTAAAAACTCGCTTCATTTTTTATTTAAGTTTTTCATAGAACCAATCAGTAATTAATGATGCCATTACTTCCCATGCACCCTCCTCAGAATACTGGTGACCAACACCATCAAGTATTTTTAAAGATGATTCAGTTATGGTATTCAATGCTGCATTTAAATGCATACTTTGCGTTACTGGAACAACGGTATCTCGGTTTCCGTGAATGATTTTACAAGGACATGATATTTGCATTGCAGCAGCGTATGTGTTGTACTTCATCGAATCTATGTAGAAATTATAGTTGAAGCCAATTACTTCAGCATAATTCTTTTTCTTCCATTCCGTTATCTCTAATTCTCCAAACTCTGCAATAAATGAATCAGGATAAAAACTCACTGGCGATTTTAATCCTATTACTTTGATATTTTTATCTTTAGCTGCATAAAGAACAGCAATATTTCCCCCGAAACTTGAACCAAATAAACCAATTCGTGAGGTATCAATTTTTGTTTCAGAATACACTTGTTTCATAGCTTTTTCAATATTATCAAGCCCAACAGATAAGCAAAGATTATTTCTGTACCCTTTGCTTAAACCTAAACCCTCAAAGTCAAATATGAACGTTGCTATTCCTCGTTCTGAAAGCATAGAAGGAATGTTTGCCCAAGTTGAACTTTCACTTCCTTTTTTTCCATCCCCTGTTAAGACAACAACAACAGGAAATTTCTTTTCTTGGTCATTTGGAAAGAAATATTTACCAATTAATTCTGTTCCATTCCCAGAGAAAAAGCTGATTGTTTTTTTAATATTGTTCATTTTACAAAGTTATTGATTGAGGTGTGTAAATCGGATTTGAAATTATTTTTTTTACTTCATCAGCCCCAATATTTAATAAGGCATCAATGATTGATAATCCTTTAATGAAAGGAATTCCGCTTCTTTTTGAATGGACTTGCTCATAAGTTACTTGATTCTCATTGTAATTTTGTCTTAGAATATTTATACCGTTTGATTGAAATAATTCCAGGTTATGAACAGCAGCCATTCTCCCATCACCCATGATGATTTCAGTGATTGAATTTGCCTTACTTATTTCAATTATTCTTTCATTCCTATCCTTGCCATCGTAAAAATTACTTGAGTTCAAGATTTGAATCTGTTTACAATGAAGGTGATTTCTGATTGCAATTAGCATTTCAAGATTGGCATCAATTAGCTTAATGTTATTATTCAATGCATTAGTAAAAATAACTTCAAAAAATGAATATTCGTTATCAAAAAACTTTGCTTTACCATATGAATAGAAAATAGTATTAAGCATTTTTTGAATATACTTTTTCTCTAAAGGGAGATTTATAGAATTACAAGGAATAGCCCAGTTATTTCCTACAGGAAGACAAAACCACTGTTTTTCTCCCTGACTGCTTAAAATTTGAACACGTTTTATATGATTTCTTCTGAATCCAACATCGTCAAGAATTACCAATTTATCAACGAATTCAAGTTTGCTGAAATATCCTAACCAAGGCAGAAAATATGATTGATGAAATACAACTTTCATTTTTTGTTAAAGTTTTGGGGTATTGGTGATGAGTAAATAATCCCAATATCATTTCGACAATACATCCCATCAAATACAATATTTTCCTTAATATATTTTAGTGACATTTTTGACGATGTTTCAAAATCATCAGAAATTGACGACACAGTAAAAATTCTACCACTTGAAGTTACAAGTGCCCCGTTTAATATCTCTGTGTTTGAATGAAATAGTACTGTACCGTTCTTTGGTCGACTCTTTAAACTTATTGGAATACCCTTTATTGATGGATTTGGATAACTTGATGTTGAGACAACGATAGCCGAGCATTTTTTATCAGCCCAATCTATCCTTACCGTGTTAGAATGTGAAAGGTTCTCAGATAGCGCAACAAATAAATCTGAATTTAATAAAGGCAACATGGCTTGAGTTTCTGGGTCACCAAACCTACAGTTAAACTCTAAAACTTTTATTCCAGTTACTGTCTTTATTAAACCTGCGTAGATTAGACCATTATAGGAAATACCTTCATATTCAAGTTGAATTAAAAGTGGTTTTATTATATTATATTCAATATATTTGATTTCATCATTGTCCAATTTGAATGGTGCTATTGCTCCAACACCAGCTGTATTGAGACCGATGTTACCGCTAAAAGCTTTTTTATAATCGTGAGCAGCACAGAATGGGATTATTTTATTCTTGTTTACAAAAGCAAAGAATGAGAATTCTACACCTACTAAATATTCTTCAACAATTGCCAAAGGTGTAACTGCATTATATCTATTTTCTTTGAAAATTATTTGTATAGCATTGATGTATTCTTCATCAGTATTGCAAATGAATACTCCTTTGCCACCTGAAATAATGTCTGATTTGACGACTATAGTTTTATCAATTAATTTTCCATACTGAAAGGCATCGTCATAGTTATTGAAGATTTTGCTACTGGCTGTCGGAATATTTGCTTTGTACATTACTTTTTTTGCATACAGTTTGGAAGATTCAATTTGAGATGCAGCAGCAGTAGGTCCAAAAATATTTATTCCATTTTTAGTAAAAAAGTCAACAATGCCCAACGATAATGGTAATGCATCACCAACCATTACGAAAGAAATTTTATTTGACTTTGAAAATATTAGCAATTTCTCAAAGTCAAGCTGCGGGATAGGTATCCTTTTACATTCACAAAATTCCCTGCCGTCAAAACTATGGCTAGCCCAAGTGCAACCAACATTACCAGGAGCAACATATACTGTTTCAACAAGGTTTGATTGAGAAATTGACCAAGCAAGTGCATGTTCCCTTCCTCCTGAACCAACGATTAATACTTTTGATTTAGAAAGGTTCATTCGAATTTAAAGTTTGCTTGAAAACCATATTGAGAATTTATCTGTTGCCACTTTTAGTGCATTATCTTCTTTGTATCCGTGGTCAACCCCATCAAGAATTAGAATGTCAGTTTCTCCTTTCAAGCAATAATTCAACCTGTGAGTATGGACAACAGGAACTGTTTTGTCTGCATTGCCGTGCACGATTATGCAAGGTATGTTTATACTTTGTGCATCTAAAAAGCAGTTATAATCAAATCCTTCAATGTATGAATTCCAATATCTTTCAGTTATCTGACTGTAATTATCAGCTTGCCATTGCTTAAGTCCATCAAGTCCTACCCATAATTCGTAGACCTCAGGGTAAAAACATGATGGGGATTTTAACGCTAAAGCTTTAATAATCGTCTTATTTCTTGCCAAAAAAATTATTCCAACCAGTCCTCCAAAACTTGAACCAATTAGCCCGACTCTACTTTTATCATAGAAGTCGTGAGTCATAATGATATTGTAAGCATCTGAAAGTGAATCCAACCCAATTTTTACAGTTAATAGAGAATCATCACCATCACTAATACCCTTTCCAGGGAAATCAAAAACAAAAACATTAATACCCTTGTCTAAAAGTTTAGGAATAAGCATTTTACAAAAGCCACTTTTTGAGCCACTTTTACTATCCCCTGTTGCCATAATTACCAGTGGTGCATTTTTAATACCAGAGTAACTAATAATTCCTCTAAGTATCAACCCGTTTGAGTTAAACTCAATTTGTTTATTTTCAAAATTCATATTTTAGGTTTTTAATTATGATGTTATTAATGAAGCAAAGTAACAATACAAATATTATGGTATTACAGTTATATTGTCTTGAAAAAAGTTTATAGTCTTTAATACTATTATTCATTTGCAAGACATGTTTTTAAAAATGTTCTGTGGGCAAAAAATAAAAAACATCGGGTCGGCATGAGTTTCGGCTCTTTGGTCTTGTCAATATTTCGTTTTTATGTCCTCTCACAATAGCTTAATTTTCAATTTATATCTGTCGTCCCGTAACGTATACACTTGGTGTTAAGTCCTCTTAACACTTGGAGTTCTTTTAGTTGACTATGTTTAAGACTAATTAATTTGTACACCTCAATCATTTTTTGTTTTTTTTAGGTCTTATTCTTTGTTTTTTCTTCGTATGTATTTTAAGTCTCTGTTGTTGAAGGCTGGTAAAGTTCCTTCAAGTATGTTAATTATAGCTTTATTCATTACATCATCTTCAATGGCTCCAGATTGAAACTTAACTGTGTTTTTATTTTCTTTTTCAATTTGCATGTTGATGATTTGGTCTGCATCACAAACGATTGCAAGATTTGGATTATGAGTTACAATAATGATTTGCCTTTTTTCTTTTACTTTTTTGATGAAGTGAACAAGAATGTGATAAACACTTTCGTTATCCAAATTTTCTTCGGGCTGGTCAATAATTAAAGGAATATCATCATTATCAAGAATCAGATAGAAGATTAGAAGCAATGCGCCTCGTTCACCGGGTGAAAGTTCTTGCAGGGTTTTGTTCCCCAACTTTAAATTGTAAACAGGTTGTAGAAATTCTGCATCATGAATGTAATCGTAAAGTTGGTTAAGTTCAACACCTTTTCGTAATTGACTATTTATATCAACTGGCTGACCTTCTGAGTTTCTTCTATCGTTTTTTAGATTGTCAATTATCGCATCTGTGAATTGAATGAATCCTTTACTGGTTTCAAAGTGAGTTTTCTCAATTAGGTCGGTGAGTTTTTTGTAGCCTTCTTCTTTACCGCTGTATGTTCCTACTCTTTGCTGATTGATTAGACCGAAAAAGTTATCAGAGAAAGAACGAAGTTCAAGAGCGACATCAATTTTCACATCGTATCTCTGTTTGAGTTCTTTGAACTCATCAATGAATTGCATTACAGGTTGAAATAACTCCTTTCTGATTTCTAAAAGCGAAAGTTTTTTGTTATATATCGACTCTACAAATTCTTTCCTCTTTAGAATTCTTTCTGCAAGTTCGGGAAGTAAAGTATCTTTCAAGTAAGTTATTTGGGCTTCTAAAAATTTCAGTGTGCCTTCTATCTCACTGCTTCCAACAATTTCATTTTTCTGCTTCTCCCAAGCTTTTAAATCATCAAGATATTTCTGTTGCTGTTTAGCCGGTTTGTCTAAAACCTCTTGACCTTGCATCAACTCCTCATTCAGTTTGTTCAATTTGTCTGTTTTGCTATTTGCTTTTTCAGCATCAAGTAAATTATCAATGTTGGTAATTTCCTTTTCAACAATCTCAACTAAAGAAGAAATTTTTGAAGTGTCTAATTTGTATGTGAACACATCACTAGGATTGATTCCGTTCTTGGTCAGAACATCAATATGAATATGAGATGGTGCAGTTACTTTTTTTAGTTGCTCATCAAGGTTATTGAAATATTGAGTTGCACGATTTAATTCTTCCCTCCTAATTGAGAATGAAGTTTTATTCTTTCTTAGTTCTGCAATTTCTTCCTCTAATATTTTTATCTGTTCTCTGATTTCAGTCAACCGTTCAACTAACTTTTTACTTTCCTCACTTTCTTCTCCTATATCTGGTTTGTTAGGTTTTGTTCCTTCATGAGCTTTCAATTCACCTTGCTTTAATTGAAGTTGGCTCTCTACTGATTTTTTAAAATTCTCAGTAGATTTTGCTTCAAGTGAAACAATTTCCAAATTCAAATCATGTAGTTGATTTTGAATCAGAGAAATTTCGTTATGAACTAAACTTGACTTGTAGTTTATCAGTTCGTCCAGTGATGATTTTCCAAGTCGCTTATCGTTTGGAGTATGTGAATATATAATTTGCTTTAATTCTTTTTCAAAATCATCACTTTCAACATTAGCACAAAGTCTCTCTAAAAAATTCTGCGGAATGTATTTTACCCTTTCAGGCTTTGTCTTGACGGGGTTTTCATTTAGAATTTTTCTTGAATTCGTTCCATCATGCCAATAGAGAGTTGCCTCAAATCTTTCTGAAAGATTTAATGGTTTGAGTTTCCTGAATTTAGAAGAATGCAAAAAGGAAAAGTTCAAAGGGTCTTGGTGAGTATTGCCACACAGGCTCAATATGTCAGTAATTGCACTTTTGCCTCCTCCTTTGTTTCCAATGATTGCAACTAAAGCACTGTTCAGGTCAATTTGAAAATTGTCAAACCAAACATCATCAATTGAAGCAGAAGCAATTTTGTTTATAGAAAGTGATTTAATAAACTTGGTTTGATTATTATTAACTCGTTTGAGTAAATCTGGTTTATCACCGATGAAAACTCTGTCAGGTTCAATAATAATTTGTTTCAGTCCGTTGAAAGTCATGTCAGCATTTATCCAACAATGCTTGTCAATAGGTTGAGAAAGGTGATTGGTTAAATTTCCAAAAGGGTAATCAATTTTATGTGCATCAGAACCTTTGATACAAGGTTTTGGCTTTTCAAACCACTCTTTATATTGCTCAATAGTAAATTTTGAATCTTCCCATTTAAAAAAATCAATTTGTTTTTTGGTTGACGAACCAATAATATGAGTTTTGTTTATGAGGGAGAGTTTGAAAAAATTATCGTTGGGGTCTATGTCATCAATTCCACCGTACTCATCATAAGGAAGCCAAACTAAATATCGGTCTTGAAGTTGGCTGAGTTTTTTTAAGCTCGTTAATACATTGTCAAAATCAAAACTCACTTTCATTAAATTGATTGTTGTTCCAAGTTGAATTGTTTCTCCTCGTTCATTGAAACATTCGAGAGAATTCATCCAGTTTGAAATCACAATTTGGAGTTCAGGAGCATTGTCAAAGATTATGTGAAAATTAATTTTTGTTCCTGCTTTAGTCGGGTCAACATTCTTTCTATTTGCAACAATGTTGTGCATTCTGAATTCAACAACAGGAAAAATCGTTTTATTAGGAATGCCTCCAAGTTTTACAATTTCTTCGTAACCCTTTATCGTGCAATAATCATTGATTCCTATTACATCTGCTTTACTTCCACTCGCATTTGCAATGAATATAGCGTAATCTCCTTCGTATGTAGCAGGGGAATGAACATGCAAGTCCCATATTCTCCAAATTGAGCCTTTATTTTTTCCGTCATTCATATGCTTGTTTCATTTTTCATTTTTGTATGATTTCTGTTTTCTACACTTGGCGGTAACGGTAAGTATAAGAATAGTAGCCGATTGCGGGTTTCATCCCTGTCAAGTTACAATAAATTTGGAGCGGGCTACAACCCTTGAATTTACTACTGAACCGGCTATTATTTTTATACATTGTTGAACTAAATCCCGCCTGCGCGGGATAGCTCTTTCAAAAGTACCCGATTCTTTCTATACTCCGAGATTATTCACAACAAAAATTTCAGATTATGAGAAA
>Ga0180007_10006736_pt1 | contig 11129 bp, 11 predicted proteins | sample MM_PC_MetaG_FD_121122 | JGI IMG/M metagenome (GOLD analysis project Ga0180007, IMG submission 121122) | Groundwater microbial communities from the Aspo Hard Rock Laboratory (HRL) deep subsurface site, Sweden - MM_PC_MetaG | ecosystem: Environmental > Aquatic > Deep subsurface > Groundwater...
ATGAGATTGCAAACGTGGCTCCGTAGCTCATCAAAGGGACACCCTTTGGAACCCAGTTTATAGATAAGGTTCGCTACGGACCAAAACAAACGGATGGCGCTCCACGCACGCAATCTGCCGGGGCGTCTTGTATACAATTTCATGAGATTGCAAACGTGGCTCCGTAGCTCAGCCTGGTTAGAGCACTAGCCTTTTACTGAACCTTTAAAAAAGGTTCCCAAAACAGCGGGTTAAAACCCACTGAGGAGAAAGCTAGGTGTCGAGGGTTCAAATCCCTTCGGGGCCATTTAATCTATTGAGCAAAGCGAAATAGAATTTAGATTCGGATTTGAACATAGGAGTGAATTGCGAAGCAAGAGAACCTAGGTTCTGGATGCTGGAATAACTAGAACCCGCAGGAGGTTCTAGGTTCAACGAGTTTTTTCACGAGGAGATACAATTGACTAACGAGTGAAGGAAGGAGCACCTTCGGGGCCATTTTTTAGAGATTTATTTATAGGCCACCCCGCCCTAAATTTTTCCTGGCTTGCGCTGAGGAAAAATTTTAAGAAAATATATTAATCAAAAATATTTGATAATGTTATTAATTGGAAATATTTGAAGTATTGAGTTAATTAAAAAAAGGCGAGCGAGGTTGATATCACCTTCGGGACCATTTTTCTAAAAGCAAAACTTTATATAGTATTAATTTAAAGGGATAATATGGCAACAACACAAGCACCTCAATTAGCTGATAGATTATGTGAACAGCATGGAGATCCTGATTTAGTTAGTAGTGACACAAAGCAGAGATTGTTGTGGGAATTTTCTAGAAACTTTCTTGCTCCTAGCCAAGGATTTTTGAATAGAATTGTACACGGAAAAACCCCTGAACCTAGATATACAAAAGAACAATTAGCTGAAAAATTAGTTCAATTAGGTGTTGCTACAGATATTGATGAGGGATATGCTTTAGTTCCTGATGTTGTTAGAACAGAATATAGACCAGTAGGAAGAATGACAACTTGGGGAGGATGGGATATCTCAAAAAGAGTATTTGATTCTGAAACTGATGGAAGAGGAAATGCTGTTTATCATATGGCAACACGAGTTTGGGTTGATTCTTAAGATTTGTTTCACAACATTTATATTCAAGACACCTCAAACGGTTTCTTGTATTTCCATCTAGAATTTGATAAATCTTACATGAGTAAGATTTAAATATAAGTTAGTCTTATGTATAACATATAGAATGTGGAAAAAGTAGTGAATTGTTCTGAATAGTCTTTTTTAGCTTGTTTTATATAAAACAGAAAGGTTTTTAAGGGTATTTTTGATTAGATTTGTATCATTAAGTTGTAGTAAATACTATTTTCCACCAAATAAAGATGCACACACTTCAGCCAAAACATTCTAAATTAAAAAAAGAAGAACTAGAAGCTCTATTGAAAAAACTAAATGTTGCGCTTTCTCAATTACCAAAGATAAATCAAGAAGATCCTGGATTGCCTGAAAATTGTGAAGTTGGAGATGTTATAAAAATAGAGAGAAAATTAAATGATAAGATAAATATTTATTATAGGATTGTTGTCTAATGAATAAACATATTGTTATTAAAAAATATTTGGAAAAGCATTCGCTGGTAGAGTCAAATATTATTTCTTATAATGATTTTATTGGAAGAAGAATGCAGGACATTGTTGATGCGTTATCTGAAAGTTTGGATAATGATGAGATAGAAATTAAGTTGGGAAAGATTAGGATTGAAAAACCTAATATTATTGAGGCTGATGGAAGTACAACAAATATCACACCTGCTGAAGCGAGGTTAAGAAATTTGACTTATTCTGCTCCTGTATTTTTAGAAATTAATGTTAAACAAGGAAATCAGTTTGAGAGCCATGATGTTGAAGTTGGTAGAATTCCGGTTATTGTAAAGAGTAATATTTGTAATACTTATGGTATGTCAAAAGAAGATTTGGAAAAAGAATATAATGATCCATTAGATGTTGGAGGTTATTTTATAATTAATGGTAATGAGAGAGCAATAGTTATGACAGAGGATTTGGCTGAGAACCAACCTTTTATTGAAAAATCAAAAGGTAATATAATGTTGAGATTATTTTCAAAGAGAGGAGCTTATAGAATTCCAATTTCAATTACAGAAACTAAAGAGGGTATTTTAGAAACTTCATTTTCAAGATTTAAAAATATTCCTGCGATTGTTTTATTGAAATCTTTAGGAATGGAAAAAGAGTCTGATATTTCTAGATTAATTTCAAATGAGTCTGATAGTTTTATTGTTAATTTGTATGAGTTTGCTTCAATTCATAATTCTGAAGATGGTTTGATGGAAATTGCAGAGAAAAGTTCGTTGCAAGGAACAAAGAAAGAAATTCTTGATAGAGTTAAGCAAAGAATAGATTCATATTTTATGCCACATATTGGTTTGGAGAAAAAAGATAGAATGCAGAAAGCTGTTACACTTTGTAAATTAATTAAACAATTTTATATTGCTAAAAATAATCCTGGGAAGTTGACTGATAAAGATCATTATGCTAATAAGAGAGTTAGATTAAGTGGGGATTTGTTGTCTGATTTGTTTAGAGTTAATTTGAATATTTTAGTTAGAGATATTCAGTATACTTTGAAAAAAGTTGCTAAGAGAAAGAAATTTTATAGTATTAAGACAATTGCTAAGTCTACTTTATTTTCACATAGAATTGAAAGTGCTGTAGCAACTGGAAATTGGATTGGAGAGAGAAGTGGAGTTACACAGAATATGGATAAGACAAATCACTTGGCAATGATTTCTCAATTGCAAAGAGTTTCAAGTATGTTACCTGGAGAGCAAGAGAATTTTTTAGCTAGAACACTGCATCCAACTCATTATGGAAGATTTTGTCCAATTGAAACACCTGAAGGAACTGAGATTGGGTTAAGAAAGAACTTGAGTTTGATGTCAAGAGTTTCAACTGATATTGAATTTGATGAAGAAATTTTGTTAAATGATTTAATTAATTTTGGGATGATTAAAGAAAAGGAAGGGCAGGCACAACAGAAGTTTGATATTTTTTATAATGGAAAGTTTATTGGAACTGTTGATAGTGGAGAGGAATTTGTTAAAAGTATTAGAGTAAAAAGAAGAATAAATGAGTTTCCTAAAGATTTGAGTGTTAAGTTAGATGGTATTAATAAATTAATTTTAATTTCAACAGAGACAGGAAGAGTTATGAGACCTATGGTAATTGTTGAAGGTGGGATTTCTAGATTAACAGAAAATGTTGAGAAAGAATTAAAAGAAAAGAAAATTGAATGGGAAGATTTATTGAAAAAAGGAATTATTGAATATATTGATGCTAGTGAAGAGGAAAATGCTTTTGTTGCTGCGAATAAGAAAGATATTACAGAAGAGAATACTCATGTTGAGGTTGATACAATTGCGTTCTTAGGATTAGTTAATTCTTTGATTCCATTTGTTAATCATAATCAGTCTTCTAGATTATTAAGAGGAAGTAAGACTCAAAAACAGGCTTTGGGAATTTATGCTGCTAATTTTCCTGTTCGAATGGATACAGATGTTTCTATTTTACATTATCCTCAAAAACCTTTGGTTAGAAGTTTTGTTTATGATACTTTGAATATTTATCCTGCTGGTCAGAATATGGTTGTTGCTGTAATGACTTATGAAGGTTATAATATGGAAGATGCTGTGGTTTTGAATATGGGAAGTGTTCAAAGAGGATTAGCAAGGTCAACTTATTTTAGACCTTATGCTTCAACTCAGATTAATTATCCTGGAGGATTGAGTGATGAGATTACAATTCCAGAGAAAGATGTTTCTGGATATAGAACTGAAACAAGTTATAGATTTTTAGAAGATGATGGTGTTGCTTATCCAGAAGCAAAATTAGATCAGAATGAAGTTATTATTGGGAAGACAACTCCTCCTAAGTTTTTGAGTGAAGCTAGAGAAATTTCAATTAAGACAAGGAAAGAAGGTAGTTCTGTTATTAGACAAGAAGAAAAAGGAACTGTTGATTTGGTTGTTGTTACAGAAGATAATGAGGGAAATAAAGTTGTTCAGGCTAGAACTAGAGATGAAAGAATTCCTGAGCTTGGAGATAAGTTTTCGAGTCCTCATGGTCAGAAAGGAATTGTTGGAGCTATTATTCCTGAAGAAGATATTCCATTTACATCAAAAGGTGTTAAGCCAGATTTGATTTTCAATCCACATGGTTTGCCTTCACGTATGAGTATTGGATATTTGATGGAGTTATTAGCTGGAAAGGTTGGAGCTTTATCAGGAGAAATTATGAATGCGACTGGTTTTGATGAGCATAATGTTAAAGAGTATGAAAATAAATTAAAAAATCTTGGATTTAGATTTGATGGTAAAGAGACAATGTATAATGCTATTACTGGAAAGAAAATGAAAGCTAAAATTTATATTGGAAATATGTATTATTTGAAATTGAAATATATGGTTGGGAATAAAATGCATGCAAGAGCTTCTGGAAAAGTTGCTTTGCTAACAAGACAGCCAATTGAAGGAAGAGCTCGAGGTGGAGCTTTGAGATTAGGAGAAATGGAACAGCAAGCACTTGTTGCTCATGGAGCTTCATTGTTATTGAAAGAAAGATATGATTCTGATAAAGTTAATATTTACATTTGCTCGAAGTGTGGATCTATTGGAATTAAGGACCATATAAAGAATAAATTACATTGTGCTGTTTGTGGAACTAATGAAATTCAACCTGTTGAAGTTTCTTATGCTTTCAAGTTGTTGCTTGAAGAGTTGCAAGGATTACATATTATGACTAAATTAGAAATGAAAAATAAGTATGAATAAGATGGAAACTCAAATAAGACCTCAATTAATGGAAGATATTAGTGACAGGTTTGCAGCAGAATGTGAATCAAGGATAAACCGTTCAGGATGTAATGTTAGTAGAACTGATTATGAAACTCATTGTGCTCATGGGGTTTGTGTTGAAGAAGAATTAGATAAAACATATTTAGAAGAAACTGGAGGAAATGCTGAATAAGATGGAAGGAGAAAGAATATGCCCAATTTATGATAAAGGATATTGCGGTAGTCCTAGACATCCGGAAGGTAAATGTGGTAATGGATATGATGATTGTCCTGAGGATGTTAGAATGTTGGTATCTTCTTTTATACGAAGTAAACATGGGGAGATATTAGATAAACCATAAAATGGAAGAAGTAATAAAAAAACAAATTAAGTCGTTGAAGTTTGGTTTGATTAGTCCGGATATTATTAAAAAGATTGGGACTGCTAAAGTTGTGACTCCTGAACTTTATGATGTTGATGGTTTTCCTGTTGATGGTGGTTTGATGGATCTTCGTTTAGGGGCTATTGATCCTGGAGTTAGATGTAGAACTTGTGGTGGTGGATTAAAAGAATGTTTAGGACATCCAGGAAGTATTGAGTTAGCTAGACCTGTAATTCATATAAAATATATTGCGATAATTGATATGTTTTTGAGAAGTTTTTGTGATACTTGTGGAAAGTTGTTGCTTGATGATAAGATTTTAGTAAAATATCCTAGTGCTGCAGCAAGAATGAAAAAAGCTAAAGATACAAAGAAGTGTCCTCATTGTCAGAATCCTCAGGAGAAAGTTAAGTTAGAGAAACCTTCTGCTTTTATGAAAGGTAAAAAGAGAATTTTTCCAAATGAGATTAGAGATACATTGGAGAAGATTCCAAATGATCAACTTAAAATGATTGGAATGGATCCTGAAAATTTTAGGCCTGAATGGGGAATTTTGACTTTGTTGTTGGTTCCTCCTGTTACTGTTAGACCTTCTATTACATTAGAGAGTGGAGAAAGAAGTGAGGATGATTTGACTCATAAGTTATCTGATATTGTTAGAGCTAACCAGAGATTGTGGGAGAATTTGAATGCTGGTGCTCCTGAAGTTATTATAGAGGATTTGTGGGACTTGTTACAATATCATGTTACAACTTTTTTTGATAATGGGATTGCGAGAATTCCTCCTGCAAGACATAGAAGTGGACAGCCTTTGAAAACTATAACTGAAAGAATAAAAGGAAAAGAAGGAAGAATTAGACATAATCTTGCTGGAAAAAGAGTTAATTATTCTGCGCGTTCTGTTATTAGTCCTGATCCTTATTTGAAACTTAATGAGATTGGAGTTCCAAAAGAAATTGCTAGGGTTATTACTGTTGCTGAGCCTGTTACTAGTATGAATTTACAATTATTGAAAGATTTGATTAAATCTGCTGAAACTTATCCTGGAGCTAATTATATTATTAGACCTGATGGAAGGAGAAAGAGAATAACTGAAGATTTGAAAGATGAAATTATGGAAGAGATTGAACCTGGTTATATTGTTGAGAGACATCTTCAAGATGGAGATGTTGTTTTGTTTAATAGGCATCCATCGTTGCATAGACCTAGTTTAATGGCACATATTGTTAAGATTTTACCGTATAGAACATTTAGAATACATCCTGCTGTTATTTTTCCTTATAATGCTGATTTTGATGGTGATGAAATGAATATTCACTCTCCACAAAATGAAGAAGCAAGATCAGAAGCTCAAGTTTTATTGAATGTAAATCAGAATTTAATTTCTCCTAAAAATGGAATGAACTTATTAGGATGTAATGCTGATTCAATTACTGGAAATTATTTATTATCTAAGAGTGAGATTTCTAAATATCAAGCTATGCAATTATTATATCAATCTGGTGTTGAAGCTTCTTCTGAAGTTACAAAAAGTGTTATATCTGGAAGAGAAATTATTGTTAATGCTTTACCTAAGAAATTTTCAAAAAGAGATAAAGTTCCTAATGAGGTTACAAGTAAATATTTAGGAGTTGAAGAAGGAGAGGGAATTAAAGAGTTAGATGCTGAAGTAAATAGAACAACTACTATTAATACAATTAAGAAATTGTTTGCTTTGGGAACTAATCATTTATCAAATGTTGGTTATACTATTTCACTTGAAGATTTGAATGTAGATGCAAAAACACTTGAAGCTTCTGATAAAATAATTGAAGATGCAGAGAATAAAACAAATAGTTTGATTAAAGATTATGAAGATGGAAAAGGAGATAGAATTCCAGGAAAATCATTAGAAGATTCAAGAGAAATGAAAATACTTCAAACTTTAAATGAAGTTAGAACTAAGATTGGGGAAGTTGTTAAAAGAGAATTTCCTAAAGATAATCCTGTTAATTCAATGATTGTTTCTGGGGCTGGTGGGAATATTCTTCATATTTCTCAGATTGCTTGTAATGTTGGGCAGCAATCTTTGTGGGCTAAAAGAATTGGGTTTGGTTATACTAATAGAACTTTATCTTTTTACAAACCAGGAGATTTAAGTGCAGAGGCTAGAGGATTTATTAAGTCATCATTTATTAAAGGTTTGAAACCTCAGGAATTTTTCTTTGGAGCTATTACTGGAAGAGATGCGATGATGGATACTGCTTTGAGAACTCCTAAGTCTGGTTATTTGTATAGAAGATTAGCAAATGCTTTGCAGGATTTGAAAGTTGAATATGATGGAACTGTTAGAGATGCTTCAGGAAGTATTATTCAGTATTTGTATGGTGGAGATGGGATTGATGTTTCTGAGTTACATAAGAATGGAAAGATTGCTCCTGGTGAGGCAATAGGAATTGTTACTGCTCAATCATTTGGAGAACCTTCAACTCAGATGGCTTTGAATGTATTCCACTTCGCTGGTGTAGCTGAAATGCAGATTACTACAGGATTGCCTAGACTTATTGAAATATTTGATGCAAGAAAACTTCCTTCAACACCTTCAATGGAAATTTATTTAGATAGCCAGCATAATAATGAAAAGGAAGCTAAAATTATGGCTGAGAAAATTAAAGAAACAAAGCTAGATGATATTGTTTCTGAGATTAAGATTAATTTTAATGAGAAGAAGATTGAAATTATTACAGATGCTGAAGCTATAAAACATGTTCATTTGTCTGTTAATTCCATTGCAGAAAGATTGAATCAGAATGGTATGAGTGTTAAAGTAAGAGATAAGAATTTGTATATTTCTGATAAAGATTTGGATTTTAAAGAGTTGTATAAATTGAAAGTTAAACTTAAGGATAGTATTATTTCAGGACTTAAAGGTATTGCTCAAGTTTTAGTTATTAAGAGAGAGAGAGAATATGTTATTTTGACAGCTGGAAGTAATTTAAAAGAAATTTTTGAGATTAAAGGAGTTAATAAGGATAAGACTTTTTCAAATAATATTCATGAAGTTGTTAGTGTTTTAGGTATTGAAGCTGCAAGACAACTTATTGTAAATGAGATTTCTAAAGTTATAAGTTCTCAAGGACTTGATATTGATTTTAGACATTTGGAATTGATTTCTGATGCAATGTGTTCTTCTGGAGTTGTTAAGGGAGTTACAAGAATGGGGATAATTACTCAGAAGTCTAGTATTTTAGCTAGGGCTAGTTTTGAAACTCCTATAAAGCATTTTGTAAATGCGACTATTAAAGGAGATAAAGATGAATTGGCGTCGGTAATTGAGAATATTATTTTGAATCAGCCTGTTCCTGTTGGAACTGGGTTGCCAGGACTTCTTGTTAAGGTTACAGGACCTTTGGCAAAACCTGCAAGAAAAATAAAAGATGACAAAAAGGTTTCTGTGAAAAAGGAAAGTAAGAAGGTTGTTAAAAAATAAATTGAAGAAATAAGAATATGACACGAGTTTTAGATATAAATTTTATAAGGTATTTGAATTTTTTTGAAAAGATTACAAGAGTTAGGACTAATTATTGTTTTAATTATAATAATTATATTTATTTTGCTGTTCTAAAGCCATTTTTTTCAAAAGCAATTGGGAAAGAAGGTAGAAATGTTAGAAAGATTTCAGAGACTTTGAGGAAGAGAATTAAGATTGTTGCAATGCCAAGTGATGAAAGTGGAGCTGGAAAGTTTTTTTCTGATATTGTTAGCCCTTATGAGATTCAGAGTTTTAAGTTGGAAAATGGAGAGTTTGTTATAACTGCAAGTAGGCAGAATAAAGCTGGGTTGATTGGGAGGAATAGGGTTAGGTTGCAGGAGATGCAGGATATTGCTGATCAGTTTTTTGAGAAGAAGTTGAAGATAGTTTGATTATATATTTCTAATCTCAATTAATTTTAAATAGGTTAATTCTCTATAGTTTTATGAAAAAAAGAAGTGGATTGATTGGAGTTGGTTTATCTTTGGTTTTAGCAGCGGTTGGTGGAGGGTGTGGTGGGAGTTCTTCATATGATAGTTCTTCTGATAGAAGAAGTGTTTCTTTAGATATTTCATCTAAAAATCATTATTTTGAATTAGGTAGGATTTCTTTAGAAAGTGCTAAAACTTCTGGTGAATATGATAAAAGAAGTTTATTTAGACAGGCTGCGAGAAATTTTGCAAAAGCAGGAGCAACAAGAGAAGTGCAGGGAATGTATGATAGATTTTTACAAGAAAAAGAAGTTGAACTTGCAGGTGATGTTTGGGATATAGCTAAGAGGGAAAAGGTTATGATTGAAGCTCCAGCTTCACAACCAATAGATTTTGAAAATTTAACTACACGATAACTTTTTAAACTAAAATTCTAATCTAATTATACTTTAAAATGGGATTAATGGGCGCAAGAAAAATGAAGAAGAATAGACAAAAGTTTAAATGGAATTCTAAAAAATATAAAACACAAAAATTGAATCTTTATGCAAAAGCTGATCCTTTGGGAGGAGATAGTCAAGCAAAAGGAATTGTTCTTGAGAAGTTTCAAAAAGAAGCTAAGCAGCCAAACTCTGCGATGAGAAAATGTTGCAAGGTTCAGTTGATTAAGAATGGAAGACAAGTTGGTGCTTTTATTCCTGGGAACTTAGCTCAGAAATTTATTGATGAACATGATGAAGTTATGATTGAAAGAATTGGTGGAGCAAAGGGAAGGACAAAAGGAGATATTCCTGGAATCAGGTTTCAAGTTATTAAAGTAAATGATCAACCGTTGGCTAGATTAGTTAGTGGGAAGATTGAGAAGGGAAGAAGATGATAGTTAAAATAAATTTGTTACCTACGAAGATTATGCTTTGCAAAAACCTTCGGAAGGGAAGGAGATAAGATGGTGGGGGAAACAGATACTAAAAGAATGGATTGTTTATACATGAATACCTCCCTATGTCCTACATTTCAAGATTTAAGATTACAACCTACACCAGAATCAAAAAATTATATTCAGCAATTTTGCCAAGGGAAACCTCAAGATTGTGATTCTTATTTAATTATAGAAAGATATATGGCAAGAATAGTAGCCCCTGTGGCTTTGTTTTTAGGAGGGGCGAGGAATTTATCCCAAGAACAATTAAAAAATATGGCTGAGGATGCGAGAGATTTAGTCAGAATGGAATTGAGGGTTACAGCATAAAAATGGAAGCAGAACAAGAATTAGATCAGATGAAAGAAGAAGGAAAAAAAGTAGTCGAAGTAGTAGAAGAATTAGATCAGATGAAGGAAATTGAAGCAAAGAAAGAGAATGAGATGGAGTTTTTAATTTTTGATAAGTATTCTACAAAAGATGTTGTTGTTGAGGATACTGGTTTGAAGAGATATATTTCACTTGATTCAAGGTTAATGTTAAAGAGTCATGGTAGAACAAATACTGAAAAGTTTGGAAAGGCTAAGATGAATATTCTTGAAAGATTGATTGGAATGATTGGGGTTCCTGGGCATAGAGGGAAGAAGCATAAAATAATTACATCTCAGGCAACAGGGAAATATCAATCTAATACAAAGATTTTATTGAAAGCTTTAGAGATTATTGAAAAGAAGACAGGGAAAAATCCTATTCAAGTTGTTGTTAAAGCTGTTGAGAATTCTGCTCCTCAAGATGAAGTTACTGTTATAGAATATGGTGGAGCTAGATATCCTCAAGCTGTTGATGTTGCTCCTTCGAGAAGAATAAGTTTGGCTATTAGATGGTTGGTTCAGGGTGCTTATGATAAATCATTTAATAAGAAAACTAAGATTTATGAAGGTTTGGCTGATGAGTTAATTAAAGCTTCTGAAGGAAGTTCTGGTGAGAGTTTTGCTGCTAAGAAAAAAGAAGAAGCTCAGAAGCAAGCTGATTCTGCTCGGTAATTAAAATG
>Ga0180007_10006737_pt1 | contig 11125 bp, 21 predicted proteins | sample MM_PC_MetaG_FD_121122 | JGI IMG/M metagenome (GOLD analysis project Ga0180007, IMG submission 121122) | Groundwater microbial communities from the Aspo Hard Rock Laboratory (HRL) deep subsurface site, Sweden - MM_PC_MetaG | ecosystem: Environmental > Aquatic > Deep subsurface > Groundwater...
ATTGCTTCAAAGAATGATTTCCAGTTTCTATCTAATATTTTTAGAATCTGTTGAGCTGTCTGTGCAGGAAGAGATTGATAATTCTTAGATTTAGATTTTATCAAATAATCTATTATATTATAATTCAGATAATTTCCATTTTTGATAAATTCTTGTCTGACAATATAATTAGCTTCATTATAGAGATTCTTTGATGTATGACAATATCCGCTAACTATCTCATTAGGTTTTACCCATATTTGTTCTGTTCTAGGATGTTTCTTCTTGATAGATCAATGGGATCATGATTTAGACCTATTTTAATTGTTAGATTTATTAATTTATGATCAACTGGTGTTTATCGGCTTTAGCCCAGCTTTAGCTGTTCTTTGCGATTAACTATGTTTGTAGTTGAGAATAAATAAGCATTTTATGTACTATTATATCATTTGTTAATATTCGTTAACATTGTTAACAGTTTTGTAACTATATTTTACTGTTGTTTGTAATATTTATTGTTTATCTAATATTTATTTTCCTTTAGGAAGTTCGACACATTTACATACATTTTTATATGCCAATGTAAATCTAAGATCTTTCAATGATGATATCTCATATGTGAGAGCCATTATCTGTCTCTTTGTTTTTAATCTAGAACTACCTCTAGACATAAATTTTATTTCTTCTTGTCTGATCTTTATTGCCTGACTTAAACCATCTATCTCAGTATTTAAATGTGTACATACTCCAAAACAGCATGTATCTCCTGTCGGTATAATAGCTTTTGCGCCAGTAGGTTCTTTAGTTAATTTGGCAGGAATTACTTCTTCTGCTTCTATTAATGGTATAGGCTTCGCTCTCATCATTGGTGGAGAAGGTTTTGTCTTCTCTTTTGTTTTCTCTTCAGACTTTACTTTCTCTCCAGGTTTGGTCACTTTCACTTCTTTTGCTGATATTAATTTTAATTCCATATATAATTCTCCTTTTATTGGTCAATTTTGTTAATTGATATTATTTGTTAGTATCATTATTTGGAATTTATTTGAAATATGTCTTTCGAACTTCTTGTAATATAGTATTACTTTGTTCTTTTGTAAGTTGTTTGGAGTTCCATACATGATCTTCTTCAGTAATTATCATTACCATATAATTTCTCAGATCAGGATTAAATAATATCTCTGCTTCCTATAATTCTTTTTCTGTAGGAAAATTTCGAATATCAGCAAACATTAATTCATTTTCTATTTTAAATACTACTACGAATTTTTCTATTCCAGATGAAATTTGAATATTTGTGACATAATTTTTTACCTGTATCTTGTTTAGTGATATGTCATATTTACTGATATTTTATTTACTGATATTTTATTTACTGATATTTTATAGGAACATCAACTCCAAATCGTGCTCCCATAACATGTGATATATAATCTTTTATATTTTTCTTTCTTGATATTTCATTGATCATTAATGTAAATTCATCCATGAATTCTTCTAAAGCACGATTATCATATACATTTTCTCTATTTTCATCTTTTGCTTTCTTTCTTATATGAAGTATGCACATTGAAAGATCATATAAGGTCTTTACATCTCTGTCTGATATCATCTCCGCAAGCAACATTTTGCCGCTATCTGGTTCTTTTGAATCAGAAGATGGAGACTTCCATTTGCTCGTATCTCTAAAGAATACTGTTATATCTGGATTTGTCATATTATCACTATCTTTATTTAAAGCTGATGTTTCTCAGCCATTGTTTCTTTTACCTCTTTAAGCATTTCATCAAGAGTTTCAAGGAATTTTTCAAATTCTGGACATTCTCCTTGGCATCTAAATAGTGGTGTTAGATCTTCTCTCCAAGTTAATAGACATACCTCAAGTCCATCTTGAGACATGGTACATCCACAATTATTTATCATTCTCATTACCATATCTTCTTTAATGGGGGCCTGTGCATAATAATCTTGAGATTCTTTATGTAATTTCGTTATTGTCTTTAACGATTCCATAATCACATACTTTGCCGTATCTTTACTAGAACACATTATATCTCTTAATAACATCCAATTTTTTAATCTATATACCATATTATCACCTACATAAGTAATATACCGCGCCATTTTAATTTTTTAGATTCTTTTGCCATATTTATTTCTATATTATATTATCTATTTCTTTCGGATAATATACAAATAGTGTATTGAAGATGTTATGTTGTAATAACACTTGTTATAGGTACGAATATAGTTAGATGCGTTAAAGACATTGACGATTTAATTCGAATGTTTTATAAGCGTTATAATACATAACTGTTTGAATAACTACGTCTGCATATTTCTTAAGTTTAATCTGGCTTAACAGCTTGGAATATTATGAACCATATTCATTACTTTGATAAGCTCTTCTCTTGTCGATCTATGGACATTTATCATAATCTCCGCTTTTTTAGGTTCTATTATACCTCTAATTTTTATTGTATCTCCTCCTTTTTTAATTCCTTGTTTAATTATATCTATTTCTTCTTCTCGCATATGTATCGATTCTTCGATAGATGCTATTATAAAATGTTTATAAGGAGATTGTAAACAGAAACATTCTCCAATTTCTCTTTTAATTTTCTTAGATTCTTCCATGTTATATCACTCTCATCTCTATCACTTATGGTTATCCAATTTATATCACGGCTCAATTACCAGTTTCATCATTATTATTTCTTAGTATTGGTAGATAATTCTGTTGGTCGTTATATTGAACGTTCCAACCACCATTTTCCCATCCTTTCTTTCTCTCTGCTAAGGAATCATTATATAGATGTAAATCTCTTTCCATTGAGATGTTGATATTACTTCATCTTGAGGTATTAGTTGAATCATATTATCATTACCCTTGTGACTCAACATATCTTTTCAGGACATCCAATGTTGTCTGTCCAGTCGTCAATAGACAATATGATCTCGACCACAAATGACCTTTGACAGCTTTAGCTGTTCTATACATAACTTCATCTTTATTTCTGGAAATTCTTGGAATAGGATTCTTGAACTTAATCCTTTTATCGAATTAATATAATTTGCCATATTGATTGTAGGTTTGGCCTTGAATAATATATGAATATGATCTTTGTCTGTCTATTGTTCTATGATTTTGACTTGGAATTCTGTTGATGCGCCAATCACTATATCTTTTAACCTTTTTGATATTTCATCTGTCAGAACCTTTCTTCTATATTTGACACAAAATATCAGATGATAGTTCAGCGAATATACTGAATGAGAACTGCTATCTAATTGATATATCATTCTTTTTCTGATGCTAATCCTTTTATGACAGCACTACTTACTATATCATATATCTTTATCTTTTACAAGGAAATCAACCAATATCATTATTTAGGTATCGTCCTCCATATACCGCCCCCTAGCGATCAGCTAACAGTGATCTGCGTTAGCAGAGAACTGTTATCTTTAGCTGAGAGCGAGCGAGCAATGCGAGCATACTAAAGGGTGCGGACATCGCCGTATGTTATATTATTTAATTGGTAAGTTGAAATCCCTGGGATGAACGTAGACATAGCCCGCCATTCTAGCATTCATGTCGTCTCCAGTATTGTCCGATACATATATATTAAGAGTTGACGGATAGTGAATTGCTGCCGCCAATAAATTTTCTAATCTTGTATTCTCACTCACAAATCTAGGAAATGGTAATCGAGCGCAAAATGGACTCGCACTTACTATAACCACCTGAATATAAGGAGGAATATTTAATTCATAAAGTCTTGAAACTGGTATTGGACCATCGCTGGAATCTAGTGTCCCATCGCAATCGAAAGCTATTAGTATCATAATAATCTAATTTTTCTTCTTTAATTCTTCTATTCTATATATTACATCATCGTCTATCTATATATGTTATATTATGTAAATGAACATCCAGTAAAATCATTACCACTATCTAATATGTCAAGATAATATGCTATTGTACCGTTTATATCTTGCATTCTAACCGTATATCCTAAATTGATAAGTTCAAGATATGCGTCTACAAGCAACATTATATCGTATGCTGTTATCGCATTCCATCCTCCTTTAGATGTAATCCACGAACATATTGTAAAAACTTCTGTTATAGAACCATAAGGCACAGATCCATATGGATCAGAACCATAAGATAGTCTTTGTATATCATCATTGTTTTGTAGTATATATTTCATATTTATCCCGGCTATTGTCTGTTCCTGTACATTTAGCATTATCAGACTATCATAAACAAACTCATATTACAATTTCATATAATTTGTCACAAAATCTTTGAGGATAATTGTTATTTCCATAATTCAATACCGCTTTACCTTTCCGGCATATTTGAAACGAAGTTTACGTTCAATCGGTTCGGTGCATTTAGTTTTTGGTACACATTCCTTTATATCACTTTTCTAATTTTCTGACACATCTACATCGTTTTAGATTGCCCATATGATTTATAAATGTATTTTCTAGACGTTTAATTTCCTGCTTTTGTTCCTCTGTGGTTCTAATCTCTGTATATTTTAGAAAGTCTATGTCTGCACCTATACTTTCTGCTAGAGCATTAGTTTCAGAGATATTACATTTGTTTACCTGTTCTTCATATTTTGTCACATCTTTTCTTAAACTTACCAAACGCTTAATAGGTATCTCGAGAACTTGTCTTTCTAAATCAAATTTATCTACCATGTTAATATCTCCTCACATTATTTATTTTAAATTATTATTTTTTTGAGTAACTAATGATCTTTAGACAGCTTTAGCCGTTATTTGATAAATATTTGTTGACTCTTAAGACGTTTTACAAGTACTGTATCAGGCTTGAACTTTGCGGTCTGATTTCTAAGTGACCAACTTTAGTTGTATAACATATCTGTAACTATATGTAGATTTACTTGTAGAGATTGTGATATCATATCTTTTTCAAGCATACGAAGATGATTGCAATCTGTTAACTTCTCAAGAGCCAAATATTGGTACCTTACAAATTTTGTATTGATTTTATATCGTTTATGTTATCTTATTGTGTAATTTATCAACTTAATGATTAAGTTGTTGCATTATTTATCTATATTACACACTTCTGTTATTCCATCGCCCCATTTAGATTCATATTTTTGTCTTAACTGGGGATTTTTGGAGAACTCTGAACAATCCTTGCCTGTTAGGTTGTCTGGGTTCACTTCTAATATTTCTCTTGCCATGTTGTGCCTCCTTATTGTTTATATAACATCTTTTTAGATATTATTATGAATGATCATAGTGAACATTGTCTTATTTTCTCTTTGATGCCAAATCTAATTTTAGATATATCATTTAGAGCTTCATTTCTTCTAAACCGAAACATAGTTAAGTCGTTTGTGGTTGCCATTTCTGATACTTTGTTAAATGCACTCATAGAATGTTGCTGTTCTTCTCTAGTATCAATATCACAGAATGATTCGACATTTGTAATACCACCATATACATGATTGACAGATTCTTCATAAGCTTTTATAACAAGAGGAGAATCTCCAAATTTTACTCTTCCAAGGTTTTCTGAGAATCCATCAATTCTGTCTAGAAGATCTATAGTAGCATTTCCACATCTACATATTTTCTGTGATAGCATTTTGCTGTTATTGTATTCGGCTTTAGCCGAGTACTGTTTGTTTGTGTCTATCATATCAGCATCGCATCCATCTATCAGCATTTTCTACAATCATTATTTGCAGATCTCATTATTACAGATATACTGTATTGATCATCTGGATGGATTCTTAATCCTTCTGTTTGTATTGCATCTCCGATTCTCTCAAGTACAGCTACCGTCCATTTACATTCGTTGTTAACAGATTCTCTTTGTTCTTTATCCATTCCAGATCTACTTATAAGTTTTGGATCTTTTGATATCCATAATTTCTTATATTCTTCGATTGTTAGCATGTCATACCACTTCTTTACTATATTTATTGTTCTTAGAAGCCATTCCAGATGCAAACTCTGTCGCCTCAAAACCACATGAACATTTCTTATTTTGCATTGGTGTCACATTTCCTTTTAAATATTATACTCCTTATTTCTTTCTGGCCAAATCTAGCATGCATTGGTGAAGAGCACCTCTTGTTGTTTGCACATCCCTTCCAAGTTCTGGTAGATGTTCTTGTCTCGTTCCATGCTCTTCCTTCTCATGTCTTGCAAATTCAAAATTGATCTTTGCTGATATGAATTCTTCTATGTCATCTATGCACGATGATTTTGTTGACATTGTAGGCTATTCAAACTGTTAATTTTATTAACATTTATCTTCATAAGATATTAATCTCCTATTATGTTAACATATCAGAGGATTAATTCTGATTGGGTGAAGCCCTATACCCTCTATCCCGTCCGTTCTTATCACTACTAGATTCATGAAAGCTTTCGGGATTGCTTTCTTAATTATGTTGTATGCTCCCTGAACATCTGCATTGATTATTTTTCCTTTACATAATTGAGTAAATGAAGATCTAAATAGACCACCATGACAGGTCGCGTTATATATTCTCTTTCCAACATAAACTCCTCTGTGTCCTATCGGCTCATCGTCTAAGAAAGAACACTTCGATGTATGAGATTCTTCTTGCTCTTTTATATCGATACCAATCTCTTCGCCTTTATATTTAATCATTTTTCTCAATAAATATTCTGGTATCTGTACAAAATTTTGATTTGTCCTTTTGCCAAGTCCAATTTCTTGTTTCTTTCCTGGGCTAATACCGAGGACCATTGTTCCAATATTATGATTGATACAATATTTGATGATAAATCTCGAATATTTATGTATCACATCCTTTATTTTCTGATTTCTATTCCAGGTCAATTTTTTTATTGCAGGACCAGTTTTTCTGTATATTATTGATCTATCTTTCAAAGAACAAGCCATTATATCTTTCGAATATATCGATTTCAATTCAGCTAATCTCTTATTATAGAATTGATTTATTCCTTTCAAAACACTGCCCTTAGACAGCATATTGCTGTTATTCATACATACTGGTTTCTCACCAATATTATTTCCAATAGTTACAATGTTCCTTAATCCAAAATCTATTCCTATAACTCTATCTTTATTTAGATCTAACTGATGTTCCATAACATTATAGACAATTTCTATAACATACTTTCCCTTTTTTCCATTTATTTTCGGTATTATCCTAACTTCTCTAATATTAGTTTCATCATCTAATCTTGTTTTAATCTTCATCCACTTCAATTTTTTAGGAAATATCAAATATCCATTTCTTATCTTACATTGTTGATTCGTAAATACTAATAGAAATTCTCCATCTTTCTTCTTATATCCAGGCAATCTAGGTTTTCCGAGATATTTTTCATCTCTGTGTCTATTATTAACCCAATCTTTAATTGCTTCAAAGAAAGATTTCCAACTTCTATCTAATATTTTAAGAATTTGTTGAGATGTCGCTCCATTCAACTTTTTATAATTTTCAGATTTATTCTTTATCAAATAATCCAGGTTGGAATAATTGATATAAGACCCTTTTCTACTCCCGTCTTTGTCTTTTTCTGTGAATAACTGTCTGACAACATAATTTGATTCATTCCATAAATTCTTGGATATGTGACACAGTTCTGATAATATAGAAATTGATTCTTCATTATCAATCCAGATTTGTTCTGTCCGAACAATTTCTTTAATACCTATTGGATAGTAGATATCTTCTGGAAGAATATTCTGAATTGACATGTTATCTCGATATGTTAATTTTATGTAGTATTAATATCATTTTCAAATATTTGTTAATAATCTTAACATTTTCATTGACTATATGTTCCTATTTATCTAGTTATCATATATTCTAGCGGTATTCTTATTGACATCGCGAATCCCAAATATTCTGATATTGGCTTTTCAAATTCAAAATATAGAGAGCGAATTAGTACTTCTGCAGATACTCTGTCTAAAACTTTTTTTGCCAATTCTACGTATGCAACTGTTATTCCGTTTATCTTCGTTCTTTGAGGCTCATATAAACTACCCTTAGGATGCTTCATCATTTCTAATTTTATCTCTTCAGTAGTCCTCATTATTGCGTCAATAAGTATGTATGCATCATCACCTGTTAGAACCATTCTAATTCACTCCTTATATATTATTTTTAACCGTGATATCATTAGATAACCAATAATAATATTTGAACTACTGCCTAGTTAACCGCCTCCAGCGCAACGCGAGCATACTGAAGGGGGTGGACATCTGCCTAAGTTATACCACGAAGAACGGCCCATTTTGTCGTATCCTCTTTTATATTGTTTGCTATCTCAGAGATTTTTGATAAATGGGGTTTGAGAGTATGGTCTTTTGGTAAATTGTGCAACGCATCGACCATATATAATACTCCAATGGATACGTCTTTTATACACATAGATGGGCTATCAGGTCTATCTTCTACACAATCATCGATAATGCGATTAGAAATTCTTTCTATTATTTGCCTTTCGATTTCTGTTATCATATATTATCACTATTTGACTTTACATTTTGATAAATTTGTCAAATGTTTATATCCTTATATTTATCATTAGCTTATTATTATCTGCTATTATTGCTTATTATTATCTGCTATTATTAAGATATATCTGTTCGATTGAAATTCTCATTCAATAATTTAAATCTATTTTTATGATATTTAGCTATATCGGTCTCATATTGTGATATATCTTTTAGAAGCTTGATAATGTCAGTTTTTACAATAGTTTTTGGACTTTTTAATATTGACCTAATATTTCCGCCTTTTTCTAATATTCTATGTTCTTCTGCCTCGAATGGGCCTATCTCTTCTATACATTGAGATTCACTAGTTTTTCTTGTAAAACATCTTATAGTATTAAATGGTGCAGAACCTATACATTCTATATCTTCTGAACATCCTGTAACCATATCAGTTATACTCATACTTGGATGTGATCTTGGATGAGTATGATAATTTCCTATATATATTTGATCTTCTTCACATTTTCCTACTTTTATTGAACATTTTGTGCCTACACAGTCAGTTCCTTTTTTTATGTCTTTTATTATTTGAGAATTATCTTTTTGGTTTATTTGATTGTCTTTATCTGACAGCATTTTGCTGTTTTGTATGCATAGTGCAAAACCAAGCTCTATTTTTAATTTTTTTGTCTCTTTAATCTTATCCTTCATATTTTTTATAATATCGTCTGGGAGGATAAATGAGTTGACCTGTTTTGACGGCAGCATTTTGGACAGCATCACAGACGGTGTCTGTTGCGCCAGTCGTAAGCTCGCACTGCTCGCCAGCAGGACAGTTCCCAGCTTAAGCCGGTCACTGTTTTGCTGGCTGACGCCGACTGCCATGTTGCCGTCGTTTAACGGCATATTGCTGTCAGTCATGTTTTTCATGTTTAATGTGCTTTCTTCTTGTATTTACATTCACAATCTCTTATAAATGCTATTTTTGCATCTCTTACTTCTTTTATTGCATCATTAAATCTCTTAGAAGATTCTGAGTCTTTTGGAAGATATGTAAATTTGGTATATTTTCTGTAAAGACCGCCTATAGTTCCAATATTATCAAGAAATATATCGGTCATCTCACAACTATGTGCACTATGTCTGACATTGGTAGCAAGAGCTTCTAATTCTACTATCTCTTTTTGTACTTCTGGATCTTTGTCTACATCATATGGCATAATTATCTCCTTTTCGTATGTCTTTCTTACTTATGGCAGTTCTGATAGAAACAAGCACTTACCAGAATTGATAATATTCTGATCAATTTGCTTCCTTATTGGTCATAATTATTCGTATGTTTATACTTTCCAGTGCTGTATATCATCATCTGTTAGTACATTACAATCTTCTATACTCATACTATGATATGCATTATTATATGGTTCGATATCCTTTATTCTATATTTTTCATACCATGGAATACCTCTTGAAGGATTTTTAGTAATTGTAATAGAAGTTCTTATTGTCATTTCTTTCCAAGGGATAATATATCCTCTTTCTACATTTTTCCAAGGCTTATTCTTATCCATGCAGAATAGCACAGCATTATCATATTTTCCTTTATTGTCAAAGCCCCATGCTCCAATTGATCCTTGTTGATATGTTAATGTCGCAATCTTGGTATTTGTTATGCCATATTCTGGATCAGTAGAGTGGTCAAATTTGTAGGCAAAATTGTCTTTCTCTATGTTGCAATTCTTGACTCCTCTGACTTTGCGCCACATCTGTTCTCCAATATACGTTTTTCCTGACTCACAATATATCGAGAGCTGTTTATTTCTAAATTTTCTCTGCGATTTTATCCAGTTTTCATGGCTATTTGGTAATTTTCTACGTTCTCTATCGTAGCATGTTCTGCATAAATATGATTTTCCGTCCCAATGACATTCTGGATCAAATTTATCATCTTTATCTGCTTTATATATAACCAATGAGGTCTGCCATTTGGCAATATTCGGGTATTATTTACATTGCATATATGACATAATGTGTTTGTATGGTTTACATACCCATATCTGGCCGTTGTTATTTTACGTCCAATCTTTATTATGTCCGATTCATCTATAATTCCTAACATTTTCTCATCACCTCTATGTTTTATTCAATATCTCACTACCTGACAGCTTTAGCCATTTATTAGATAACTTTGGCTATTTATTATTATACATTATGGTATTAAAGTCCCAACATGGCCTAGTTGGGACAGGCGATGAGATACCATCTTATGTCAATACATAAGTATCATTTATTTGTATATCATTGTGTCCTGATCACCTAATACCTTTCTATGCAATTTATTCCACAATAAAGGAAGGCTAATATACTTGGTTTTCTTGAATCTTCTGATATATGAATCTTCTAATTCTGACATTGCTTGTTCTGCTTCTTGGACAGTCTTTCCCATGAGTAATTCTTTTAAAAAGGTTAATTGAACCTCACCAAATATATCTTGCGATTTTAATGTATCTACTGGGAACATCATGAGGTCGTTGTAGCCTACATATGCGTCAACACCATATTTTATGGAACATTTTCCCAATTGACTCAAAGAATGACAAGCAACAGCAAAAATGATTGACCCTTTCAATAGATTAACATTTG
>Ga0180007_10006738_pt1 | contig 11124 bp, 14 predicted proteins | sample MM_PC_MetaG_FD_121122 | JGI IMG/M metagenome (GOLD analysis project Ga0180007, IMG submission 121122) | Groundwater microbial communities from the Aspo Hard Rock Laboratory (HRL) deep subsurface site, Sweden - MM_PC_MetaG | ecosystem: Environmental > Aquatic > Deep subsurface > Groundwater...
ATTCCTGCAAAGGTTGTAGTACCTGTAAGAGAGGTATAGGTTAAATTGTATGCACCTGCATATATTGTTCCATCATCTGCAAACTCTATATTAGAATCACAAACTAAAGTAGTATCACCTGCTGTAGCAGCAGTAGCCACCTCAGTGCGGATCTTATCAGCCATAGCTTCATCATATTCCCTAGGTGGAATTTTCTCTAAAGGTTCTGATGTCCCAAAAACAACATTAATAATCGCATTATCTGTTTGAGTATGTTTTAGGTTTAAATCAGTTAGATCATATTCATTCTCATTTGTAGAGGCTGTAATAGTAGCTATATCCCTGCTAATCTCAAAATCCCAATTCATATATACCATTTCTCCAGTTCTTGGATCTTGATAAGCATATTGTGAAATTCTCTCCTGACACTCATCTGCTGCCCTTACTAGGAAGTCATAAGTAATCTTATTGTCTATACGGCTATTTGTCTCGTCTAAAGCCATTTGAACCATCTTAGCCACTGAATTACTTGGAAGCCCTGTAGAGGCTACATAATCACTAGCAGCACCCTCTGTAGTGCCATCATAGTATTTAACATAGTAATAAGCATAAGCTGTATCTGTTGTGAGCAGAGTATATTCAGTATAAAATTTATTCCATTCTATACTAACTGTAGCTATGGCTGTTCCTGTGCCACCATCTGTAGCAGCACCATATAGTTTGAATTGAGTCTCATAGATCTTAGTAACAGGAGCATCTAATTCATGATCAAACTTTAAAGTGTTAGTTACAGTCATTGATGATCCTCTGGTAACTGCACCATTAACATCACAAGCCTCAGTCTGGCTATCCCCAATCTCACCTACTATAAAATAATCATTATCTGCAAAGCCCATATTATCGTAAACACTCATGGCTGTACCAGTAGCATCTATAGGTGAATTTAAGGCTGTTCTAACATTCTTAGAAATATCAGGATGTTTTACCCTTATCATTGAGTTTGTGATGTCTATAATGACACCTTTCTGGAGACTTTTTGCTGTAGCCATATTATTTAGAGTTTATATAGTTGCGGATTGTAGCCACAATCCATGTACTGAAAGCCCCTATGGTAAGAACCAAAGGTGTTTTCCAATCAAACATAGCACCCCCATTTATCATTTCAATGAGATTTCTACTCATTAGAGGCACAACGGAGATCAAGATACCTCCGAGCATAATTAGAGCCGATGTTTTAAGTTTGTTGTAATCGAACATATTAGTTTTGATTAAGTAATTTTTCCTGATTGGCTATAAGTACAGCTATTTTGACAGTAAGGTCTGTAAGTGTTTCCTGTATATGAGCCAGATGGTTATTCTGAATCCTGTCAATATCCTGAATTAAAATATTCTGATTTGTCTGGAGTTTTATAATTGAATCATTTGCAACCTTATCGGTAGAATTGACCCAAAATATTACTCCTACGATTACAGCTCCTATGGTTAGATTATGGTTTACAATTTCCCATAAAGTTGTTCTGGTTTTGTCCATATTAAATTCCTAGTTTTTTTGTAATTGAATAATTACCAGCTTTATCTGCATAAATTATTTTCTGAGCTGTTGTAGTAGTCAAAACATTACTTGCCATCATTCCTGATTCCACTAAAGCATATCCTGATCCAGTATCAACATACATATCCCAATAGGTATCTGCTAAAATTTCCCCATGAAGTTTAAGAGTACCACCAACTACTGGATTAATTACTTTGACATCATGTCCATTATAAGTATCTGTTTCGATTTTATGAGTACCAGTTAAAACTTCAAAAGGACTGTTTTCTAAAAAGCCAGCAGTTACGTTTGCAGTACTGACAGAACAGCCAAAATCTGTCTTAAATTCAACAGCATTAGCTCCTTTTTCATAATCAGAAGAAACCCAATCTGATGATTTTACCTCGTTATACATCTTTACATTAGCCATCTTACCATCAAACCAGCTAGTGCTTTTTGTCCCATCACAACCAATTACTAAATCATTAGCTGATGCTTTAATTTTGCCAACACTCGCTATTGAAAACGGACTATTGCTATCTTCAGAACCATTAATGTACATTCTCACTTCGTTCCCACCCTCAAAAGTAACTACAAGATGACTCCATACACCGACTTTTGTTGCTTCTGCTGAAGCCAATACTCCTGTGGTGGCAACACCATCATTAAATAACGCTGAATACACGCCAGTGTCCTGCCAGATAATAACTGGAGCATTTACAGTATGCGTATCAACATTTAGCATATCGTCATCAGTTCCAATCGAATTGTGATATACCCAACCACTATAGGTAAATGTAGTTAAATCATCTAAGAAACTATTACCTAAATTTATATAATCACTTGTTCCATTAAAAATTAAAGCATCACCTAGTATAGTTCTGGATGCAAATGCACCAACGATAGTTCCATTGTTATTACCATTACTCAAATCTACCACTGTTGAACCTTGAGGTTTCATATTCCAGCCTCCTACTAATCCACTTTCACTAGGATCTGGCTGTAAATTAGCTTGTGCTTTAGCATCTGGTTTAGATGGCCAGTTAGTATCTGCTGTTTCTCCCATAAGCTGAGCTATTTCTGTAGCTGTAAGTTTTTCAGAAAACATTTCAAGCTCCTGTATAGACCCCCCGAAAAACCCACCTATCGAACCTGACTTCTCATCACCAATCCATACTGCTGTTGTTCCACTATATATTCCACCTGTTGCGGTTGTCAAATTATCTTGTTCGTTAAATATTCCATCTACATAAAAATCTACTGTATTCGCAGATTTATCATATACTACAGCCACATGATGCCAGATTCCATCATTAATTAATGCACCACTATTATCATTCTGTTGTTCTGAATTTGACCCTGTTGAAGACACAGCTACACTTAGTCTGCCTGTGCTTAATAATAATGCCCAACTTCTCTTTGCTATTCCAGCATCCCATTTAGAAAAAATTACTCCATTTGTATCTGTTGTTTTAATCCAGCCAGTCCATGTTGCATCATCTATAACATTTAGAGCTGTTCCAACAGTTAAGTAATCATCAACCCCATCAAGATTTAACCCTTCTTTATTAAGATAGGTTCCTGTTGCGAAACTTGCATCAACTGCATTTCCACTGAAATCATCAATAGTTCCTGATCGGAAATCCCACCATCCCATCAATGTACCCGATGCTATTTTTTGTTGAATAATTGAACTCATAATTTAAATATCGTTAAGTTTTTTACGTTCTGTTATATAAAGGTCTGCTACTTGCAGAGGTGTTAGTTCATCGGGAAGCAATTTAGCCTCCATTAATGAACCATCTAAGTAAGTTGTTTCTTTTCCGAACTTAACAGCACTAGCAGCAAAACCAGTAGCCGTTGTTATCACTACATGTTGCCAAATACCTGCAACTAATGTAGATGAAACAACTCCATCAACATATATAGCAGGTGAAGACCATCCAGTTGCCGTAATAGTTCCGCTCCCAACTTCAATTGTATGTGTACCACCATCCATATCAGCTATATCCTCGCTAGTAGTTGTTGGTTTAATCCAAAAAGCTGCACTTTTCATAGTTCCTACATTTCCACAACTTAAATCATCGTTTGTGCCATCAAATGAATAGCCTTTTGATGTTGTTAATTTTGTTGGAGTATCTTCAAAGGTTCCATGATTACCATTTCCACTAACATCAAGTGTTCTTACATTTGTAGGATCGTGATTCTCCATGGTCATTGGGAGATCGATTACTGCTTTGTTTCTGTAGGTAAAGGTATCATTATTTGTATAATCTAATGTTTCCTTAGTGATTAATACATTAGTCCACATCTTCAGATCTTCTATTTTGAATTGTCCAAATGAATCATCTTGACCAATCTGTATAGCATCAGCATTAAAAGCAGTAGCAGTTGTTACTGTTACATGACTTCTGGCAGTTGTTATAGTAGCCGTAGCCACCCCATTAACATAAAATGTCGGCGAAGTTAATCCTGTAGCGGTTAAAGTTCCACTACTAGCTTCTATAGAATGACTAGAGCTTAACTGCATTATATCTTCTGTTGTTGTTTGTAATGTTATCCAAAAGCTAATTGATTTAACCGAATTAACAGCAGGATAAGTAACAACATCATCTGTACCATCAGTCGTCATACCAAAGTCAACAGTAGGAGTACTAGTTATAGCTCCTCCATTCTCAACTACAGCACTTGCATTCTCAAAAGTTTCAGCAAAACTGCATCCTCTTTCTCTCTCTGCTGGTGTGGAGTTACTCACTAATCTCGACATCTTCTTTTGGGGTTAGTTCATTAAGTTTATTAAGTCTAGCCATGTCTATTTCTTTGATCTGACCAAAGCTAAAGCCCTGTGCGGATGTTTGTTTTCCTTCTTTTTCTATAACCCTACGGACAGTCTTTTTGATCTCTCCGTAAGATTTACCCTCTTTAAGTGAGGTTAAAATTGCCTCGATTTCTGCAACAGTAGGCTCAATCAGATTAGATTGTACCGCTGTTGATACTGGTTCAAGGTCTTCCAGTTTCTTGCTCGCTAGAGCTGTATCAAGATTTTCCATGATAAATTAGTTATTAAATATAAGCTTTTTTAGTGTAAACAGTTAGGTCGCAGTCATTACCGCTTGCATTTGAAGTTACATACTTAACTCTTACATACTTGAATAAACCTGCCACTTGAGGTGAAAGGTAAGCGTAAAAGTCTGTATCAGCCCAAGAAGCCGTACCTAGTGCTTGCGTTGCATAGTCATAAGCCATAGCTGTAATATCCTGATAGGTACAACTCGCTGGAGCTGTGCCATCATCTTGGTTAGTTCCCTCAATGGTTACAGTCAAAACATCTGTCGGTGTTGCACCGCTTGTTTCACCTTGTATAGAAAGACCGCTAAATCCATTCATATCTACATATCCATACCCTGTGGTATTGGTAGCGATATTAGTTAAGTCTAGTAGTGTTTCATTTACATAGTGTTGACTTAGAGGATCAATTTCTTCTGTTCTATCAGAATTAGTAGCCCAAGTATAAGGAGCTGTTACCAATTGACCATTTAAAGTAAAAATAGCATCCACTCTATCAGCAGCAGCGGCAGCGGTTCTTTGTGAACTTGCAGCATAACCACCAATCTTAACTGGATTACCTGCATCTGCTGCATCATGAGCAACAGAACCAGCAAGACCATTTACTGTAGTAAGTAGTTGACCATTTACATCATGGTGATTAGGTGTAGCATCATTATCAGCGTAAGTATCTAATGCATCTTTATAAATACCTCCAGTTAGAGCTACTGTTGGAGTAGCACCTGCCGTAGCATTGTCTACTTTGACAGCTTGTCTTGCATCTGTTGTACCATCCTTAAGTTCAACTGCTCCGATTTCAATATCGGAGCTAAGAGAACATAGTAACTTACCATTTACATCTGTTTGTAAGATTGTAGCATCTCCATCTGAATAGGTAGTAGCAGAAGCCCTATATTCACCACCTATAGGTAAGAATTTAGGTGAAGCTACCATAGCTGCATCATCTGTAGCAACTGATTGTCCACCTACCATAGTAATATCTACTGTAGATCCGCTTCCAGTTGAAAGAGGCACTTTATATGTATAAGTAGCAGCATCATCAGCTACTGTTGCTTTAGGCATAGCCCATATCTGACCTCTGCGGTGATCTATAATATACTCACCATTAGTAGTTAGATAAGGTGTAATTGTGGCAATTTGATCCGTAGGACTCATAAATGCCATCTTCGATAATACATCATCTGGGACTGTAGCTAGAGAATCTAGTCTGGTAGCAGCACCCCATGATAATGATGTATCTAAATGAGTTCCTAAATTAGAACCCATTGAATTAGTTACACCATCGTAATCTAACTTACCTGTAACGATAGTACCAGCAGCCTGAGCTGTAGCACTAGCATAAGCACCTGAGCTTAGATATAACCATGTAACAGTTTCTGACGTTGCTGTAGCCACCCTTGAAGTATCATCTACTCTATCAGTTGGCATTGGTGTAACACCGCAAACGTCACCTTGATCTTTTAATAACATAATTTTAGTTGGTTAAATTGTATTTAACCCTCTTTATGAGAGGAGTAAGCAGAGCTTGCCCCCCCTCCCCTCAAAAAAGGATTATTTTGCTACATGAGGTGGATATGTATATATTACCCCCTCAGTAGAAACGATCTTATCACCATGGACAAGTCCAGTAACTTTAAGACCATGTATTTTTACAGTAACAAGCTCTGGCTCTTTAGTCTTTTTAGCCTTTTTAGGCTTTTCTTCAACTACTTCCTCAGCTAAGGTTACTTCCTCAACCTCTGGAGCTTCTACTTCTTTTACTACCTTTTTGGTAGTTTTCTTTGGACTCATAAGTATTTAGTTAAATATTAAAGTTTTTCACCCCGTTTCATCTTATTTACTATCTGTTGCATATGGTATAGATTCATGTCACGGGGAGGTGGTTTAGGTTTAGCATCTTCCTGAGCTTTATGGATTATATCCAAAGCCCTGTCTTGGTTTCTTGTTATTTTACGAATATAAACCATTAAGCTTTTGTTAGATACCCGACATTGGTAACCTTTAGACCTTTGCAGTTGTCACAGGTTTCTTCTTTGTAAATTGGTTTACCTTCTTGGTCATAACCAATTATTACTTCGACTACACCTGTGCCAACGCATTTTCCGCAAAATAAATAAATATTTTCGTTTTGAGCCATATTATAGTGGTTTAATCAGGTACAAGACCTACACCGATTGTTGCAGTAGCATTACCAGTTGCACCTTCCTGCATACCTGCTCCGACAACCTTGAAATTGTCAGAAGTAGTGCTGAAAGAAGCCGCATTAGTCGCAGGATTGACAAAAAGCACATTTCCTTCAACTAAACTGGAAACACTTGAAACAGCAACCGTTGAGGCAACTGCTGAAGTAGAAGCTATAATTGCAGAAATAAAAATTGGATTCACAAATACATGAGAGAAAGCCAAGTCTGTAGTTGCAATTACCTTAACAAAAGTAAAATCAGCAGAACTGGATTGTACTCTCCATATACAGTCTTTCCATAAAGAACATTTTGCTCTTGCACTTCCAATCTTATCAAAAGCCACACCAGACCTTGCTGCCGAAGTTGTAAGTGTATCAGCACCAATCTGACAGTTGTGAAACTCGGTAGAATCACCAGCAAACAGGATTTCATAAGTATCTGTCTGGTCTAGTTCATCAACATCCTCAAACATAAACTGGCAATTCTTGTATAAAGAAGATTCACCAGATTCTTTAAGGACATTTTGTGAAGTAGCCTCATCATCAGCTTGGATGAATTTAATATTGCGGAAGGTATTGCGTGTGCCACTTACAGCAATTACAGAAGCAGCAGCAGTTCCAGCAGTACTTTGTACCTTAGCACCTTGTCCTGAAAATCTATCACCGCCATCCATTCCGATAAAATGTGCTCTGTTACTAGAGATAGCAAGTTCTCCTGTATAAGAATGTGCACTATTGCCATCTATCAACAGAACATCATTGTTGTTTGATTCCATAGCAGCATAAGCCGAAGCTAGGCTGGTAAAGAATCTTACGACTCCATTAGGGTCTACAGGAAAAGTCTCTTGCATACGTTGATAATTCTCCTCATCAGTATCAGATGAGTTCATTAACACAAACATCCTACCGAATGTAGGAACTTGTGAAGCAACATAGTTTTGAAGTGCTTGCCCATAGCCTGAATTCATATTATAAGCCATATAAATAAATGTTTGTATCTATCAGCTTCCACCATCCTTCCTAGAGTGCGTTAGCACCTCATAAAGCTAATAGTTAAAGTAAAGTTTAAGCACCCAATCCAGTAGACCAAACGATTCCACGACCAGATACAGCTACGATTCCGTAACCACATCTTGCACCGAATGTCCAATCATCTGTGTGAATGTCCTCCCCGTTATTAGCGGTTTTAGGAGTCTTTAGGTTTGGAGATTCCCAAACACCAAAGTAACCCATCCATGTATCAGATCCTGCTCCAATAGCTGCCCATCCCCAATACTTAGACTTTGTAGAGTCATAAGCACCAGTAGCAGTTGTATCTAAGCGTTCTAGGATTACATGGCGAAAAGTTCCAGAGTAAGTATTAACTACTCCAGAATTATCTTGTGTTGGATCTGTTTTAGATCTTTTAAGGATCTGAATTTCATCAACAGTTGTAGGATCACCAGAAGAAATTACAGTATTGTAGTCATAAACTACTGGAATACCGAAGTTATCTAGTGTTTGTGTTCTTGCACGTTCACGAGCAACCTGAAAAGCTCCTTTAGCGAAGCGTGGATTACCTGTGATTATGTTTGAGTAAGTAGTAGTAGATCCTGTTAGATCATGTGTTGCATCAACAAGAGCATTAGTATCACCTACTGTTGTGTCTACAGTTTCTCCATCCATATCTGTATAAGATGTGGCTGTACAGAAAGAAAATGTATGTGTTAAGTCTAATGCCATTCTGTTAGGGCAGTGTTTTGACAAATCTGTCAGTTTTTGCACCATTTCAGGTGCTCTGTTTTCGTTTCTCATTTCGTAAGTAATATCTATCTCAGCAGACATTCTGCGTTTGGTCATAGTTTTAGTATAACCCATGATAGCTTTTACTTTCGGAGAGTTTGCACCCTCTGCTTTATATTTAGCAAATTGTTCGCTGTCTACTTCGTAGAACTTTCTTGTATTACCTGTATTTTTTGGAATATCAACCATTTTAAACAGGCTTTTTGCGTTTTCATAATCTTTGATAAGAGATCCGCCTTTCTTGAAAATTGTACGAGTTAGACTAACAAACTCAGAGAAAGAAACAGTATTTAATTGTGAATAACCACTCATAATTTTAGTTTGTTAAGAAATATTAGTTTTCAATACCTGTTGTAAGGTTGTAAGCAAATTCTCCTTTTGTAGAAGAAATGTATTTAACGAGCCTCAATGTATCGTATGTACTATTTGTGGAAACTGTAAGTCCAGTGCTAGAGAAATCAAAAGGAGCACCTTCATTAGCTTTAGATAAGGTTTCACCAGAAACCATATCTCCGTAAAAAGTACAATCTTGACCAGATGGTACTCGTAAAAGAATAGATGTAGTAGCAGAAGTACTTGCCTTAGCTTCAAGAACAATACCACTTAGATTTAACTGAGTAGTGCTTGTAACTGGAACATCATTAGTCCCATCGTTATAAGTCATCATACCCACAGTATAAGTAGTAGAAGCTTTAGTAGGTTTCTTTTGATTTACCCATCTACCTTGTGCTGGTTCAAAACTCATAGTTTTATGAATTAGGAAATAAAATAGATGATACAAAAATAGCCTCCGAAAAATCGGAAGCATTATGGGGTAAACGACCTCCCTGTACGTTATTTTGCCACCAGCAATCACTGTATCTATGAAAGCTGATTAGTTAGCTTGTTACGCAAGCCATACGTTGTACTCTTACACTTACATAAATTCAAATAAAAGTCAAGATTATTCTAGCTCATAACCAAACTTTCTAGCAGTTTCTAAAAATTTATCCTTATATTCACAACCCTCTAAGTCTTTCATAGTTAATTGTGGTACATTCTTATCATTGTTCTTAGGGCTAATGTCATATTTACCACCCTCTTTTACACCAAGTCTTTTAAGCATCATATCAGGATCTTCTGCAATCCATTCTAATTTAACTGTTCCTTGTGCCCATGCGTGAATATTCAAGTTCCAAAAGATCCAGAAGTATAAATATCTATCTAATCCTTTAATGTGTTCTAATGGCAAATAATTGTTTACATAGAATGTATACCAGTTCTTTTTAAACTGGTCATCCTCTAAAAACTTCCTGTTTTTTAAGCTAGATACTGTCTTAAGAGGATTTCTGACTATATGTATAATTTTAACACCCCTATCTCTTTCCCTCTCTAACATAGGTAAAGCAAGCCAACTAGCCTCTGCTGTAGCTTTCCATCTCATTACACCATATCCAGCCAGTCCATAAAATGCCTCATGATTACATATAATACCAGCCTGAGTTAGAAGGTCTGATGTAAAATAAGTTCCTGAGCGTGGAGTACCTGCAATTATTAATTCATACATTAGAGTGTTATATTAAATTCTAAACCATCTATATGTTCAAATTCTGCATCGTCATCTCTACCCTTACTATCTTTGTGGTCTACAGACATAAATGCAGGATTACAGATTTCTTTAATCTTTTTCCTTAGCTTTTTAGTTGGGCAAATGGTAGAAACCAAAACAGGAAACCCTTGCATATTTAGATGTTTTGCTAATTTCGCAATTCTTAAATTATTTTCTTCTCTATCTTTGCTTGAAAATCCCAAATCCTTATTTATCACCTCTCTCATAACATCACCATCCAACCAAATCATATCTTTAGATAATAATTTTCTAGCCAATGTGCTTTTACCACTCCCACTTTTTCCTATCAACCACCACACAAAATATTTTCTTCTCTTGACTGCTGACTGAAAATAAGTTTGCCAATATTTTCTTTTGAAATTGGTTTTACAATGACAACTACGACATAAACATATTAGATTGTCCTCTTTGCAATTCTTAGGGTTATAGTCTATATGGTGTACATCTAGTTTTTCCTCTCTTTTTAGACACATAAAACACATATAATCCCTTTCTCTAATTTTTTCTTTTAATTCATTTGTCCAATGTTCTCCATATACTTTATTGCCACCATTCCAAGCAAAATGTTTTTCTCCTGTCATTTCAGGTCTTTTCCTACCTTTTAATGATTTAGATATTTTATCTTTAGTTTTCTTTGAAACTGGATGACCCTTCTTAGACCCACTCCCAACAGGTCTATTTGTGCCATTAAATCTTCCTACTTGTGCCACTTTTTTGCACTCCTCAGAACAGCATTTTACTCTGCTCTTTTTCTCTCCATAAATCACAAAATCTTTACCACAGTTAGTACACACCCTGTTGTGTGCTTTTAGCTTCCCCTTATTGTGAGGAGTGTCACCTTTTTGAAACCTCATTATTTTTGGTTATTTCTAATATCTGTCGCACTTATTTCTTCTATGGATTCTGGTAAACGTATTTCTTCCACTTTATAACCTACATTCCTTCCATAAACGAATCTGGTTATGTTAGGTATTC
>Ga0180007_10006739_pt1 | contig 11123 bp, 10 predicted proteins | sample MM_PC_MetaG_FD_121122 | JGI IMG/M metagenome (GOLD analysis project Ga0180007, IMG submission 121122) | Groundwater microbial communities from the Aspo Hard Rock Laboratory (HRL) deep subsurface site, Sweden - MM_PC_MetaG | ecosystem: Environmental > Aquatic > Deep subsurface > Groundwater...
CAGGATGAGCAAGTCTCTCCATTATTACAGGAACCATCTCCGCAGTAAGGGCAGGAACCACAATCAGAAGAGCAGGATGAACATGTTTCCCCACCATTGCAAGAGCCGTCTCCGCAGTAAGGTCCACAAGACCCACAATCCCTTGAGCAGGATGAGCAAGTCTCTCCATTATTACAGGAACCATCTCCGCAGTAAGGGCAGGAACCACAATCAGAAGAGCAGGATGAACAACTCTCATCACTTTCACATCTTCCATTGCCACACCAAGTGTAATGAGTACAATAAGCAGCACAATTATGTGCATTATGGCATTTATCATCTGTATATCTGTTGCCATCATCGCAATCAGAATCATAGTTACAAGCTATTTTACAGCCAACCTTACAATAAAATAAAGGTGGATCGCTGCAAGGAACATAATTTTTATCATAATCCTCTGTCCCATCTTCAGCTTTACATGTAGACTTATGATACTCTCCACCATCTACCCTGATATCTCTAAGATACTTCCCTTTCCCTGCATCTGGGCTAACATACCCCTCATAATCCCCATCCATATAAACCTTGGTTTTAAGATTATCTTGGTCACCAGCATTGTATACTCTAACATCCGCATAAACTCTACAAGAAGATAAAGGGGATAAAATATTGTTTAACTGTCCAGTATAGCAAACATCCAAAGGATATGTCCAATTCTTAAAAAGAAACCTGTCGTATATTAGAACACAATTTGAATTATTATCATCTAATTCATAATCCTTATATCTATCAGCTATGTAGTAATATCCACTTTCATCACACCTCCTTTCTTCCTCCCAAAACCAACCATCATTTTGGTTACATTCATCAATTTTTTCATAAAGTTCACCCTCATAAGTATCAGATATATTATTAGAGTTAAAAGTCGAATCATACGCAGCTGTCTCCTCGGAAAAGCATATCGGCAAAGCTACTATCAGGCTTATTAATATAAGACCGATTAGCCTTTTATTCGTCAAGGTTGCACCCCCTCATTAATTTACCACTTCCACCTATATAAACTTTTTTATAGCCTAAGTCAATTTATTTTTTATTATTTACTAATTAGTAGTTAATAGAATTGATAGATAGTTTATATACATTATCATTAAAGATTATAGAGATTATATAAAACTCGCATGTATTTGAATGAAATCAGGAATGCTAGCTGACAAAAGCTAACAAATATATACGATTAATGCTATACCCTTGATTTATGAGAGAATATCCTTTAATTATCATAAATCCTAAGTCAACTTTGGCAAACAATGTTAAACAATTTTTTGATGTCCATAAGATTAAGCATATCGTTAATTACAAAAAAGAAAATATGGGCAACATAATCAAAGATAACCTAAAAAAAGGATTAGATAGTTTTATTATTTGCGGGGGTGATGGAACTGTTAATCATTTTATCAATAGTTATATGGTGCTTCCAAAAAAACAGAGAGATTCTATGAAGATAGGATTCATCCCATGCGGGAAAGCAAATGATTTATCCAGAGCACTAAATATTTCCAATGATGTGAAGTCAGCATTCAATCAGATTTTAAAGAGAAGGATTAAGAGCATAGATTTGATAAGGGTGAATAATTCCTACTTCATAACAGGAGGAGGATTAGGGCTTCCTACTGAGATAGTTGAAGATGTGAACCGCATTTCCTCAACAAAGATAGGCAGGCAGCTGAATAAGCGGGTAAAGGATGCTGTTTATTACATTTCTGTTATCAAAAAGATAATCTTAGGGTATAGGGGGGTAGGACCAATTGAGATAGAAGACCATTACAAGGGCAACAAAAGATTAATGCTGCTTTCTGTACAAAACCAGCAATTTATCGGTAAAAGGTTTAAGCTGGCTCCAGATGCGGATAACTCTGATGGACTTTTTGAAGTTTGTGCAATAGAAAAGCCAGGCAATATAATAACAAACCTCCTCATGATTCAAAATATTATCAAGGGCAGGCATTTAAGATCTGCAAACGTATTTGAAATGAAAGGTAAAAGCCTCTTAATTTCAACCGAAAAGCTAGAACATTTTATGGGGGATGGGGAATTATTGTGCTATGCAAATACCTTTAAGATAGATATTGTTCCGCATGCAATAAAAGTGTATTATTGATGTATGCTCTCAACTATAAATCTTGAATAAAACGGCACCCTATCCCCCTTAAACAGTTTCCCTGATAGCTTTTCATCTGAAATGACCGACTTAACATTTGGATGAGATGCTCTAAACACCAGGTTATTCCAATAGCAAATCAGGCTGTTCCTCCTCGATGCTCTTGAAATCTCATTAAGCATATCCTCGTATTCTTCCTGGGATGCCAGTTCGAAAACATCTGACAGGTTATATTTTGAAAAAGACCCTTCCTCTAATCCCTTTAAATAATGATAAATGTCTGAATTTACCAGTTCAATCCTGCCCACCATACCCTTGAGCTTGTAAAAGTTAGCCTTATCCAAATAAGGATGATCCTTAAAGGGTATTGGAATTTTTCCGGTTAAGATATAGTTTACAAAGTAATTTTTCTTAACAGGCATTTTTGTAAATCCATTTCTGGATCTTTCAAAATAATGCTTTGCTATATCCCTATTATTGATATATTTGAAATAATCCCTTTTTCTTCCAAACAGCTGCATCACTGTTTTCGAGAAAAATATCCTGAAAAGGAGTTTCCATCTCCAGTTATTCCATTCTCTTTCAAAAAACAATGCTTGCTCCCTTGTTGAACCCAATGATAAGTACTTTTTAATCTGTCTTTTCGAAAGAACTATGCTCAGAATATATTTTCTGAATTTGTGCAGATAAGATTCAAATTTACCGCAATGCACAATTCCCTTCCTGATTGCCCCTAAATTGCCTTCCCAAAACTTTAAGGCATTCTCACTTAGATGCGCCTTGCACCTTTTGAAATATTTTATCCTTGAAATGCTTCTGGCAAATCCTAAAAACCCTGTAAACTCATCAAAGCTTAATGATTTAACAGCGGCCATTTTAAGCTCTAATAAATAAATCTGGCAGGGATTGACATCAATGGCTACAAGCCTGCCTGGGTTCATCAAGAGGATGGCAAAAACATTTTCCCCTCCTGAGGCAATTGATAAAACTGAGTCTATTGGAGAGATATCTAAAGATTTTGAGATGAGCTCTGGGTCTTCCCAACAAAGGCTGTATAATATTTTATTTTGAATCATGAAATTGCAGGGAGTAATCTTTTTGTTTTAGCAAGCTTCACCCTATTTACAGAATTTATCCCGAATAAATGCCAACAGAAGAATACTGCTAAACACATTAATAAGCCTAATATGCAGAGAACCAGATGCCCATTAATTATGTTTCTCTGTGATTGAACTGCAACTGTATTTGCTATTGATGTTTCGTTTGCTGCTTTCATTTCTTTTGCAAGTTCTGTCAGCATATTTGCTATAGATTGGGATATAATGACTACTATTGCAAGAGGTACAATAACCCCAAATAAAATTGACCTAAACAAGCACCTCATCACCTTATTTGAATCAATAGTAAGTTTTGATATTTGCAGGTATTTTATAAAGTAGTATATTCCTGCAATAATGGAAACAAAAAATAAAAAGACAAGTAAAAAGAATGTAACAATCACCTTATCTGCATGGTTTATAAGTTGCATAAGCCCTATCATTTTTAACCGCCTCCTAGCCACAAAAATCTGATATACCTACTCAATATGTAATGGACTTTAAAAAGCTTTTTATACTTTAAACAAATGGCTGAAAGCATGGATAAAATATTCATGACCGGGGGCACTGGTTTTTCTGGTTCAATCATTCTGAAAGCCCTTCTTCAAAATAAGGAAATTGAAACAATATGGGTGCTTATTAGAGATGAGGGTGCAGGATGCAAACAACTGTTTAAATCAATAGGAAAAATGAATCATAAAAAAAAGATCGTACCTATCAAAGGAGATATAACTTCCCCTAATTTTGGGCTATCCAATTCTGAATTGCAGGACATACAATCAGCCGATGAAGTATACCACCTTGCGGCAAATACCTCTCTTTCCAATGAGGAAGGCAAGAAAAAGCATATATTTGATACAAATATAAAGGGCACAAGAAACCTACTTGAGATTTTTAAAGATGCCAGGCATCTTAAGAAACTATTTTATTTCAGCAGCGCTTATTCATGCGGTAAGGCTTCAGGAACAATAAAAGAGGCCTGGCTTGATAAGCCTTCACAATTTAGAAATTATTATGAAGAATCAAAATGGCTATCAGAGGATTTGATAAGGCAATACCACCATAAATATAACCTGCCATTTATTATCCTTCGCCCAAGCATTATTTCCTGCGGAGATCAGTTCCAGCCCGAAAACTCAAAAATACACACGATATACCATTATGGGCATATCCTTAAAAAGGCGTATCATCTCCAAAAAAAGAAACACTACCCTATAGCATTGGTGGGAAAACCCCATTCAACATTGAATATCATGCCGATTGAGGACATCACAAAATTATTATTAGAGATTAGGGGCTCTGGAAAGATAAACATGATTTTTAACTTGACCAATGAAATTAACTGCACGCTGCAATCTGTATTGGGGGGGATTCAGGAAGGCATTGGATTTATGGAGGGTTATATTTTGAAAGAGGGCTTGGATTTTTCTTCCCTCTCAGATTCAGAAAGGTTTGCATTTTTGAACACTCGCCCTTTTTGGGAGTATGCACTAGGATCTAATCTAAGGTGGGCTGTTGAAAATACAAAGGAAATGAGAATGAAGCTAGGATTAAATGCAAAAGATAATAAATGGGTAAAAGAGCATCTTAAAAGGTATTTTATAAACGTGGTTATCAATGAAAAACAAAAGTCTGCTGTACAGATTTAATATTTACCAGAAGGAAAGGTTTCCATTCGCCATTTTGGTATTTACTACGCTTTCAGTAGTGCTTAGCTCATCAGTCATAGTTATTACATCTGATGACAGTATTTTAAACCACCTGCCCGGGATAATTATTGGAACCCTAACCTGCCTTTTATTTATGTTCAACATAAGGGTATTTGATGATTTTAAAGATGAAAGATTTGACAGCAGATTCCACAAAGAAAGGCCTGTCCAGAAAGGGATTATAACCCTGAATGAGATAAACTTTCTCAATATAGCTGGATTGTCAATCCAAATCCTATTGAATGTGTTCTATTCGCTATCTGCTTTCTTCTGGTGGCTGTTAGCCCTGGCATATTCTTTAATCGCAAGAATGGAATTCTTTATGAAGGGCTGGATAAGAAAAAGATTTTTTATTTACAATGCACTTAATTTACTGCAGATATTTTTCCTGCAAATCTACCTGTATAAATTGATCGAACCGGCATTATCATGGAAAAACAACCTGCTGTTCATTCATTTCATATTTGTTTTATTTAATGCAGGGCTGTTGGATGTGGCGCGCAAATTGAAAAGAAAAGAGGATGAAACAGAAGGGAAGGATACATATTCTTCCAGGCTGGGGATGGAAACAGCTTCTTTTATGTATTCATGTGTTTGTTTAATAGTATATGGGTTGTTTTTGTACCTGCTTTTTTCACTAAAAAAATCATTTATCCTGTTTTATGCCAGCCTTATACCTTTAGCCGTGGTGATAACATCCACTATCCTTTACTTATCATGGAAAAATAAGGCATCAACAAAAGTAGTCGAAGGCTTAGCAATACTTTTTTATTTATCAATGCACTTATTGCTGGTATTTACAAGAATCTAGGTTGTTAATATGGATAAGCAAAAACTATACAAGCTGCCATGGACAAGAGAGGATAACCCTAATGGATGGATAGAGCCAACAACATACTGCCAGATTAAATGCCCTGGCTGCTATAGGGGATTGGGTGAAAACAGCAGAAAGCAGGAGCATCAGGATATTGAATCATTAAAAAAAGAAATAGACTTTCTAACCGAAAAAAGGAATATTCAATCATTGTCTATTGCAGGCGGAGAACCCCTTATGTACCCTGACTTAAACCTTTTAGTCAAATATGCATCTGGTAAGGGATTGAAGATTAAGATATATACAAATGGCTTGTTGCTTGATAAAGGCAGATTAAAAGAATTGAAGGAATTGGGTGTTACGGAATTTGTCATCCATATAGACAGACACCAGCAAAGGAGTAATTCCTTTAGCGAATCAGAGCTGAATGCAACCAGGCAGAGATTTTGTAAAATGTTCAGAAAGGAGGGCAATGTAAACTTAGGGTTTATCATGCCTATTTCAAAGCAGGATATCGGCCAATTAAGCTCTGTTATCTCATTCTTCAAAGAGAATTCAGATATAATCAATCTTGTTGTCTTTGTAGTCTTAAAAGAGATGCTTCCGAACAAAAAAATAGATCCAAAGCTCAAATTATCGCTACAGGAGCTGAGAGATGCAGTGCAAAAAGAATTTGGCATTGATTACTGCGCATATCTTGGGAAAGAACACTGCGACGAAATATCCTGGCTTTTCTCTTTTTCTGCTTATAGCCAGGGAAAACTGATTGGCTCGTTTGATAACAATCTTTATAGAATAATACAGGCAGGGTATTACAAAAGGAAGTCGAAATATTTCATAACCATACCCAACAAGCCACTATCAATAAAAAAGATGCTGCCCTGGATATTAAATGCTTCGGTAAGAAACATATTGTTTAAGTATCTGAGAAATCCATTTAAAAATATCAACCACCAGGTAGTCCTGCTAATTGATCCTCCTGATTTGACAGAGAAAGGATGGGATCTCTGTGATGGGTGCCCGGATGCAATGGCCTATAATATAGAGCTTGTGCCTTCCTGCTTATTAGAGAGAATAAAAAGCGGAGAAAGGATATTAATCAAGTGACAGCTCAAAACTGGCATAATTTGTGATTATTTCGTAACCTTCATATGGGAATTTTGTCACATTGTTCCCTACCCGTATTAAAGGGTAATAAAACTCCCTAAATCCTTTTTCCTTAGCTTTGATATGCTGAGAATACAGCAAGGCTGCTGCTAATCCCTTTCCTTGAAACTCGCTAAGTATGCCCAAGGTCTTAAGAATAACTTGCTTTTTGATTGATGGATTTGGTATGCTAAAGCAAAAACCCACCGGATTTGAGTCCTTGTCCTCGATTATTTCGCAAAAAGAGGTATCTGCTTTTTTAATAATGTCTTTGTAGATATAATAAAACTCCTCAAATGATATCTCTGCAATATTCCAGCTATCCTTAAAAATCTGGCTTGACAGATAATGAACTATCTTCAGCTCTGATTCTGCTTTTTCTTTGTCAAAATTCCTTATCCTAAACCCTTCATTTAAGGCAGACTTGTAATTTTCCTTTGTATGGGGTATCACATGATTGAAGTCATTTCTTACAGCAGATATGTATCTTTCTGCAACCTTAAACCCATATTCCTTCCAAAAATCAGGATAGTAATCTTTGTTGAACGGATCAAACAGGTTAGGCTTCCTTTTTAGATTTTCAATAAATCTGTATCCATTCCAAATAGACAGGTTTATAGGGCCCCTTATAACATTGCATTTATTTAGCTTTAGGTGATTGGTTGCATTATCCAAAAGTAGCTTGCTTACATTTATATCTTGGATAGAATCATAAAATCCTATAATCCCTACTCCCTTAAGGCGACTGTCTATTATTGCTGAAACATGGCCTAATATTCCATTTTCACCTATGGCCATAAAATTTCTGATCTTAGCGTGCTTAAAAAATGGATTGTATTCTGACAGTAGGTTATATATCTCATTTGTATATGAATTTACCCTCGGATCATTCTTGTATAAATGCTTAATAAATGAAATATACTTCTCTATACAGATTGTATCATGCTCATATTCAATAATTTTACTTTTCAATTTTAATCTCCCCTAAAAAACCATTTATTGTTACTGTTTGACCGTCCTTTAATAATTTTGTGGCGTTCCTCGCACCTATCACACAAGGCAGATTTAGTTCTCTTGATATAATAGCTGCATGTGAAAGCAAACCGCCATGCTCAACTATGATGCCCTTACATAAACCAAACAGAGGAGTCCAGCCAGGATCTGTATGTTTAGTAACAACTATCTCATAGCTCTTGGTTTTTGGCAAAGCAAAAGACTCAAGTATTTTTACCTTGCCCTTTACAATACCTGATGAGCAGCCAATGCCATTTAAAGCGCCTTTTGGCATATCCCTAGGTATTGGCGATGGTTTTAACTTATCCCCTTCAGTGACAAAAGTGTTTGGAAGCTCTATTTTTTTATTTTTTAAATAATCTTTTTTTCTCTTATTTATTATGGCTTTTAAATTAACGCTCCCGCCCCCTTCAATAAAAATCCTTATTTCACCTACTTCCAGATAAAATATATCCTTCCAATTGCCTAACAAACCCTGCTTTTGCAGCTTAATTCCAATCTCTTGAAATATCTTCCTTATATAGCTAAAAGCCTGTGAACGAAGAAGCCTTAATTCTTCCCTATGTCTGAGGTAGTGTTTTGCCCTACTGAGAATATATCCCTGATGTGTCTGTTTCTCAGCATTTTGGATTCTTTTTTTTGCTTTTGCATACAAGCACAGAAGCTTAACAATATAGGCAGGATTTGAATCAAGGTCTTCACTCTCCAGCTTTAATTCATTGGCAAACCTTCCCCCATATTTACTTAAGTAATCGCCTATGCCTTTCTGCAGCTCAGAGTATTCCTTAATCTGTTCATAACATTGTTTATACTTGCCCTTTTGGGCCAATTTTAGCAGTGGAGTTTTTTTGAATATTTGAGAAAGATTATAAAGCGTTTCTACTTGTTGTGCACTTATTACATTACGAATATCAGCCATTAATTGAGGCATATTCCCTGAGGACTTGTTTAGCATTCCAAAGAATGTCATTGCAAGGAAATCATTATCAACAGTCACGCTCCATCTGCTAAGGAGCTCCTTCCTGAAATCATCGTATAAGCTTAATAATTCCCCCAATGTTTTTTCTCCTAGGTGAAGCTTGCTCGTTTTGCTATAATAATCCCTCACATGGGATTTAAAATTTTCTAAAGTCCCCTCAAAAAAGAAGTATCTTATAAGTGTATGAATATAGTATTTTACACAAAAAAGGGCTGAGATTCTTGGCTGTTCCTCTATATCTGCTTTTGTTCTTATTGCAATCATCTGCTCTAGATTGTGCTTATTTCTTTTATAGCCAGGGAACAATAGGAGCATCTTATACCAATTCAGCATGTTATAATAAAACCGCCCATAGAAAAATCCAAGCAGATTTTCAAATACCTCTTTATTTTCTTTTACCTTCTTTTCACTTATTCCAGAAGTTCTTGCCACGTCAATATATACGCGTTTGTAGATGTCTTTAGCAAAAGAGCAAGTTAAAGGAAGGACAATACTGCTGTAGCTTTCAGCAATGTTCGAATTATCCCACACCTTTAGATTTTTATTGAAAGCGGCTGTTATTGGCCTTGACTGGAGGATGTAAACTTTATTGCCATTGATTGTCCATTCAATATCTTGGGGTTTGCCAAACAATTTCTCAATTTTTTTGCCAATTTTCACTAAAGCACGAATTTGCTTCTTGCTTAAACAATCTATCTTTGAGTTGCCTCTTGTGAAATAGCTTTGGCATTGGCACCCCTGCACAACAGATTCTGCACCACCATAATTTGCATTAATCAATGCCCCAATCTTTCCATGCTGATTTACTTGAGTAAACAAAACACCTGAAACCTCTCCTTGAATGTACTCTTGGACAATTATTGCCATTCCTGGCTTTTTCTTAATGCCTTTCATTTTCATATAATGGATAACCCTATCAGAATAAGACTTGATTAACAGCTCTTTTAAAGCAGAATAGGCATTGTCTTTTTTGTCAATTACTTTGGATTCATAAATCCCTGCAAAGGAATTCTCAGCGCTATCCTCTCCTGAAGCTGAAGATCGCAGGATTAACCTGCCTTTTAGTTTGCTTATTCTTGAGATTAACTCTTTTTCTTGGATGGCGGCAGCTACTACTATGAACTTAGGTACCCTAAAACCCTTCTTAACTAGGACTTGCAAATTAAAAGCCTTGCAGCCTATTTTTTCCTTATCAAACGAAAAACACTCCATTTAATAGAAATATTTATATAATGGAATATTTAAATATATTGAAAGAGAGGTTAAAATGATCTTTGAACGCAGCGTTATAACAATTGCCATTGTTTTCCTATTAATTTTAATAAAAATTGATAAGGATAGCTTGAGGAAATTTGGCATTATTCTCGTTGCTGTGCTTTTATTTGAATATTTTACCCAGGCATTATGGCTCAATAAGAATCTAGAGCCGTGGGCTTACCTATATCTGGATGTAAGCTGGATTATCGCAATTGGATGGGCAACTATAATTTTAGTATCCATAAAAATTATTGACCTTTACTTCAGCAATCTATCAGAGAGAAGAAGATTTTTCTTTTACCTAGTCCCTATAACAATTATTGGAATAGTTGCAGAAGGAGTAGTTCTGGGATTGGGAATTAGGGAGTATTCTTCAGCAGTACAGAGGATGCTTTCAGGGATTGTTTTATGGAATGTCCCAATAGAAGCACTATATTATATCCCGGTTTTTATGGTTTTAGTAATCTCATTTACAGGGTATTGGGAAACAATAGTTGAGGAAAAAGCAAAACCTATTGAAGAAAATAAAGCAAAAAAAGGCAGTAAAAAATGATTGGAATTATTATATTTGAACTCAGCATGATTGCACTAATCTTGGGGCTATGGTCCTATATGAAAAGAAAACAGTGCAAAAATGCCACAAGAAAAATCATTATACTGTTCTTAGGAGTTCTTCTTTTTGAAATAATGAGCGAGCCAATGTGGAGAAATTTCAAACTTAATTCTTGGGCTTATTTGTATCATGATGTTTCATGGATTATCACATTAGGCTGGGTAAACATTTTCCTTGCATCCATGCTATTGATTGACAACTTGTTTGAGAAAATGCCGGAAAAAAAGAAATTTTGGCTTTATTTGCTGTTTATTACTGTTATTACCACGCCTATTGAAGTGATACTTCTTCAGACAGGCATTAGGGGCTATGATGCTGTATTGACAGCAACAATGAGAGGGATTATGATCCCATTTA
>Ga0180007_10006740_pt1 | contig 11123 bp, 10 predicted proteins | sample MM_PC_MetaG_FD_121122 | JGI IMG/M metagenome (GOLD analysis project Ga0180007, IMG submission 121122) | Groundwater microbial communities from the Aspo Hard Rock Laboratory (HRL) deep subsurface site, Sweden - MM_PC_MetaG | ecosystem: Environmental > Aquatic > Deep subsurface > Groundwater...
GGAGAGTATGGGTGCTTTTCAAACTTCTACCGCGCCGAGGTGATGTTCGAAGGTAAAAAATACCCAACCTCGGAACACGCCTTTCAGGCTGCCAAGACGCTTGATCCTGTTAAACGCAAGGAAATTGCGGTGCTACCCACCCCAAGTGCGGCAAAACGTGCTGGCCGTAAGCTACGGCTTCGAGATGACTGGGAAAGGGTCAAGATAGGGGTGATGGAACAAATCCTCCGAGACAAGTTCGATCGACATCCACACCTGAAGAAGGTGCTACTAGCCACAGGTGACCGAGAACTTCGGGAGGGGAACGACTGGGGTGACAAGTTTTGGGGAGTAGTTGGTAATACCGGGCGAAACGAGTTAGGGAAATGTCTGATGAGGCTGAGATCTGAGTATAGGCGAGGCGATCTCTGGAGCTAGCTTGGTGTGCCCCGGGAGGACTGTTTCAAGCTAGTGGTACTTGCAAATTTGGTAGCAAGGGATCTGCCACCCGTCTTCAACCGCTACCAAATTTTGGCATGAGTCCAAGGCACTACGGACCTTCAAGGACAAGGACATCTTGGAAGAGATGCAACAGGTCTGCCCAGAACCTATCTACCCAGAGCCAGAACCTGTGGACCCCAAATTGGAAGCCAACCTGGTATCTATGAAGTAGCAAGCAATCGGGAAGTCATAGAGAGACAGATGTGCCTTCCTATGACTTCTTACCGGAGATGCTCTTAACAAGAGCATCGAACTCAGACTCGGAGATAGACTGTGCTTTTCCAAAGAACTCCTGAAGCTCGTAAACGACTACCTCGCCTTTAGAAGTGACCTTGACCGGGAATTTTCTATGTTCCCAAAAAGCAGGCAGACCTTCTAGGGCATAGTACTTCTTATTGACTACAATACGAGGATTGGCTGCCGTCTTACCCATAGCTCTGCTCCAAGCCTTATCGTAGAGGTCCCTCATCTGCCGATTAGCACCCTCAATCTCGGTCTGTTCCTTGTTCGTCAGAGTCTTGCGACCTTCTTTCTTAGCATCGGCCTCGATACTGCGAACCTTTTCGTAGAACTTGTGCCCTTTGTTCTTGGCATCGAGCACTGATTTCAGATGCATTTGAAGCTCGCCAACATGACCGTTGGGATAGATCACATTCATCTTCAAGTCACGATATCCGGCTTCAGTTGGTTTAGCAAAACGGTTACTAGGCTTACTGGCTAATTTCAGGCCACTCTTTTTGAGTTTGGCTAAGGTACCCTCCAGCTGTTCCCATGAATCCAGAGCTACGGAAGCTCTAACAATGTCGCCCAGCTTGGACCAGTCACCCCCAAAGTCGGACTGGACCTTCTGCTCTGATCGCTCTTGTTGCTTCATGGGTCCAATAAGAATTACTGGCCCTGGCTTAGAGAGATTGGCCTTCTCACCTTTATCTCCCCGGACTACCGAAGCACCAATCTCTTTGTCCAAACCTTTCCCCTGATTAAGCCACTTGAGCTGATGGTTATGTGCTTTCTTAGCATCTTTGAAGAGCTTGTCGGGATCCTGAGTTGGCTGAGCAACCAACTCAGCAAGGTCCTTTAGTTCATGAGATTCAAACAGTCCAGCCTTGGGTTTCTTCGAGGGCTTCTCGGAAGGCTCGATTTTCTTGGGCTCTTTGACCATATGCTTCTTTCGGTCAGCCTTAGGATGCTCCCCCAAGTACTTCTTTAAAGCTTCGGGGCTACTAAACTCCAAAGCCTTGCGGACAAAGTGCCTAAAAACGGCTTCTCTGGACAACATAACGAATCCCACTTTCTAGGCTAGTGACTGGGCTACGATTAAGCGCAGCCGGCCCAGACTTTGAGCCTCAGCCTTTAGGAACCGACGTATCTCTGGGAGGTATGTACCGAGTTTGCGATTCTCTTGCCAACCGTCTCTCGTTGCACAGCCAACACCGGATTTGTTTCCCTCATAGACTGTGAAGAAGACTCTACTAGCCTGGGAAGCCAGCTCGATGACCTCGGCGCGGTTCTCAGGCTCAGCTATTACATTCAGCACATTGGCCACCGTTGCCGTTGTCGCCCGTTCCTGAATCAAACGAAGAACAGTTTGGTTATGTGATTCAGACCTATTGAAAGGGTCATAAACAAGATTTGTAACCCCGGCACGACAAAGAGCTTTCGTAATCAAATCGTACTTTCCCCCACCTATATCTGCATTTACGTCGCCTGGTTGCCACACCTTTGCTTTGAGTAGTGCTTTGTGGAGTGCCGGAACCTGCTTTCGGCTAGTTTTGGCAGAGGTATAGAGCTGCATGGCCTAACTTTTGGCAGCCAGCCATCTTGTCAACACATGCTGGGCCAGCTTGGTGTGCCCAGGGAGGACTGTTTCAAGCCACCAACGGACCCGTTCATGGACTGCTCTTGGGCCATAGGCTACGAACAAACCTATAGCATCGCAGAACGCTTCTTCAGCACTCTTTCCGGCGTACCCAGTAATAGGTGTTTTCGGAACACGCAAAGTCCTCTCCCCCTTATCGTAGAGGGCCTGGAAGTCTGCCTTGCGCTGGGTATTTTGGTTCTCTCTGTGCCCCGAGTAAGCTGCTACTTGTAGCGCTAAAACAGGGTCGTCTTTCATCTTTTCCGGCATGTCAAATGCCCAGGCATCATCAGGCCATTTATCGAGTAACTCCTTGAGGTCTAGGTCCCCATAGTCTCCTCGAATTGTCTGGTCCCAGAACTTTGCAGCCTCGGAGCTAAGGTAAGTTTTATACAGATGGTGCCCCATCTCGTGTGCAAGAACATGGGCAGCGCGGGCAGGAGTCTCTGAGCTAAGACCCCAGGCATAAACCTTGATGATCCCCCCGGGATAATACTCCCCTCCCTTGTCAATTTCAGCCCCGCACTCAAAAATGAGGGGGCATTGCTTCTGGAGCAAGATCGGGAGACGAGCCGCTGCTTTTTGGCGATAAATCTTCAGACCTTCCTTGAAGACTTCCAAGCCCTTGGCGCCATACTTTTCCTTTGGGTCATAGCCACGAATCTGGACGCGGAAGCCTTCTAGGACGACTTGATCGACATCTGGTGTCTTGACATCGAAACCGGGCTTGTCTTTGGCACTACTGTACCAGTCGAGGGTATCCGTTAGCTCGTTCCAGAAAGCTCGCGCCTTGGCTTGTACCCGGTTCTTCCACTTAGGAGCTTCTCGCTCAAATCGTGCGAACAACTCACCTTTACTACGGTACTCATCTGCAAACCCAATAGGCATCGACGACAGCTCGGAAGAAAAAGACCAAGCAACGCTTCGCAGCTTCTTGTCGAGCCACTTAACAGTGCTCACGTCAAGGCCCATCTCATATTTCAGGTCATGCTTCAAGAACCGCTCAAAGAACAGCTCATCGAAGTTTTTCCGATAGATGTTTAGCGCGTGACGAAGCTCGTGCGCGGTCTTGTAATCCTTTACTCTAGGAATATTCTTGGGTAGGGCCAGGAAGTCTTTACGTAGCTTCTGAACCCAGGCGAGGTCAATACGTTCTATCCCTGCAACCCTTGTCCAGATAGTGCCTGGAACCGGGGTAACCGCTTCAGGGTTAGTTGTGCCGCATACGCGACATTTCTCGATATAGTGGTCTGTAGGGCCTAGGGACTCGACCCCTGACCTCTCCCAACCACGAAACGAGCCGTCACCATACCAGGTCGGCTTGCCGCGTTTCTTCTTGATCCCGTCAATGATTTCTGACACCTCTATGCCCGTCAGCTTGTCCCAGTCAGGCTCAGGTTCGCCCAACTGCTTCAGCAAGTGCTTGGCATAGTTGATTTGGGAATCTGAAGGAGCTTTTACTTTAGGCACTGGATTGCCTCCTTACCCTCGACAATTGACCACCCCACTTGGCCTAGCCCGAGCAGTTGCCATCGAAGTAACTTGCAGCTAAGTCACCTGTCAAACCCGAACCGACGACCAATCTCTTGCGCAAGCTCGACAGGATTCTTGTCGGCTTCAAGCGTAAACTCCGCTTCAGTGCTCCTGGGGCCCATCAAAACATCCCTGTACTCAGCAAAGGCTCTGAGGCGGAAGGGTGAGTAGTCTACAGTAAAGCTTATAGTTACGGATGCCTCCAGGTCACTACTATTATAACCCTTAGCCTCGACCAAGGCGAAGTTACGCTCATTAGCTGTCACTCGAACACTGTCGAGCTTGAGATTCTTAGGTAGGGCCTCGGCAACCATCCCTGCTACAGCCTCTAGCCACTTGGCCAATATACGGCTGAGTGGGGGTACCCTGGCGGCTGTCTTGGTAACCCATAGGTTTTGCTTACCCCGTGAAGGGCTCTTCGCAGCTACTCGACGATCATAAGTTGTTGTTCTCATTGCTTCCTCACAAGGCTAGATCGAATCTTTGCTGTACTTCGGGTGGAAGGGGCTTCCCTAACACGTAGTGTGTGAAGGTTTCAGCAAAATCTTCCTTCATATTCGTCTTGGCATAGTCTGTCACGGTCACTGTCTTAGGACTGCCCACAAAGACATACTTTGAAGAAGGTCGAACGAAGTTCTTCTCTACCCACTGCTCACCACGGGCATAGGCTGCCGCCAAATCTTTACTACTACTCTGCCCAAAGTACTCTTTGAAGTAATTTTGGAGCAACTCGCCTAGTGCCGGATCCTCCAAGAAGCGAACAGCTCTTCGTGGCTGGAAACCTGCTTTTTGTAGCGCCTGGAACATGTCCTGGCGCTGCCTCAAGGTTACTCCATTGCTTCTGGAATAAGCCTCCTCATAGGCCTCTTGTTGAGAATTTGAGAGTTGCTTGCTCCAGTAGCGGTGGCCTAGTTCATGGATCAGTGTATAGACAGCATCAAACCTATACCGTGACTCAACGTTGAGATCCAGCGCATCCCCCGATTCGTAATACCTGCCGGCGGTACCCCGTGCACTAGACTTACCGACTAACGAAACTGCTACCCCATCAAGTACAGCACCAAACCCAGTTTTTGAAACGGCCCCGGCAGCCTTATCTAGTAGAGCCAGTACAGTCTCGTACTCGTCTGGCCTATAGCCATACTTGTTGATGATGGTAAAAGGCCCGTGCTTGAAGCTGGATTCAATCTGAGTGTAGCCTAAAAGTCTAGGAGCAATACGAACCAGGGACTTGAGGGCATCGTCCATGGTTTCAAGTGTCCCCCATATCCAGGCCTCGTCATCAACATCCCTCCCCTCAAGTCCAGTAAACGGATAACGAAGCCTGTGGAGCCACTGCTTCACATTCTTTAGCTTGCGTTGCTCATCCGTACGCTGAATTGGTACGCCTTCCAGGACAGATACTAAAGGAGCAAGCTGTTGGCCTAACTCAACGAACAACTTTCTAGCATCATCAATCGAGCCCTCCCTCAGAAGAGTTTCAATTCTGCGTCGATAGCCTAGAAAACTAGCCTGATACTTCTTGACATCTAAGGCTTGAGCAGCACTGAATCTTCGACCAAAGGCAACAAGCTTGAAGGTCTCGACCTGCTGAGGAGTCATCGGCTTCTCAAGCACGTACCAGGCAAATGCTTCTGCAAATGCCTCTTGATGATGCTTGCCACCGTACATTGAGACAGGTACTAGGCCACTTGAGATCCAATCTTCAAAGCGTAGTCTATTCTCTCTAGACATGTGCCTGAACCACCAACGGTGGCCTAGCTCATGGATTACTAATTTAACGATAGACTTGCCTGGACGACTGAAAATGACAATGGTATCGGGCCTGATTTCATAATGGCCCCCTACCCCAAGCTCAACTCCGTATGGGTTAGTACCCCCACACTCCTCACATTGCACGAATATACTACCCTGCCATGCCTTGCCGAAACCCTTTCGCTTTATCCGTTCCTGGGCCTCGTCAAAGATTCTGACATAGGTCAGAACCTGTCTGGCATCTAAGTTGGAGTCATCAATTACAACTTTGACATTACCTAGACTGAATTCCTTGTAAGCAGACTCTCGCGGTACATCTAGCTGCTTGATCCTTTTGGCATCTTCGTAAAGAATCTTCAGAATGGAATCCATCAAGTAGGTAAGACTCACAGCCTTGCTACGCCCTCCTCGTAGAATATCGGTGCCGGTCGCCTCAGGGAAGTCTCGACTATAAAGGTCAAGCATGTGCAGCGCATCTTTGGTACGGTCTTCACCCCACTGAAGACTAAGAGCTGTCTTGTCTATGTACTCTTTCCAATAGCCAGCTTTGGACTCAGAGTCATAGATTGCTTTCAGAAGACGCTCAAAGAGCTTATCCAGCTTCTCAGCATCTTTGCTGAGTTGAGTATAGAGACCTCGTCTAACGTACTTTACCTGGTCACGTAAACGTTCTACAAAAGTATCCAGGTCTTTATGGGCCCTAAATACATCATCATAGGTAGCAATAGCCGGATGCATGGCTTTGAGCCATCCCCGCCGAACTCCCATGAGCCATGACTTGCTCAAGACCTCTGAACTATCCTTGGCAACTCTAGTCCGACCATCATGGCTGATGCGAGAGGAGTCATGCCCAAAGAACTTGTTGTTGAATCTATCTCTAACCTCGTGCCATATCCAGTAGGTGAACTGGTTGTCTAGAGTCTCGAAATTCAACCCCTGAAACTCGTGCTCCACGAAACGATCCACCGCCTTCAAGTCAAAATCCTTGAGGACCTCGTTGGCGACATACATTTTGGCCTGATCTTCTTCAGATCGATACTTCAGAATTCGCTCGTTGACCTCGAACCCATGAGGTAAGCTACCTCGCTCTATCTGTTGCCAACCCTTCCGAATCCGAGGCAGAAACTCAGAATCGAACCACTTCTGTACCAGATCCCCGACTTGACGCTCCAGGTTGGTCTTATTTTCCTCGATAGTTCTCTCAAGATCCCGGAGGACCTCCTTCTGTCTACCTCGGCTCCAACGTTCAATAGCCCGGAACTCACTGTTCGTGACTCGATTGAGCTGCCCCCTATCTCGAACTTTCTGTAGGTCCCTCATGTAAAGGCTAGGCTTGCCTGCTAACTTCTCATCGCCATCAGAATAGCGGTACATGGCCACGAAAGGCTTATCCGTATTATAGACCCAAAGGTAACGGTACTTAGCTACGATGTCGCTGGGGTCTTCAATCTCTGGTTTGTAGATCTTAGCGCCCCCAGCTCCAAGATCGTCAACGAACTTATCAAGCATGGACCAGACATCACTCAGGACATACTTTTGGCCATTGATTGTGACTTGAGGACCCCCAGCTATCTTGAGATAACGATCCAGCACCCGGTTGGCCATCAAACCAGACTTCTTGTGGAGCTTCCCCATAACAGTGCCGTCTTTCAGAAACTGCTCTGCCAAACCGGGCACGAGGTACTGCGACTTGAGCGTCTCTGGTTCGTGTCCTACAGTTTTAGCCGTTAGCTCAAGTGCCTTCTTGAATTCTTCTTTAAGCTGAGTCTTGCACTCCTTGGGGTCGTCTGAAAGGACCCCTTTACTACGCACAGCCTGAAGGTTCCGGCGCATTTCTTCATTAGCATGCAGCCCACGAATGTCCTTAGCACTCACGTCGAAGGGTTTGAGGTAGGCGTTGACCCTGCTAGCATCAATCTTCCCTGCTTCATGATGGAAGATAGTGTTCTCTTTACACCCTTCATACGCCTTATGCAGTGCCTGAACCACAGCCTTGCTCTTGACACTCTTCTGCTGCTTCACCCCGCTCTTGCCGACATACTTGATCGTGGCTTGACCTTTACCAAAGCTTACATGCGACTTTTGCCAGCCAGTAACCCCTACGTGGCCTTCATCTGCGCTAGCACTGTTTCCAACCCGCTCATAGGTTTCGTCGATGAGGGCCACAGCGAGAGCAACAAGAAACTTTTCAGGGTCCTCACTCTTCAAATCTTTCTGAACTTGAGCCCTAAGTTTGTGGATTCTGCCTCGTAGCTTCTCTAACCGCTCAGCTTTCTTACGGTTACGTAACGCAATCTGGCGCTCGGAGTAAATATAGACAGTAGTTTTGCCACCGTTCTCGCTGTCTACCAGTTTCTTCTCTTTGAACCGTGCCGCTACATTGCTGGGGCAGTCTAATTGCTCTGGTTCAGTTTCCGAAGGCAAAGACCACAGGGCCGCGAATCGAGTCGCAACACTCTTAACCATCTTGTGTATCAAATTAGCCTCCGTAAAGCTTCGTACTTGGCTGGGGCCAATCTCTTCAAGTGTCCTGGTTCTAACACGAAGGACGTAAAACTCTCTGCGAAATCCTCGATGTTAGGCTTGTGCTCGGCATAATCTGATACAAATGGGGGCTGTCCCCAAGGAGACTCGAATAAATCAACTCTGGAGCCTTCTTCAAAAGCGTGACCTAATTCATGGGTCAAATAGATTGCCAGAACCTTGGTGGAATCCATCCGAGGCTTGACAACAAGCTCTAGAGTGCCTCCTATGCCCCAGGAGGCGTCCTCAGAGCCTCTTGGAAGCTTCAGCTTAACCTTGGAGACGTGCTTGGTGAAAACCCTCTTGGCTGAGGCTTTAAGAGCCTTGAAGGCTTTTCCCCAAGCCACTATGGCCTCCGCTGCCCACGGCTCGTACTGTAAACGACCCTCGAAAACAACATGTCCAGTCAACCGACTAAAGTTGGCGTAGGCATCTGAGAAGTTTACTTCTTTTACAATCCGCCTCCGAGGAGGCTTGACCTTCAGCAGTTCCTTGACTTCATCCTCGTCAACGCTCCGACTAAGCAAGTAGGAGGGAAACTCTCCAATAGGAAAAGGATCTAGGTTACCCAAGTCAAGGCTATTTCTCAGACTCTTCAAAACCCGTGGAGAGGACCAAAAAGTTGAGGGATCTTTCTGAGTCACAGCAATGAGTCGGTCGAGATAATCCACCGTCACAGTGTTGGCTATACGGAGAAACCGTGCAGCTATACAGATGACTCTAAAATAACGACCCATCACAGGTGCTCCCCCAAAGGAGTCCTCAGCTAAGAAGTCCAATGAGGTCACTCTTGGTGATCTTTGCATCGACCTCAAGCCCCCGATCTTTAGCTAGAGCTAAGAGATCTTTTTTGGTCATAGCCTCTACAACAGGTGATTTTGGTTCCGGCTTAGGTGGCTCTGGCCTAGGCTCTGGCGATTTTGGTTCTGACTTAGGTGGCTCTGGCCTAGGCTCTGGTTTTGGCTGCGACGACAGGGCTGCCGTCACGGCTTGAAGTAGGTGCTCGATGCTTCCAGAAGATACACCAGCGGGCTTAGGGTTCCCTAGTTTACTAAGGTACACCTCAATCTTTGCTAGGCCGTAGCCTCGCTTGAGAGCCCGAGAACCCCTTGCCAGTAGTGCCTCAAGTTCAACCTTCGTCATGTCTTTGACCATACTATAGAAACTTAATCAGTTTCCAGGAATGTGCTAGATGGTGTAGGTGATTAACATGCTCAGCTACGTCTCGGGAGATTTCACCAGACCCGGTGGAAGTAGCGTCGGGTCTGGTATCAGGGTTGTTGTCAACTGCTGCAACGACCTCGGAACATTCAGACGTAGCTTTGACTTTGCTGTTGCCTGGCCCGCCTCAAGGACTGCCTATAAGCTTTGGTACAGAGGCAAAGCCACTCTGTACTCAACCGAATCCGGTCCTTTTGGTTTAGGGCAGGTACAATTTGTACAAGTTGGGCCTCGAATCTGGGTTGCCAACCTCATTGGGCAGCAGGGGCTTCGAGAGCCTGTATGTTACGAGGCGATCCGTGTCGGTCTCCAAAAGGTAGCAAATTTCTGCACTGGGCATCTAGCCTCGGTACATCTACCACGGACAGGGACCGCTCTTCTTGAAGGGGACTGGACTATTTTTGAGCAAATAGTCTGTACCGAACTAAAAGGCCTTGATGTGACAGTATATGCTCCAGCGTTATCTTGATCGGCGTTTTTGCCAACGCTGTAGCTTGCGAATTTCGGTCTGGAGTGTCTGGATCGAGCTTTCTACCCACCTCTTGAACACCTGCGCCCACTCTTTGAGATTGTCAACCTCATAAGCTATGTGACTTCGGCCAAGGACAGGGTGCTCGAAGAATTTGAGCTTGCTGGTTGCGCGAGAGACCTGTCCTTTAGGGGGGAGAGCCAACGCTCCTCTAGCAGCATTGGCTACATCTATCTTGGTTGGAAACTGAGCATCTAAGTAGGCATCCTCCAAGAGACTATCCAAGTCCCGAAGTCGATCCTCTAGCGGCTCATACTGAGAGATGAGCTTTACAAAGCGATTTTGCCACACCCAACCATCGGGTAATCCTTGGGCTTCCTGTTCAGCTGCCCGAAGAACACCCGGAAATTGGTCTGACCATGCAAGGATGTCTTGGCACAAAACTAGACCTCCTTGCATAAGAGAGAGAAGATCATCCTTATTGCTACAACGGGTTTGAAACCGCGCCACAATCCGACGAAGAACAGCTTCTTTAGTCATCTCAGTAGCCTAGGAAATTGAGCCTGTCCCGACCACACCCTTCTGCTGGAGTAAGGTGTACAATGCCGTCTTAAGGGCCGCATAGATGTTGGACCCTGCTACTAGTTCAGCGGTCATCGGGCCTACCACATCCTCTTGTAAAAGTGTGGTGTGAAGCCTCGCACGAGGGACGTAAACGGTTTCTTCGCCCTCCACAACGGTCGTTCCTACTGAGTAGCATACAGCTACAGTCGGGCCTTCTAAGTTGTTGATATCCCTGACCTCGAAGGATTCGATACGTACAACGGTATCTACGATGTTGATTTGGGCTGGTGTGGTTAGTGCGAGAGGCATGGGGGATTCTCCTAGTTATAGACACTTGGATGGCTAGTCAAGCCGAATTTCCGTGGCAAAGCCTATAAGACCAAGAGTAGTAACTCTTGCATCTCGGATGAGGTCAGTTGCTCAGTAGCCATTTTTGTTTTGAGTTCTTCTACTCTGGCCCGAGCTGTTACACCGGCAGTTTGTGTCGCTTGAGCCGCTGCACTTTCCTCGGCTTGTCTGGCTTGTAGTGCCTCGGAAGCTGCTACAACGGTGAGCCAACAAGGTTCCTGTCCTGCTGCACGGTAACCGTGCCAGCGGTTGCCTTCATCATCCACACCATCCACCAATTCGCAGCCAGTTTGCTTATTGCTGACTAACGGAGGAGGGCTACAGGTACAGGTGCAGGGTTCGATTATCATTTGATCACCTTGTAGAGGCTTA
>Ga0180007_10006741_pt1 | contig 11121 bp, 11 predicted proteins | sample MM_PC_MetaG_FD_121122 | JGI IMG/M metagenome (GOLD analysis project Ga0180007, IMG submission 121122) | Groundwater microbial communities from the Aspo Hard Rock Laboratory (HRL) deep subsurface site, Sweden - MM_PC_MetaG | ecosystem: Environmental > Aquatic > Deep subsurface > Groundwater...
GGTCGGCAAGTTTGGCGAACTCCCCCAGCACGGCCAGGTAATCATAACCGCGATCCTTTTCCGTGACCGCGTCCAGCATGCCCGGACTGTCAATCAGGGCCATATTCTCCAGGAAAGGGACATCAACCTTTTTCAAACGGAAATGGGCGATAAACTGCTCGCCGAATGACTTGAACCTGCCGAAAGGCAGCGTTTCATCGTTTACCAGGGTAGAGCCGGGCACCTCCTTTTCGCCGTCCGCCCTGCCGTGAGAGGTGAGGATGGTGAAGGAATCATCCGTGGGCGCCTGGCCGGTGCGCTGGATGTTCTGGCCGATGATCTCGTTGATGAAGGTGGACTTGCCGGAGGAATAATTACCGATGACGAGAACGATCGGCTTCCACTTCAGCACCGACTCAAGGTCGGAGTAATCGAGCCGGTAACGGTTAAAGAGCGGCAACAAGGTATTGCGAACATGATGCTGCAGTTCCGCCTGCAATTTTTTTTCGTCCATGGCATTAGAGGGGTGTTGATTGGTGGGCAAGCCAGATCCGTTTTTTATCTCTCTGCACCATTAACAGATAGCGGCTGAAATTACATTGAAAATGTGCGGGAGAAAGCCCCACTGACATATTATTGCCCGATGATGACCTCGTTAGAGAGCTCATTGATGTCACCCGTTTTGACAGGAAAATGGCGGGCAAGAATTTCGCCGACATCCGCGATCGCCTGACACAACATATCCGCGGCCTTCCCATCCTTTATTCCGGCGGCAATATCGCGGGCGTATGCCTGCAGGGTCTCCTGCCGGATCTTTTCATAGATTCCCTTGTCAGCCAGCACCCAGACCTTATGTTCAAAAAGGGAAATAAAAAAAAGCACGCCGCTCTCATCCCGGGTTTTATACAGTCCCTTTTCATAAAAGGCGGTAAGAGCCCGGTCCTGCACCTGCAGCTCAAGACGGTCATTGGGCGTAAAGAATCTTTTGACATCCGGCAGATACTGTACGAGCCATCCGCAGAGGGGCATCAGCACAAGGGCTGACACCACAAATACCCATAAGGCGCCGTCCCAGAACAGCTCTGTGGCGGCAAGAGCCAACAGGCTGCCGATGAGACCGCCGGCCAGAATCTGGCCCTCGGGATAGGCGTCGCTCTGATCGACAACCATCACCGCAACCTCGCCGGCAGTTCTGCGCTCCACGGCCCGCACAGCGTCAGCGATTCTCTTTTTGTCAGCTTCCGTAAAAAATGTTTCCGCCTTCATGATCACCATCCGCCGGAAGCGCCGCCGCCTCCGAAACTGCCCCCGCCAAAACCGCCGAAGCCGCCGCCTCCGAGGCTGCCGCCGTGTCCGCCGCCATAATAGCCCACGCCGCCGCCCCGCAACATGCCGGTCATAAAGAACGGCAGGAGCCATCCGCCAAAGGCCCCGGCAGGGATAAGCAGAAGCAGCAGCAGAAAGCTGAAAGGCAGAAGCCCGAAGAGAAAGGCCAGCGGGAAAAGCACAGCACCGCCAATCACACCGAGCGGCCGCCAGATTCTGCCCAGAAAGGCAACCAGGAACAGGCCGAAAAAAAGAAACTGAAAAAGCAGAGGAGGTGGCTCGTCGCCCCGTCTCGCCCTTGCCCCCCGCCGGTCCGCCTTGAATTCACCCCGCGTGGCCTGGACAATCGCAGCAACCCCCGCCTCAATGCCCTGATCAAATCTGCCGGTCTTGAAATAGGGGCTTATGACCCCGTCAATAATGCGGCCGCTTAAAAGATCGGTCAGCACAGGCTCCAGCCCCCTGCCCACCTCAATCCTGATCTTTCTGTCGTTTTTGGCGACCAGCAGCAGCACGCCATTGTCCTTGCCCTTCTGCCCGACCTTCCATTGGTCCACCGTCCTGATGCTGAAATCCTCAAGAGAATCTCCCTCAAGCGACGGAATCGTCAGTATTGCCACCTGGGTGGAATCAGTCAGCTCAAACGACTGCAGGGCCCGCTCGAGCTTCATTTCCTCTTGGGGCGAGATCATGTCTGCATAGTCATTGACATAGCCCTTATACGGGGGAACCTCCAGGGCAAGGGCAAGACTGCCCATGCCGAGGATGCAGGCCACGAGCAGCAGCCCGACACCCAGGCGCCATCTCCGCAGGTATTGTGCGAAAGATTTCAATGGTATTTCCCCGGAGTTGTCAACCAGCCTTAAAATTTCACCTTCGGGGCTGCCTCAGCCCCTGCCTCGGCCTTGAACGGTTCGCGCCGCGGCAGTTTCAGCAGGAAATTATTGGTCAGATTATTGGGAAAGGTGCGGATCGAGGTATTAAATATCCGCACGGCTTCGTTATAGCGGACGCGGGCAACGTTAATTCTGTTTTCCGTCCCTTCAAGCTGGTGCTGCAGATCCATGAAATTCTGGTTGGCCTTCAGATCAGGATACCGCTCCACCACCACCATCAGCCGGGACAGGGCTGAGCTTAAACCGCCCTGGGCGTTCTGGAACTGGGCAAGGCCTTCGGGACTGTTGATGACATCGCTGCCGAGCTTCAACTGCCCAACCTTGGCCCTGGCCTCGGTGACGGCGATGAGCGTCTCCTGTTCATGGGCGGCATACCCTTTCACCACCTCCACCAGATTGGGGATCAGGTCGGCGCGGCGCTGATAAGCGGCCTCGACATCGCCCCAGGCGGCAATAACTGTTTCGTCATTTTGTTGAATCGTATTATAGCCGCAGCCGCTGAGGCCGAAACACAACAGCAGGAAGACAGAGTAAAACAAAACAATTCGTTTCATAACAGCAACTCTCCAGAAATATTTTTTGTTACAGTAATTTTTGTCATATCTTAATACAGAAAAAGAGCTTGTCAATCACCTGGCTGCCAGAAGATGCCCATTTTCTTTCAGCTACCGAGCAATCAACAAAGCCCGGTATTTCCTGACAAAATCAACCGGCTTATAGCTGAGCTTGGCATGGCGCAAACCTTCGTCGCCCATGTCCTGCTCCCGGTTGATGGTATCATATTTATCCGGCAGAATCGAGGCGAATGCCTGATTGACAAACTGCCACAGCCCCTTATACTCACCCACGGCCTTTTCAAAATGAATAACGAAACTTCTGCCCAGCATCAGTTCCTCGCCCAGGGAATAGGCCACGGGCCTGCCGTCAACATAGTAGACCCCGCCGCACAGCTGCAGCTCCTCTGCCTTTTCCAGGGCCTCTTTTGCCGCGTCGTAATCACCCGGGTCATCCCGCCCCTGCCGCCAGACGTCCAGAACCCGCAGCGCATCCGGCATGTACTCTTCCAGCAGCGGCCTGCCCTCATAGGAATAATTGCTGATAAAGGCCTTGATCAGGTTGCGCTTTTTATGAAATTTCCCGCCGGCAAGCTCCGCGAGATCCTTCCGCAGATAGAGATAATCAAAATTGTCCCGATCTTCAAAGACCCGACATCCCCGTTGCGCCAGCACCGCGGCCTGGGATGCGGAAACACACTTCATTGTCCCCAAGTCATTAAACAGCTGATGCAGCAGCTTCTCATCCGGCAAGCCGAAGGGCAGCATGAAAAAAGGCTTTCCTTCATCAGCGCCGGAAATAAGCAACAATTCTTCGGAGAGCCGGGACACCCGGTAATGATGGCTTTTTCTGAAAAGATAAATATTGGCAAACGTAAACTCGGAAATGCCGTCCGGCAACTGCTGAAACAGAAGATGCATTGTCGCCCGCTGCATCAGGTCAAGTCCCGAAAAGTGGGGATAATCTGGTATCAGATTATGACCTTTGCTCGTTATAATAAATAAAATTATATGATAGGCTGTTTCAAAAAAACAAACCACCATTATTCCGGTACTGTCAAATCATGCCTATTTTGTGGTATGGTGAAAAAAAGGGGGGAAAGAAATGGCCCAACAGAGAAATCAGAAGTGGTTTCTGCTTGCAACAATTGCCGCCTATTTCCTGATCGGGGTGGAGATCATCATCATGATCTCGCCGTTTGCTCTCTATTTTTACTCGATTTACGGACCGGTGCTGGAATTCTTTTCCTCCTCGCCCTACCTGAGCTGGACCACGGAATTCTTTCTGCCGCACATGACCTTCCCCAATGATCCGGTCATCCTGGCCGTCTCCTATCTGCAGATCCTGCTGGTCATCGGTTTAGGGCTGTTCTTTTCCGCGGCAATCCCGCTGTACTACGGCCGTTTTACCGGCAGGGGGGTTGTGCGGATGAGCTTTTATGCAAAGATAAGACACCCCCAGTATCTGTTTCTTGCCATCTCGGGATTCGGCCTCCTGCTCTACTGGCCCCGTTTCATCATCCTCATCATGTTCGTCACCATGCTGTTTGTCTATTACCTGCTGGCCCGCAATGAAGAGTGGCGCATGGAGCAGGAAGCCCCCGGCAGCTATGAAGCATACATGAACAGCACCCCCATGTTCATCCCGGGCGAGCCGGGCGGGAAAATCTACCGGCTCCTCTTCGGTTGGATCCAGCCGAAATGGCTGGGCATTCTTGCCGCCTATTGTCTTACCCTCGTCTGTTGCGTGGGGCTGGCCATGGGGATCAGAACATATACGGTCAAACAGCTGCCCACCGTAGTTGTCAACTCCATAACGGTGTTGCCTGTTTTCCCCCGTCCGCCGGCGGAAGTCCTTGAGCTTTACGAAAAAGTCGCCTCCTCCGACAAGGTGAAGCCCTTTCTGCAGGGAGACATGGGGGCCAATCTGGCCTATATTTTCCCCGGTGATTTTTTTCTGACCGCAATTGTCACCGATGAAGACCGCCGTTTTTCAGACGATGTTATTGAACGCTTTCCTGAAGTACTTGAATGGCACCAGCATAAATTCAAGGGCGGGATGGGGAAGTTCCTTAAAATTTTCTATAATTTTTTCAGGACATTGGGCAGCGTTGAAACGGATTATCATGTGGAACGTCTTGTTTTTGTGCAGGTAAGCGATGACCGGGGCGGTCTGGCCCCACCGCAGGATATTTTCAATCTGGGGATGAAGAGAACGCCGGTATTGCTGGTTGATGTCGACGCCGATGATCACCGCATTGTTTCCATCATCATCACCTCAGGAAAACATAAATGGGGCGCCATGCCGATGCCGTCTTTCTAACGGCAGCACCGTTTTTACGCCGATCGCCGCAAGCCCTCTTTCCCTGCTCTTTCTGTCCAGCTTCTGACAGAGCCTGCCGACATCATGGCAGGTTGCGCATCGTGCCGGACAATTGCCCGGCCCCCGTGAACAGTCTGTAACCTTGAGCCGCCAGGATGGCAAAACAGGCAGCAAGCTGTGGACAAGCTCGGACGACATGTCCATAAACAGCGACCCTAAACCAAGGGCCCAGATGCCTGGCGGTAAGGCGCGCACGGTTCGCGCCGCCCTGGAGGTACTCCCTGTTATGCCGGAATCTTTCTGTTTCATGGCTACGGCCCGAGGCAGTCGGCAGTCCCTTGTTGCCGGCACTCAATCATCAGCATAATGAAATCAGAGGTCAATGCAGATGATTCCGTACTGATCCCCGGTCAGACTTCGCCCCCCCTTGCTCTGTCACCACAAAGGTGTTTTCAACCCCAACCATCCCCACATGGGGAATGCCAATTTTCGGTTCAATGGCCAGCACCATGCCCTGTTCAAAAGGCAGATCAAAACCTCTGGCCAGGACGCGGGGGACAAAGTCCGACTGGGAGCTGGCAAAGCTTGACAAAGCCAGCCCGGAGAAATTCCTCATAGCTCCACTCTGATGTGAGCAAAAGATGGGCAAATTCCGGCCTGATGACGTAGGTGTCTGCCGCAAGACGGTTTCCGTCCGCGCAGTCCACCCTCACGGTGCGTCTGTCATACATCTCGCCCTCAAAGCGGTCCAGCCGCATCCATGCAGCATCCGGCACTTCCAGATAAACCACCCCCTGGACAGCGACCCCCTGCTGCCCTACAATTGCCGGATACTCCTCGCCGCGGATCCGGCAGCGCCGGTAACGGGCAAGGGTGGCTAGCGCATGGGCCGGCAGGCAGCCAGCAACCTGATGCATGATATCGGCACACATCAGCGTTCCATAGGCAAAAAAATTCATTGGCCGTCCTCGGTCGCCACCAATTTCAGATCAGATTACCACTCATGCTGAAAAAGGGTGATTCAGTATTTATGATAAACCGAATTCCTCTGATAAGTCCCTTGCCTTTATTTCTGGGCCTGCAGTTTGTCAAGGGCCAGCTGGCCGGCTGCTTCAAGCTTCTGCCTGTTTCCGTCCCGGTCCGGATTGCCTACGCCGATGGTGATATAGTACTCTCCTGTAAGCATATGCAACCCCCCTGTACTGATGAACGCCTCATCGCCAAAGCCGGCCAGATCAACCCGGCCACCGGCAAGCATCTTTTTTGTTTCGGCAAAGATGGTCTTGGGACTTTGTCCCGCTTCCCGTACCTGTGGCGGCATGAACTCAGGCTGCTGCGCCGTGATCTGCAGAAATTTTCCGGAATCGGGGCTGGCGGCCTCGTAGAAGCATTTTTTCATGCCTACCGCCTTCTGTTCATCATGTTGCCCTTCTTTGACCGCTTCCCCGATCAAGCTCCCCGCCTCTGCCTTGGTGATGAGCTCACAGGGTTCTATGAGTTTGCCCTCGACAGAATATCCTTTGGTCGCCTGGACTGCCGTCTGTTTGCCCTGGCTGCTTTCACTACTTTTGTCATCTCCGCCGCAGCCGGCAAAAAGTATGAGGGCGCTTGCCAAGAGGCATAGGTATCTTTTCCCCATTGTTTTTCCTTTCTTTGTTGTGATTCCTGCTTTCCATTCACCATTTCAAGCTATGAACCGAGTATCTGCGCCAGCGCCCGGCACAAAGCGGCACACTGAGCGTCTGTGCCGACCGTGATGCGGAGAAACTGCTCGATGCGGTCCTGCTTGAAATGGCGAACGATGATCGCTTTTTCCCGTAATCCGGCGGCAAGCTGCAACGCGTCCCGGGCAGGATGCCGGGCAAAGACAAAATTTGCCGCAGACGGCAGCACCTCAAAACCAAAGCCGCGCAGATTGTGCACCAGCTCCTCCCTGGTCAGGATAATAGCCTGTCTGGTTTTGTCAAAGTATTGCCGGTCCATCATCGCCGCCACGGCTCCCCTGATGGCAAGGCGGCCTAAGGGATACGAATTGAAGCTGTTCTTGACCCGCTCCAGAGCCTCAATGAGCCTGGTGTGGCCGACGGCAAAGCCCACCCGCAACCCGGCCAGCGAACGGGATTTGGACAGTGTCTGGATGACGAGCAGCTGAGGATAACGATCAACCAGGGTAACAGCCGACTCACCGCCAAAATCCACGTATGCCTCATCCACCGCCACCACGGACTCCCGGTTCCGGGCAAGCAAGGCCTCAATTGCCGCCAAAGGTAACAACCGGCCGGTGGGGGCATTGGGATTGGGGAAAATGATGCCGCCATTGGGCCGCTCATAATCCTTCAGCTCTATCTCAAAGGCTGCGGTGAGCGGCACCATCTCAAAGTCAATGCCATAGAGGCCGCAGTAGACCGGATAAAAACTGTAGGTGATGTCCGGGAACAGCAGCGGCTGTTCATGTTTTAACAGTCCCAGAAAGGCGTGGGCCAGGACCTCATCCGAACCGTTGCCGACAAAGACTTGCGGCGGCTTGACGCCATAATAGGCCGCCACCGCGTTCTTTAAGCTCTCGGCATTGGGGTCCGGATAGAGGCGCAGGGTATCGCCCACCTCTGCCTGCAGGGCCTCCAGCACTTTGGGCGAGGGCCCGTAGGGATTTTCATTGGTGTTTAATTTGATCAGGTCGGCCACCTTGGGCTGCTCTCCGGGGACATAGGGAGTAAGTCCGTGCACCACCGAACTCCAGAAATGACTCATGCTCATACCCACTTGCAGTTAATCGCTGTTTATCTCATGCCGGGCCAAGCTGCTGTCAAGCTTTCAGGCCCGGCTCACTTGCCGCATGTCACATACCAAACCAGGAGAGAATTCTTCTATTATGGGCAGGTTGTCAATATTTTTATTGATTGCCAAGCAAATTCAGCCAGTGTCATTCAGGAAAGTCTTTGGCATGATGACGGCTTGTCCAAGGCCAGGCGACTGAATCGATCAGGGCCGCAGGGTGCGGCACAGGACGCAGGCTCCGGCGGCTAGGTCAAGGAGGACCTGTCCCGTCGGCCCGGAGCGCCTGGAGTCAGCATGACAAAGGATGAGACAATGTGCTAATTGCCGGACGACTGGTCCATCAAGAAATTCATAGGCCACACCCGCCCGGATAACCCGGACCACCCAGCCCTTAAAGATTGCCGGGGCTGGCCCCACCAGTTCGGATGAATGACAATAATGCCGTCCGCCTCGGCGATCTCCCGGCAATGGCGTGATTAAAGCTCTACTTATTCGGATGGGCGAGAATAACGGAAATCTTCTTTTTTCCGCTCTGATCAAAATTCATATCAGGGTCGTGGCACCATCTTATCAATAAAAACGGCCCGCAGTTTCTCCACCCTTTTCCGGTTGGCCCCCAAGTCCGAATAGCCGATCCGCGATGCCGAGCGCACATGGATAAGGTTATCTGCCGCTACCATCCTGAACTCCACGTCATCGACAAAACGGAACACCCTGGAGGTGAAGGTGGCCCGGAGATACTGATCCTGTTCCTGCCTGATTTCACCTCCCGCTTCACGGATGGCCTCTTTCAGCCGTTGCCAGGCCGCACCAGGCGGGCCTTGATAAGTCAAAGGGGTAATCTGCGCTGATGCCTTCGCCTCCTCGCTGGAAACGCAGTTCGGCCTGTCGGGACAGGGCCGTAATCTGCCGTCAACCAGCTGCATGTCCGGCGGCTTGCCGGTGCAGGATGCGACCATGAACAGCAGACAGGGCAGCATGACAAGATTCAGCAATATGGATATCATACCTTTCATAATATGTCTCTTTTTGTCATCTGGCGCCGCCGTTGGCAACGACGGCGCCCATTTACCGTTATTATTGATGATTACCAGGCTGCGGCATTTTGAAGCTTTCATTGTAAAAGGCCCGTTTCAGTCCACGCGGCTGCCAAGCCATATGGTGTGCCGCTCGCCTTCAGCCACGCCGCGCAACCTTACCCGCACCTCTTCCACCATGAAACCCACCTTGTGCAATAGCTGGGTAAAGGCCGGATCAGGCCCGGCCGACCAGACGGCCAGCACGCCTCCGGACCGCAGCGCGGCAAAGGCCACACTTAAGCCCCCCAGGCCGTAAAGCCAGTTGTTTTCATGGCGGGTAAGCCCTTCTGGGCCATTGTCCACGTCCAGCAGAATGGCGTCAAAGCCAATCTTATCCGCCTGCATGACCTTGCGGACATCCACCTCGCGCACCGTAACCCGGCTGTCCTCCAGAGGATGACCGGCAAGAGCCGCCAGGGGACCCCGGTTCCATGCCACCACCGCCGGCACCAGCTCGGCCACCACCACCCGGCCTTCAGGCCCGAGACCCTGCAGAGCGGCGGCCAGGGTATAGCCCATCCCCAACCCTCCGATCAGCACCCGGAGATGAGGACGGTCACTGACCCGGCCACAGGCAATCTCGGCCAGGGCAACTTCGGAGCCGTGGACCAAACTGTTCATCAGCTCATCATCGTCCACTCTGATGGAGAACTCCCCGCCGAGCCGGTAGAGCCGCAGCTCTCCGCCGTTGCCGGGCACCCGGGCGCTGTCAACTAACGTCCAGGAATGCATGGGCAGCTTACCGGCACGTGATCGCAGGATTGTAGCATCTTGCAGGCAACCTCTCAATATTCTTTATAAACCGCGAATCCTGAAAAAACAAAAAAATTACCGGCATGATGCCGGCTGGCAAACCCTGCCTCATATTGGTGAAATCCTGCTGAAAAATTTCTGCGGTTAACCGACCGCCCTGTGCAGCTTGACCTGGACAATCTCGCCGGGACGCCAGAGGCGCATGCGCGGTCCCCAGGTGCCGGTGCCGCGGCAGACGATGACCGTCATGCCGTCCACCTCATAGCGGCCGGCAAGCAGCGGGTAGAAACGTTTGACCAGATAGCCGAAGGGCCAGATCTGCCCTCCGTGGGTATGGCCGGAAAGCATCAGCCCCACACCGGCTTTCGCAGCCTGATCGGCCTGCCACGGTGTATGGGACAGGAGGATGGTGGCGCCCGCCGGCCGATCTGCCAGAGCCCTGGCGAGGAGATCGCCGCTTTGGCCGGAACGGCGGACGGCGGTGAGATCGTCCACCCCGGCCAGAAGAAAGCTGGGCCGGACTTCAGCCCAGCTGTTGCGCAGTAAATGAAAACCTGCCTCCTGGACCAGGGTTATGCCGGTATTGTTACCACCGTGGAACTCGTGGTTGCCGGGGACGACCCAGACACCCAGCGGCGCGGAAAGCCGGCGCAGGGCCGGCAGCAGTTGACCCTGGGGCCGGCCGTGTCCCTCGAAGAGATCGCCGAGCAGGACCACGCAGTCGGGCTGCAGCTCCCGGACCTGATTGACACGGGCCTCCAGCCACTTCTCGCCGAGCAGGGAACCCAGATGCAGGTCGGACATGGCGACGACAACCTTGCCTTCCATCTCTTCGGCGAGATCGGGTAAGTACACATCATAGTTCTCCACCACCGGCGGCCGCAGGCCCTGGACAAGGGCGATCAGCGACAGTATTGCGCCGGCGACCAGGGCCAGGCCCCGCAATGAAAGCGCCAGCCTGGGCAGGAGAAAGCCGAAGCCGGTGATGATATCCATTGCCAGCAGCGAGATGAAGAGAAGAAAAAGGGCGGCCATCCAGTTCATGCCGAACAGTTCAAGCGCCCGGGCAAAGGCCCCCGTGCCGTTATGACCGATAATGCGGCCGAAGAAGAACCCCGTCCAGAGAAGCGCACCTGCCGCCAAGAGGAACCTGCGGGGCACATGGCGTTGCAGCAGCGGCACCGAGGCGCCGCGCCAGAAAACATAAATGTGCATCACTGTGATGACGGAAAGAAGAACAATGCCGAACACCAGTCTACCCCCGGAGCGCTGCGCTCTTTTGTAACAAGCGCCGCCTTGCCTTCAAGCGGCTTTTGTCCAGATGGGAAATCAGTCGAAATTGAGATTGAAGAATTTCACATCAAGATATTCGAAGATGCCCTGCGAGCCTCCTTCGCGGCCGTAGCCCGAATATTTCACCCCGCCGAACGGCA
>Ga0180007_10006742_pt1 | contig 11120 bp, 15 predicted proteins | sample MM_PC_MetaG_FD_121122 | JGI IMG/M metagenome (GOLD analysis project Ga0180007, IMG submission 121122) | Groundwater microbial communities from the Aspo Hard Rock Laboratory (HRL) deep subsurface site, Sweden - MM_PC_MetaG | ecosystem: Environmental > Aquatic > Deep subsurface > Groundwater...
TAGCAAAAAAAATCCCTACAGGAATATTTTATCAAGAACAAAAACCTATTTTTGAAGAACAATATCCTCAACTTGTTGAATTAAAGAAAAAAGGGATTGGTTGGAAGGATATTAAGCGATAATTTAATAGATTAGATTCTTGCGGGGTCGTTGAACTATGAATTTATCTCCCAAATACATAAACGTTCGAAAAACAATTTTTCTCTTCCTATAATTTTCTTTTTCCAATTCTGCCATTTAATTTCTTTTGTTAAACTACTTGTAAGAAGAAAAATTTTTCCCTTGTTGTTTAAATGTTCTTTTGCTTGTTTTAAAAATTTATTAATTATTTCACTTCCTTTTTTTCCTCCTGTTGTTGCTATACGAGAATCTTTTGGCTCTCTCTTATCTTCAGGAAGATAAGGAGGATTAAAAATAACAATATCAAATTTTCCTTTAATGTTTTGAAATAAATCTGACTTAACACAATTAAAACCAAGTTTTTTACAATGATTAACTGCTTTTTGGTTTATGTCTGAAGAAAAAAGATTTTCTGTTTTTACTCCAAGATTTTTTGCAGTTTCAAGATTAATCCCAGAACCTGCACCAATTTCAATAAATTTCAAATCAGGATTTTGTTTTAAAAATTTTGGAAGTTCTGATTCAAGAGTTTTTGATAAAAGAAAAGAGTCTTCTTTAGGAGAATAAATTTCTGACATTTTAACCAAATAAATTATTAAAAAATTCTACTAATTCTTCTTTAAAGAAAAAAACAGCAGCCAGAACTCCCAATAGAAAAAGTAAAATAAATACCAAAAGGAAAGTTATTAATTTTCCTTTAAATTTTTTTGGGTTTTGTTCATAGTTTGAAACTCTTTGAATTTGTTTTTTGGTTGTCTTAACTAGTTTTTGTTTTGGGGTTTCTGTAATTTGTTTTATTGGTTGGGCTTGCTGTTGTATTTGTAAAGCTCTTGCAGCACTTTCAATATCTTCTTTTTTATAACCAGCATTATGAAAGCTTGTCATAGCTTGGTTAATAGATTCTCCTCTAGATAATGCTGCTTTTAATCCCCCAAGAATATCTTGTCTTACCATTTTTAGAATTATAACCTCAATTTTTGACCATTTTGCATTAGATGGCATTCTTTTCCTATTTTATATCCCATCTCTCTTGCAAGTTCAATCATAGGAGTAAGTTGCTGTGTTGAGCCATGAGCAGGAATTATATTCTCTGGATTCACTATAGAAAGTAAATCTCTTAAGTCTTCTCTTCCTGCGTGTCCTGAAACATGCACATTATCAAATAATCTTACTCCAGATTTTTTTAATTTTTTATCCATTTGTTCTTTATTTGCAATATTAATTGGAGTAGGGATTGTTTTTGAAGAAAAAATTATATTATCATTTAGCTTAAATTCAAAGGGTAGTTTTTTTCTGGCAAGTCTGTCTAAAATACTTCCTGGTTCTCCTTGGTGTCCTGTACAAATAACTAAAGAATTTTTCCTATCTTTATTCACTTTATTTAAAATTGATTCTACTTGTTTTTTGTAGCTTCCAATATAAATATCATTTTTAAATGGGCACATATTAACTTCTTTAGCAGCAGAAAGATATTTATTCATGCTTCTTCCGAGAACATATATTTTTCTGTTTAGTTTTTTTGCAAAATCAACAATGCTTTTTATTCTTGCAATATGTGAAGAAAAAGTTGCTACAAAAATTGCAGATTTATCATTTTTTACTGTTAATAAAACTTCTTCAAGCAATGCTCTTGCTATTTTCTCACTAGAGGTTTTTCTTTCTGAACCAGAATAAAGTGAATCAACAATCAAAGCTTTTACCCCTTGTTTTGCAATTCTTTTCAAGGCATCGTAATTTGGTGGTAATCCCAAAATTGGAGTATTATCAAGTTTGAAATCATTTGCATATAATACAATTCCTTCTGGAGTATGTAAAGCAATCATAGATGTTTGAATTGTGGAGTGGGTTATATTTATGAATTCAGCTTTGTAATTTCTTTTTTTTCCTTTAACTATAAAAAATGAATTTGGTTGTATTGATTTTATTTGATTTGGGATTCTTATTTTATCATCTTGCATGATTTTTTTCAAAACAGTTGTTGTAAAGGGTGTTCCTACAACAGGAGCATTATATCTATAAGAAAGATAGGGTATTGCTCCTATATGGTCTAGATGTGCATGCCCCAAAAGAATTGCTCTTACTTTGTTTCTTAAACCAAGTTTATCAAGAATTAAATCATCAGGCAATGCTCCAATACTTCTTAATTTTTTTTCAGGATAAGTTTCTGGTTGAATTTCCTCTTCTTGAAGTTTAATAATTGCAGGCAGATAAACTCCAGCATCAAAAACAATTACATCGTCTCCTGTTCTAATGACAGTCATATTTTTCCCTACTTCATTAAAACCTCCAATAGTATAAATTTCCATCTTTTATATTAATTAGGATAATTAGTTTAAAAATTCTTGGGAGATTGGTTTTAGGAATGTTTTTATAATTAAATTTACTATCTTTATTATGAAAAGTCTTAAACCTTCAATGAGAGAAAATAAAAGATATTTATTAATCAGAGGGAGAAACTTAAAGGAAAATATTGAGAAAGCTATTCTAGATTTTATCGGAGTTTTGGGGATGTCTAAGGTTAGTTTGGGATTTATTAAAAAAAAGAAGGATTCTGTAGTTATTTCTGTAAATCGTGAGATGGTTGATTCTGTTAGAGCGAGTTTTTGTGTTTGGCCTGAAAAGATTAGTGTTGAAAAAGTTAGTGGAACCTTGAGGGGATTAAGCATCCAAAAACTTTATAAATGATTGCTACTGATTAAATTTTGAAGAGAAAAAAATTAAAGATTAAATTTATTATAAAATTCTCTAAAAATATAAGATGGATATGCCAATGGATATGCAACATCAAGCAATGGGCTATGATAGAACTGCAACAATGTTCTCACCAGAAGGATCTTTGCTTCAGGTAGAATATGCTGAAAAGGCAGTTAGACGTGGCAGTGCTAGTATTGGAATTGTTTGTTCTGATGGTGTGTTTATAATTGCTGATAAAAGAATTGGGGATAAGTTAGTAGTTCAAAAATCAGCTAATAAAATTTATGAAATTGACTCAAATGTTATTACAAGTGTTGCGGGAATAATCGCTGATGCGCGGGTTTTGATTGAAAGAGCTCAAGTTTTAGCACAACAACACAGAATAACTTATGATTCTCCAATAGAACCTGAATTAATAATTAAAGAGATTTCAAATATTAAACAACAATTCACTCAATATGGTGGAGCAAGACCTTTTGGTGTTGCTTTAATGATTGCTGGAATTAATGGTAAAAAACCAGATCTATATACAAGTGATATAACTGGAAATTATTTTTCATATTATGCAAATGCCATTGGTGAAAATGATGAGAAAATAAAGGAAATATTAAGAGAAAGATATAAACAAGATTTGACAATTAAAAACGGGGTTAAACTTGCATTAGGAATATTTGAAGAAATTCAAGGAAAGAAATTTAATCTGGATAGATTTGAGTTGGCTTATATGAAAATTGAAGATAATAAATTAGAAAAAATTGAAGGGGAAAAAATTAAGGATTTTGTAAAATGACAAATACAATAGCAAGAATAAAGAAAGCAGGAAAACATTTTGAAATAATTGTTGATTTGGATGAAGCTTTGAAATTTAAGAAAGGAGAGATTTCTTCAATCCAAGCAGAGAGTGATAGAATTTTTACTGATTCAAAAAAAGGAGAGGTTAGTTCTAATTCTGATTTAACAGAAGCTTTTGGAACAACAGACATGAACACTATTGTTGAAAAAATAATAAAAAATGGAGAGATTCTTGTTACTCAGGAACATAGGGATGAAGAAAAAGAAAAAAAGTTTAAACAAATTGTTGATTTTTTAGCAAATAATGCTATTGACCCCCAAACAGGGAATCCTCATACAAGTGAAAGAATAAAAAATGCTTTGGAACAGTCTCATTTTAATATAAAGAATGCTCCAATAGATAGTCAAATTAAAGAGATTATTTCAGAAGTAAGCAAAATTATTCCAATAAAGATTGAGACAAAAAAAGTTAAGATAACTGTTCAAGCTATGCATACTGGAAAGGTTTATGGAATAATAAACCAGTATAAAGAACAAGAAAACTGGCTTAGTGATGGAAGTTTGGAGGTTATTGTAAATGTTCCTGCAGGAATGATTATTGATTTTTATGAAAAATTAAATTCAGTGACGCATGGTTCAGCGTTGACTGAAGAGGTTAAAGAAGATGAGTAGATTAGGTCTGTTGGTAGGTATGCTGGGTTATTCTAAAGAGGTTTTTGATATATGTAATAAATTTAAAATTGAAAATCAAAACAATAAAATAAGATTTGATTCTTATAAACCCCATTATAATGGAAAGATTATTAAACAATATTCATGCAGATTAAAGAGAGACAATATATTAAGAAAATGACAGATAGAAAAATAATAATTCCAGGAGAAGTAATTTTTGAAGGAGAGGATTATCTTCCAGGAGAAGGAACAGAGAAAAAAGGAAAGGAAATTATTTCTTTAAGATATGGTTTAGCAGAAGAATCAAACAAACTTGTGAAAGTGATTCCCTTGTCTGGAGTTTATCAGCCAAGAAGAGGGAATGTTGTTATAGGAAGGGTTGAAAATATCACATTTAATGGATGGATTATAGATATTGGTGCTTCAGATAGAGCATTTTTATCTTTAACAGAGGTTCCAAGATATGTAAATAAAGATGGGTTAGATGAAGTTATGGACTTTAATAATATGGTTGTTGCAAAAATTTGGGGGATTAATAAAAGAGGAATAGATTTAAGTATTAAATCACGAGGTTTAGGAAAGATAGATGAAGGAATGATTATAAAGATAAATTCTAATAAAGTTCCGAGGGTAATTGGGAAAGAAGGAAGTATGGTAAATTTGATAAAAGAGAATACAAATTGTAATATTACTGTTGGGCAAAATGGATTAATATGGATACAAGGAGATAAGATAGAAGACGAGTTGTTTGCAAAGAAAGCAGTTTTATTTGTTGTTGAAAAATCTTTTATTTCAGGTTTAACAGATGAATTAAAAAAATGGTTTGATAAGGAGAAAGGAAAATGACAAAGGAATTTAAAAGACCAGATGGAAGAAAGGTTGATGAACTTAGAGAAATGAAGGCAAAGGTTGGTGTTGTTCCAAATGCCGACGGAAGTGCAATGTTTTCTTTTGGAGATACTGTTGCAATTGCTGCAGTTTATGGACCAAAAGAGCATCATCCTCGTAACCAAAGAAATCCAGAAGAAGGAACTTTGAGATGTACTTATAATATGCTTAGTTTTTCTGTTACAGATAGAATTAGGCCAGGACCTTCAAGAAGAAGCACAGAAATTAGTAAGATTACTGAATGGGCTCTTGAACCTGTTGTAATGATTGAGAAATATCCTAATATGGTGATTGATGTTCATGTTAATATTTTGCAGGCAAATGCTTCAACAAGATGCGCAGGGATAAATGCAGCAGCAATGGCTTTAGCACATGCAGGAATTCCTATGAAGGACATAGTTTCGAGTGTTTCAATCGGGAAATTAGATAAACAATTAGTTGTTGATGTTAATAAATATGAAGAAGATTGGGAAGAGGGAGAGGGTGCAACAGATATTCCTATTACATTTACTAATTCAGGAGAATTAACACATATTCAGCTTGATGGTAAAATTACTTCAAAGCAATTAAAAGAAGCTATTGAACTTGCAAGAGAAGCAACAAAAAAGATCTATGAAGTTCAGAAAGAAGCATTAAAAAATCCATTAAGGGAAGAAAAATAAAATGATGACATCAAATTTAACAGGAGAAAGAATTAAAAAATATTTATCAGAAGGAAAAAGATTTGATAATAGGAAACTTGAAGAGTTTAGAGAGATAAGTATTGAAACAGGTGTTTCAAAAAATGCAGAAGGTTCTGCTAGGGTAAAGTTAGGAAAAACTGAAGTTTTAGTTGGAATTAAAATGAATGTCTCTGAACCTTATTCTGATTCTCCTGACAAGGGAAACATGATGGTGACTGCAGAATTGCTTCCATTAAGTTCTCCAAGATTTGAAAATGGGCCTCCTAAATTTCCTGCTATTGAGTTGGGAAGAGTAATTGATAGAGGAATTAGGGAAAGCAAATTTATTGATTTTGAAAAATTGTGTATTAAAAAGGGTGAAAAAGTTTGGACTGTGTTTATCGATATTTATTCAATAAATGATGATGGAAATTTGCTGGATGCTGCTGGACTTGGAGCAATAGCTGCTTTAAAAAATGCTAAAATTCCAAAGTATGATGAAAAGAATGAAAAAGTTTTGTTTGGGGAATTGTCAAAAGACAGTATACCTTTGGCAAAAGAGATTCCTATTTCACTAACTATTCATAAAGTAGGAGATAGCTTGATTGTTGATCCAACAAGAGAAGAAGAGGATATTAGTGAAACAAGAGTTACAATTGGTAGTTCAAATGGAGTGATTTCCTCTATGCAAAAAGGAAATTCAAAAAGTTTAAGTGTAGAAGAAATGAGTAAGATTCTAGATTTAACTGAAAAAATAGAAAAGGAAATATCTAAAAAGATTGAGAGATTTTTTAAATAAGATGGAATCAGAACAATTTTCAAAATATGAGAAAGCAAGAATTCTTGGGGCTAGGGCTCTCCAAATAGCAATGAATGCTCCTCTTTTAATTAAGATTAATCAAGAAGATTTAGAGAAGATAAAATTTGATGCTTTGAAAATAGCTGAAGTTGAATTGGATTCAGATATTCTGCCAATTTCTATAAAAAAACCATATCCTGAAAAAAAGCAAGAGAAATTAAAAAGAGCTAAAGAGCAGAAACTGAGTGATAAAACAATTGAAGAAATAGAGGCAAAAGAGGAAGAAGAAATTGCTAAGGAAGGAGAAATAATGGAACTTGCAAATCCAAAAGATGAAGTTGAAGAAGATACCTCTGAAAAAGAGATTGAAGAATAATTCTAAGATAGATTAAATTGAGTGGGCAAACTATATAAATTATCTTTCATTCTTTAGTCTATGATTATTAAAAGAGTCTCGGGAAAAGAGGTTTTAGATTCTAGAAAAGAAAAAACAATTTTGGTTTCTATTAAAACAAATGTTGGAGATTTTTCTGTTAGTGCTCCAAATGGAAAGTCAAAAGGAAAACATGAAAAAAAACCATATAAAAAAAGTCTTGAAGAGGACATTAAAACAATAAAAAAATTTAGTGATTATTTTTCTGAAGAGATAATGGAGAAATTTGATGATTTAAGGAGAATAGAAGATATTGTTGATGGGCATATTGGAGCAAACACCCTTTTTGCTTTAGAGTCTGCTATTTTAAGGGCTATGGCAAAAGAACAAAAAAAACAGATTTGGGAACTGATTAATTCAGATGTTAAAAATATTCCAAGATTGGTTGGAAATTGTATTGGAGGAGGAAAACATTCTAAAGGAATTAATGAAAAAAGGCCAGATTTTCAAGAATTCTTGTTAATCCCCAACTTAAAATCTGTTAAAAAAATATTTGAGATAAATAAAAAAGCAAAAAAAGAAGCAGGAGAAATTCTTAAAAGAGTTGATGAAAAATTTGATAGCAGAAAAAATGATGAGGATGCATGGATTACTTCTTTGAATGAAAGGCAGGTTTTAGATGTTTTGGAAAAATTGAAATTACCCCTTGGTTTAGATGTTGCTGCTTCTAGTTTTTATAAAAGGAAAAAATATAATTATTATAATCCTATGCTTAAAAGAACTGAGCAAGAGCAATTAGGTTATCTTGCTAATTTAATTAAAAATTTTAATTTATTTTATATTGAAGATCCTTTTGATGAAGAGGATTTTGAAAGTTTTGCAAAACTTCTTAAAAAATTTCCTGACAGATTAATTGTTGGAGATGATTTAACTGTTACAAATACGAAAAGATTTGAAAAAGCAATTAAAATGAAAAGTGTTAATGCTCTTATTGTAAAACCAAACCAGTGCGGGTCTTTGCTTGAAGTTAAAAGAGTTTGTGAACTTGCAAAGGAAAATAATATCAAGATAATCTTTTCTCATAGAAGCGGTGAAACAGACGAAAGTATTTTGGCTGATTTGGCTTTTGGTTTTGAAGCTGATTTTTTTAAAGTTGGTATTACTGGAAAAGAAAGGGAAATTAAGATTAAAAGACTTATCGAGATTGAAAATAGTCTTTGACTATTTTTCTTTTTTCTAAAAAATAACAGGAGAAAATTTAGAATAGAAAACCTTTTTAAACATATTTTTCTCTGAATTCTCATGACAAACATAATTGATGAAATAAAAAATGATGTTAAGAAGGGAGAAGAAGTAATTGAGAAAGTGGTGGAAAAAGGAAAGGAAGTAGTTGAAGAGCTTGTTGAAGAAGTTAAAGAGAAACTTGCTCCTGAAAAAAAAAGTAAAAAAGATAATCTTATTGATTCAAAAAAACTTAAAGGTAAAGAACTAGAGAGGGCTGCAGAAAAAGAATCTTTGGCAACAGAAAAACCTGAAAAATCTTTAGCAGAGAAGAAAAAAGCACTTTTAGAAAAAGTTAAGAAACTTTCTGAAAAAGTTGATGTTACAAAAACCGAGGAATTAAAAGAACAGGTTAAGATTAAGAAAAGAGCTGATATGCTTATTCCTCTTGAAGAGTATGTTAAAGCTGGGATTTATTTAGGGACAAAAGTTGTGACTCCATCCATGAGGCCTTTTGTTTATAGGCGAAGAGCTGATGGACTGGCAATTTTTAATACAGATTTAATTGATGAAAAGTTAAAAGAAGGGATAGAATACTTGTTAAAATTTAATGTAAAAGATATTATCCTTGTTTGTAAAAGGCAGGCTGGATGGAAAGCAGCAAATATGTTTTCACACTTGACAGGAATTAGAGTATTCACAAGAAAATATCCTGCAGGAATCTTGACTAATACCCAACTCCCTGATTTTTTTGAAAATGAATTAACAATAGTAATTGATTCCTGGCTTGATAAAAATGCTTTGAATGATACTCTAAAAGTTAATAAAAAAGTTTTAATGATTTGCGATACAAATAATTTTGCTAAAGGTGCTGATCAAATAATAATAGGGAATAACAAAAGTGCAAAAAGTTTAGGAGTTATATTTTATTTATTAACAAGAGGTTTTTGCAAAGCAAAAAAGATAGAAGTGGAGATTCCTGATTTGGATTGGTGGACATCTGAGGATGAGTAGAAATTTACAAGAAATAGAAAAGAAAACCCCTACCCAAGAAGAATTAGAGATTCTTGTAACAAAGGGGAGAGGATATGAAAAAATTCCTTATATAAAATTCCTTGGACAAAAAACAGCATTACAAAACTGGCTTCTTTTTTCAAAGACCAGATTAATAAAAAGTTCTTATTCTGATGCAAAAATTCCTTTTTTAGATTATCTTAAGGAAATAATTAAAGAGGATAAAGAAAAATATGGAGACATTCTTGTTGGATTATTAAGATATAAAAAAATTCCTCCAGAATATTTCTTTTATTTTAAGTCTTTTATTAAAGACAAATATTCAAATCTTAAAAAATAACCAGCTTTTTTTATTTTTCAAATAATCTGTTTTAACTAAAACATATTTTCCTTTGAGTTTTTTTCCATACAATTCAAAAATAATTTTCTTAGAATCTTTTTTCCCAACGGGATCACCTTCGGCGTCTATTAATTCATAAGTCCCTTTGTCCCAAATCTCAACTTTACCTGCTCCATAATTTCCTTGGGGGATTGTTCCTTTGAAGTTTGCGTAACCTAAGGGATGGTCTTCTACTTTAATTGCAAGTCGTTTTAGATTTTTTATTTTTGGGGGTTGTTTTGGAACTGCCCATGATTTTAAAACCCTATTAATTTCTAGACGAAGGTCATAATGTAAATGTGTTGCATAATGTTTATGGATGACGAAGATTTTTTGTTTAGAAGTTTTTTTTATTTTTGATTTTGGTTCGCCTGATTTTTTTAGATTTCTTTTTTTTCTATAAGCTGTTAATTGCATGCTATAATAAATTAAAAATATTTTATAAATTCTTTGGAGGTATAGATTAGAAAATATACGTTCAAGAATATATTCTTTTAAAAGGTTCTTTGTCTTTTTTTATTCATGGTTAGAAAAGAAGGGGAAAAATTTAAGCCTAAAAAATATCTTATTACTGGTGCACAAGCATGTTATTATGAAAATGAAGATGGAGATAAACTTCCTTTTGGGGGAGGGAGAGAAAAAGCTATTCCTAACTGGAATCTTCTTGAGGGATTTGAAAGATTTGCAAAAGAAAATGAAATGGAACTTATTATAATTCCTATCGCTGGAAAAAATACTCTTGAGAATATTTTGCATGAAGAGCTGGAAAAAAGAAATGTTTTTTATGGAACTTCTAAAATATTAAACACCAATTTACAATTAAGAGATATTGTTGTTCCTCCACAAAATGTTGATCCAACAACGGGAAAAGCCAGCTTAATCAGTAAATATAATTCATCATTAATCTTTGCTCACACAAAACAAAGATTTCTTCCTGTTCCTATCTTTAATGCTGATTTGCCAAGATATATTTATACAACCGGAGCAGTTACTATGCCAAATTATAATATTGCAAATCATAGAGGGGATACTGCTGAAAGAAACCATGTTTTTGGGGGATTAGTTGTGGAGATTATTGATGAAACTTTTTATAATTTAAGAAATATAAGGGCGCTAAAAAATGGAAAATTTGTTGATTTAGGAAGAGAATATAATGGAAAAAATAAATCAAAAAAGATTAAAGCTGATTCATTAATCTTGGGGGATATTCATTGGGGGGACCATGATAAAAAAGCAATTAAAGCAAATTATGAAATGATTGATTTTTTTAAACCAGAAAGATTATTTCTACATGATTTTTTTAATGGCCACAGCATAAACCACCATGAATCAAAAAATTTCTTAATAAAAGTAAGAGAGTATGCTCGAGGAAGATTAGATTTAGAAAAAGAGTTTAGTGATTGTTATAAAGAACTTATCAACTTATCAAAAGCAATTGGGAAAAAAAGTGATCTCTTTATTGTTTCTTCTAATCATCATGCTTTTTTACCAAAATATATTAATGAA
>Ga0180007_10006743_pt1 | contig 11120 bp, 9 predicted proteins | sample MM_PC_MetaG_FD_121122 | JGI IMG/M metagenome (GOLD analysis project Ga0180007, IMG submission 121122) | Groundwater microbial communities from the Aspo Hard Rock Laboratory (HRL) deep subsurface site, Sweden - MM_PC_MetaG | ecosystem: Environmental > Aquatic > Deep subsurface > Groundwater...
AATAATTCCGAAAAATTCACTGTGCTTTTGTTATGCAATCTCGTACTCCATAGCCATTAGAAATAGATTTGTTAATAATTAATGAATCCTCAAGAATCGGAATTATTTAGGCGAAGGAGTATAGAACAATACTCCTACAAGAGAAAGACATTGCACCATTTATGCCAGATGGCGAAGAAGAGTAATGATACCAACTACTTAAGCAACCTCTTCTCCCCCTCCGATATCTCCAACCCATCAATAAAATCATCAATCTGCTGATGTGTGATCTGTTCACCGCGTGTCAGCTTTTTAAGTTTCTCATACGCACCCTCAACTCCATTCTTTCGCAAAACCACCTGAATCGCCTCCGCTCTAACTTCCGGATGTGAATCTAGTTCTGCGGCAATTGCCTTCTTATTAAGTTCAAGTTTTCCGATTCCCTTCATTAATGAAGAAATAGCAATTAATTGATATCCGAACGCACTTCCAATCGATCTTTGAACCGTCGAATCGGTCAGATCTCGCTGAAGACGACTAATTGGAAGCTTGTCTGCAAAATGACCGAAGAGCGCATTTGCAAGGCCAAGATTGCCCTCAGCATTCTCAAAATCTATCGGATTTACTTTATGTGGCATTGTGGAAGAACCGACTTCTCCTTTGATTACTTTCTGTTTGAAAACACCACGAGAAATATATGTCCACACATCACGGGAGAAACCGATCAAGATAGTATCGATCTGCATAATAATATGACTAAGTTCTGCAATGTCATCATGTGGATTTATTTGTGTTGAATTTATAATTGGACTCATGCCAAGTGACTTGATGAACTTTCGTCCAAATGTTTCCCACTTGACCTTTGGATATGCAACCTTGTGAGCTGAGTAATTGCCAACTGCTCCGCCAAACTTACCCTGCATTTTGAATTCCTTTAGCCATTGCATCTGACGCTCAAGACGTTCAACAAAAACCGTCATCTCTTTGCCAACTGTTGTTGGAGTTGCAGGCTGCCCGTGAGTTAGACTGAGCATCCGTACATTTTTCCATCTGCGTGCAAGTGAATTGAGTTTTGCGATTAATGACTTGAGCTGAGGACATACAGCATCTTTAAGTGCGCCGTGGATGAGTATTCCATAAGCTAGATTATTCACATCTTCACTAGTCAGACAGAAGTGGAGAAATTCAGATTGTTTGCGAGCTGAAGGAATCCTCTCGAATTTCTTTTTGAGGAAATACTCAACCGCCTTAACATCATGATTTGTCTTCTTCTCTATATCCTTAATTTCCTGCGCTGAGGCTGAATTGAATCGCTCAAGAATTCCTCTGATCTTCTTCTCATCTGCCCTCTTTACCCGCTTACATTCACGAATATCAGGATGATTAGAAAGCGCCAAAAACCACTCTATCTCCACCTGAACACGTGCCCGCATAAGTGCCTCCTCACTAAAAAAAGCCCGCAGCATTCCCGTCTTGTTTTCGTATCGACCATCGAGGGGAGAGAGGGCTTGTAGCATCGGGTTTTATTGTAACACCTATAATTATCTGATGTAACATATTATTCAATTATTATTGTGTATCTGGGATCAGGTGGATTTAGTTATAAATCCCAAAAATCAAGTACTGGAAAATCAAGCCACGTCGTACATGTACGACCGTGGCAAGCCACGTCGTACATGTACGACCGTGGCAAGCAAAACTTAAATCAAAAAATCCAAACCATAAGACCTGCCGTTTGGTTTTGGAGCAAGAAAAAGAGCCAAGGTATAGGTATTAATAGATACTACGATATGTGATGTTTTGAAATGTAATTAGTATCAATTCGTAGGTTATGCTCGATTTATCTGTTTAAATCGTACAAGTCCTGCCTTTTTCTTACACGACAATTATAATAATCAATTACTTCTTGTGGCGGATTAAAAATCGAATCGTCTGAAAAGGCTATTTCTTTGCGGTCCTTAAGGAATTGTAGCCCCAAATATTCCAATCTGGTTTTTCTACCGCCCCTATAGGACATTCCACCACTTTTGTTTGCAAATTTTGCATTCTTTTCCGGAATCACTGTTGTGCTTGAAAATGCACATGGTACATAACCACCAAGCTGTCCCCACGGAACATTTGTAGCATTCAAAGGATCTACAAACGCATAACGTCCGTTTATCATTATCATTACCCAGGCATGTTTGGTTTCATTGCCAGTTTCTTTTCCCCCCGCATTATTCACAAAACCGGCAACATATCTTGCATAATTTCCTGCAAGATTTTGACAATATTGCGCCTTGAACCCGCAAGGAGAATTTGTTGGAGGATGGTAAATGGCAGAGGCATTAACAGCGCCTTGAACTGCATAATAAGCACGAGGATTTATTTGTTCAAATCTTCTTTTTGCTGACTGAGTAACGTCACTTGTGACAGGAGCCATAATCCAATGTAACACCTGAGTATTGATAGTTGTTCCGCTAGGCGGATTTTTGATTGATATCCACATCAATTTATTTCTATATCCCATACTTGTTTCCGGTGTTGAATAAACAACTTCCGATTCATGATCTAATGTTTCCCCACCTGCGACTACAACCGGTTTTGATGCTAAATGCCCTCTGTCACCAAAATCTGCAGGCATATAATAATAAAATTCAATTTCAGAAACATCACTGCCTTTGGGTATATGTGCCCCTTGTCCTATTACAATAGATCTGCATGAATAGCCTTCAGGTGCAACTATGCATGGAGCTGAAATCCCCTTTCCTTCGTTTGAAGGATTGTATTCTGTGATAAGCCAACCTTGTTTCTTCAAATTTTCCAGCAGTTGTCTAATATATTCATTCTCTTGGTTTCCTGCCGCAATAGAATCTGTACCATCAACATGATTTAATGCCATAACAGCTGATACTTTTTTAATGAATTCGCGACGGTCAAATTGTTGACATCCAGTTTGTTTACATGCCTGTTTTGTCGCATCATTCGATAATAATCCTTCAATACTCATATTATCAATATGTAAAGGTACTGACGATTCTACTGATAATATACTCTATATGTCAAGTATTTTACACATTGCAAAGGATCAAAAGATAATTTGCTGGAATAAATTTTTAACTTTCTATCCGACCTCACCCCCTAGCCCCTTCTCCTCCCACTTTAATGAACATTTGAATTACTTGTTGCTTTTATATATTCAAACTTAGAGGAGGGGGGGAACTCCGCCATTGGATGTTATTTAGTTGCAGTTGTGTGATGCAATGAAATGCAATTTATTCCTTTGATACGGGCTCCCCCCTCTCCTGTAAATAACCAGAATCAAATAACATCATCAAAATTACTTGAAACATTTGACAGGGCAGGAGAGGGGGCCAGGGGGTGAGGTCGGTTATTCACTCTTCACTTTTCTAACCCTTTGCAAATATCTCCGTAAACTCTTCAATACTCAACGTCTCCTTCTCCAAAAGAATTTTCGCCAGATCATCAAGCTTCCCTCTAGATTTATTTAGATAATCAGTTGCCCGCTCATATTGTTTGTTAATCGTTTTACGAACAAAAGCATCAATCTCTTTTGCTTTTTCTTCGGAGTAATTACGAACATATGTTGGATCAACACCGGCAAACATAGTTCCTTGTCTTTCTCCGTAAGCCACAGGACCCAACTCATCGTCTCCCATTCCGTAACGCATGGCCATGTTACGTGCAATATTAGAAGCCCTTTCTATGTCATTGCTTGCACCGGTTGTCATTTCATTGAATATGAGTTCTTCCGCAGCACGACCACCAAGCAATCCGCAAATCTCATCAAGGAACTTAGACTTGCTTGTGGTGTACTGATCTTCCGTTGGAAGGAACCATGTAATTCCAAGCGCGGAACCGCGTGATACTATTGATATCTTGTGCAAAGGATCCGACTCTGGACACATGTGACCGACTATCGCGTGACCAAGCTCGTGATACGCTGTGATCTTCTTCTCTTTATCGGTTAACTTGCGCGATCGTTTCTCCGCTCCGATTGTTATCTTTTCAACAGCATCAATAAATTCCTGATGTGAAATAGTTTTCTTCTTTCTTTTAGCCGCAAAAATCGCCGCCTCGTTGCAAATATTTTCCAGATCAGCACCCGTAAGACCAACTGTCTGTTTTGCAATCGTATGCAAATCGATTCCCTTGGCGGTCTTTTTATCGTTAATATGAACTTCCAAAATTTTCTCGCGTGCAACCAGATCTGGTTTGTCTATAAATATTCTGCGATCGAATCTGCCAGGACGAAGGAGAGCCACATCCAACACATCGGGACGATTTGTTGCCGCCATTACAATTACATTGGTCCCCTGCTCAAACCCATCCATCTCGGTTAAAATCTGATTCAAGGTCTGCTCGCGCTCATCATGTCCTCCTCCAAATCCCGCACCTCCGCGTTGACGCCCTACCGCATCAATTTCGTCTATGAATATGATAGCGGGAGCATTGCGTTTCGCTTTTAAGAAAAGATCACGTACACGACTTGCTCCGACTCCAACAAACATTTCTACAAATTCGGAACCCGCAATGGAGAAGAACGGGACACCTGCTTCCCCTGCAACTGCGCGAGCAAGAAGAGTTTTACCGGTTCCTGGGGCTCCAACCAGCAAGACTCCCTTTGGAATCTTTGCTCCAAGATTAATATACTTCTTTGGATTTTTAAGAAAATCAACAACTTCTACCAAATCATCTTTTGCCTCTTCGCAACCTGCAACATTTTTGAATCTTGTCTTAACTTGTTTGGCATCCGTGACTCTTGCCCGTGATTTTCCGAATGAAAGAGCAGTACTTTGACTACGGGAAATGCCGCGAAAAAGCCAGATTACTCCCGCAATTATAAGGAAGAAAAAGAGCAAATCCGGCAGTATGGCAGCAAACATATTCGCAGCTTCGCGGTCTTCTATTTCCACAACTGTTTCGTTTTCCGGATCGTTCCAACCAAGATCACTCACACTATCGCGTGCTCCTTTATATGACTTAAGAGCACCCCCCTCCTTTATAATCGCAAAAACCTTGTTGTCACGAACCAATATGCTTTCGAATTCTCCGGCTGCATATCCTTTGGTTATCCTGCTTATGGGAACCTCCTGCGCATCCTCAAATTTCTTATCCGAATCGCGCATTGGATTGGATATTGAGTAAAACGAAAGGAATATAAGGAGCGCAAAAATGAAGAATGACATTAGCCATCTTGGACGCACGGGCTTCTGATTTCGAGCGGTAGGCATGGGGGAATGATAGCCTGTGGAGGGAGGTTAGTCATTAATTTATTGGAGATAATAGTCCTCAAGAATTGGAATATTAGAATATTGGAATATTGGTCTAAAGTAACACGAACTAAAATACTTGCTATTCATAAACCCAATATTCCAGTACTCCAATATTCTTTTAACTCTCTTATCTCCTTAAGAATCATTGAATAACTCTAATCATAATTCTATCCCCCACACACCTCCCCATCCGGCACACACGTAGTATAGAAAACCCGATTCTTGGGAATACAAAATCCCAGACTCATACATTCATTTTTATCACAAGTATTAAAAACCCCTTCACCACACTCTCCACATCTTGAGCATAGTAATACCGAATTTTCCTGTTCTTCCAGAGGAATAATTGGCTCATATCTATTTACTTCCAAATCATTCTCATTTCCAAAATCAAATGGCGAAACTTCAGTCTCCTCATTAAAAAAATCCTCTTCAAAAATATCTTCTATCGGTACTGCAAAATCATCTACAAACTCAATAGGATAATCATTTTCGGAATATTCAAAAACCTGTTCTTCTTCCTGTAATTGTTCAAACGAATCAACAAAATCATCTATTAATAATTCATCAAGTTCATCGAATTCAAAAATCGAATAATCATCCGGTGGAACCGGTAACTCTTGATCCGATTCCTGATAAGAATCCTCATCAATACTATTCGGACACTTTTGTTCACCACATGCGATCATACAACCATTGTCATCATATACGGGATCAAAGAAACACATTGGATTATCCACTTCACAGAAAGGTTCTGGAGGACACTCGTCTTTAACAAAGGAGCTATCGGAACAAATAGGATTGCCGCATGTGATAATACAACCATTGTGATCGTAAATTGGCCTGAAGTAACATCCGGGTGCAGGTATTACGCAATCAACAGTCGGAGGACATACGCCTTCAATGGACAAATCCCCGGCTGCAGGAAAAACGGATTCGAATATGGAGAATGGCAAAGATGATTCATCGGCTACAGAAAGTCCAAAGTCAGGCGCGGTATAAGGAAAAGATAATTCATCGGCTACCGGAAATGGAAAGTCAGGTGCAGGATAAGGAAACCCATTTTCTCCGGAAAGATACTCAGGAAATGGGGATTCAAATGCTGATCCGGAAGCAGATCTTTGTGCCGGAGCAACGGATGCAAAATTTGCATCATCTCTATCACAAACATCTCCACCTTCAAAATTTACATAATCATTGCTTTGATTTAGCTCATTCAAGCAACAGCTCTCATCAGTAGACGAACAACCTGCTTTACCAATGCATTCAGTTTGTGAAGAACATTGGCCTGTTACCGATAAAGAGAGCCTCTCATCAACAAAAATCATAATTACTACAGCACATGCAATTGCCAAGCCTACAGCAAAACCAAGCAAAGACTGAAGGGCACCGGAGCGCGATGTTAGTCTAAACCGTCCAATTGGCTTTATTCTCATTAAACAACAGCTTATCAAAGGCGATTGCGAATGTAATTATTTAAAACTTGCAGAGGAACCCGATTCGTTGTGCTATTGAGTTTGGAGGAGGTGGAGGATAGTCCTCAAGAATACGTTTGCTCGTTTTCTGGTTTCCTCGTTTACTCGTTCCTATTGTTTTAGAAATATTTATAGTTCATTAACAGCCAAACGAGAAAACGATTAAACGAATATTGCATTCATCTCTGAATAAAGTAAAGTAAACGACAACTTTCCCATTCTTAAATGAATACCTTCTTCTCTCTTCTAAAAAACTCTTTCCGCTTTTGCATGATTGCAAAAGTTCCGTTTCTGATTGGTACCATTGTATTCGGACTCGCTATTCCACTATCTGTTACATATCTGGCTCCAAGTATTGCATTGGATGGTAGAATGGATCTTGAGCTGAAAGAACAAATGAATAATTTAGCGAAAAGTATAGAAGTCGGAGATGAAGACGAAATCAGCAGGCTGATGGAGGAATTGGAAATGATTCCCAAGGATGAATTAGAACAAGCAGATGAATCGCTTTCTGCATCCTTCTTCACTCCTGAACTAATGGGAGGATTGGCACTGCTGGCTTTTGTTCTGATTTTGATATTCCTTTTGGGACAAGCTTACTTCCTTGTATTGGCAGTTGATCAGGAATTGAGTATTGGAGCACTTATAAACAAGGCAATACGGGTTTTTGTTCCTTTGATTGGAGTAAGTATATGGGCAACGATCAGATCTTTTGCTTGGATTCCAATATTAGGAATATTCACAGGAATTTACTACTTCCCACGTTTTGCATTTGCGGGAGTAATACTTGTGGGAGAAAAGAAAGGAGTGATTGAAAGTGTGAATGAAAGCCTAAGTCGCACAAAAGGATCATGGTTCAGGATTGTTGGCAACTATATCGGGCTAATAGTAATTTTAATAATAGTTCATATTTTAATTAAGAATATATTCGACTTTGATGGAAGAGCTGTGTCTATGGTAGTGCAAGTGATTAATTGTTCCTTAACTGCATTCTCGATAGTGTTTACCGTGTATTTAGCGAAGAGTGTTATGAGCCAATCAGCAACCGCTCCTGTACAACAGGCTCAAGCTCAACCACAGATGTAGTTATTGTAGATATCGACCTTGTCTAATTTCTATTATAGAATCCCCCCATGTCATTCAGCGACCTCCTAAAAGAAACTTGGCGATTCTGCAAAACCAAAGCAATTCCGATACTACTAGGAACCATTGTATTTGCTGCGGTTCTTTTGATAGTCAGGGATTACTTCGAGAGACAAACAGATGTGCAAATCAGAAAGAAGTTTTTGCAGATGGGGATTCCGCAGGAACGATTCGAAGAGTTAAATGATAGAATGAAACGCGGTGACCAGACTGCATTCGATGATTTGAAGATGGAGATGATAAATGTGAATGAGAAAATCGATAATATGACAGAAACCGAAAGAAGAAGGTTCTCCACACAACAGGGCAAAGACATATCACTTGCCTTGCTACCTATAGTAATCCCCTTTCTGATTATTATCTTTATTGCCCATACTTTTGTCGCCACCTACTTTCTTGTTCTCGCCTCGAAAGATATCAACCATACACTCGAGGCAATGGGCTCCGCCGCAGGAAAACTATTCCCGATGATGGGCTTAAGTATCTGGGTATTTATTAGATCTTTCCTCTGGATTCCGATAATAAATATAGTCTGTCTTTTTACACTCTTCCCAAGATATATCTTCTCCGGAGTGATCCTGATCAAAGAAAATCGAAGCATCCGCGAAAGTGCATACGAGAGTTATATTCGCACACAAGCAAAGTGGCCATCCATACTTGGTAGATACATAATCCTCACTTTTTGCATAATGGCAGCAATCACTGTTCTGGTTTTTGTTATACCTTCGACGGGCTTTTTGGATAAAATCATAGATATTGCAATATGGAACTTGGGAGTAGCCTTTGCAGCTGTATTCACAACTATATATGCTAATCAGTTTTCTGATATAGAGGTGATTAAACCTCCGAAAGTGGAGAGTCTTTCGCAGTTTTGATTATTCCCCAGTCGCCTCATTCACAATATCCAAAATCCCTTTGAATTTATCCAGCTGTAATGAACACCCCCCAACAAGGAATCCATCTATGTTTGGCTGTCTGATCATTTTACCTGCTTCATCATTCGGCTTAACCGAACCGCCATACAAGATTCTTGTAACTGCACGATGCTCTTCGTCTAATAGTGAACGAATATATGCATGCATTTCCTCAGCTTCTTCCGGAGTAGCAGCACGTAGTGCCTTCTCCCCAATAGCCCAAATAGGTTCATAGGCAACCGTATAACTTACCGAATTAAAAGGGAAACCTGCAAGTTGTTCAGATACAACATCTTTTTCCTTTCCGGTTTTCCTTTGTTCAGAATTTTCCCCCACGCAAATTATTGGATGCATGTTGTGTTTCAGAACAGCAACAGCCTGTTCTATAACATTGTCATTACTTTCATTATGTAATTCACGCCTCTCACTGTGACCGCAAAGCACATACCGTACTCTTCGATCATAAAGCATTTGCATACTGATATCTCCGGTATAGGCACCTTCTGCAACATCAAATCTTCCACCATACTGGGCACCGGTAATAATATACTTACCAATGCACTTATCAATATCCAAAAAAGTGGGAATAGCTATAACATCTGCATTTCCACGCTCACGAAAAGGTGAATCTTCTTCCAAAGCTCCTTCCGGAAGATCATTCATTTTCAGATTTGCCGCAACTAGTGGTCTGCGTTCCATAGTGCGAGTGTATCACTGGAGCCTGAATTGTCCAGTATCAGATTGACCTTTATTGGGCTTATGAGTACAAAATTTGTGATAATGAGCCTAGGGCTCACCGGGCTCATATTCGAATACATCAGCGAGCACGGGCTCGCTGCTAATATCAATGCAAGAATTGTAGATGCCAAGGTGGTAGGTCGATTGTCGAAAGCGCAGCGTGTCGATTGCGTAAAGCAACGTGGTTGCCACGCAACTTTACGTTGTCGATTGTCAACTGTCAATTGCCAAGCTTCCACCCCCTCGCCACCCCATTCCTCTCTATAAACCCCTCCCCAACCTCCAACGCATACACCGTCGCCCTCTCCGATTTATAAGAAGGGCACGGATCCGCCTCGCACGGTTGCATTGTCATGGCAGAAACAAACTCTTTATTTGCATCAAAGAATATTATGTCCAAAGGGATAAGAGTATTTTTCATCCAGAAAGAAAGAACTTGTGGTTGAGTAAATACAAACAACATCCCCTGATTTTCCTTAAGCTCCTTCCTGAACATCAAGCCCTGAATTCGTTCATTCGGAGTGTCTGCAATTTCCACAGCAAGTTTTCTGATTTTATTATTAGGTGAAACTAAAGATATCATATCCATTCCACTTCCTTTTAATGTTTCCTCATCAATACTCTCCACGTCACGAGGAGAGCAACCGACCAAGCCAATTATGGATAATGCCAAAAAACTTAATAAGTATTTTTTCATTGTGAACGGAGTGAATCGATAGCAGCCTTGCGATCAGCTGACCCGAAAATAAAACTGCCGGAAACCAAATTATTTGCACCTGCTTCTATGCATTTTGGAGCCGTCTTATCATCCACTCCTCCATCCATTTGAATCATAAGATCAGGATACTTTTCACGAGCTTCCTTGACCTTGCCTAAAACATCTTCAATAAACTCCTGTCCTCCAAATCCGGGATTCACAGACATAATCAAAAGCAGATCAATCGAGTCTATAACATCATCAACCTCGGAAAGTGAAGTATCAGGATTCAAAGCAATACCCGCAGTAGCTCCACCATCTTTAATCTTTTGTATCAGAGCCTGCCTTGTATCGCTTTCTTTAACTGCTTCGGCATGAAAAGTAATATTCTTTGCACCAATATCAATAAATTCATCCACCCGATCCGCAGGATTGCTGACCATTAAATGTACATCGAACGGAAGAGATGTCTTGATACCCTTAATAACTGACGTACCAAAACTTAAGTTAGGAACAAAGTGCCCGTCCATTACATCAATCTGAAGCCAGTCTGCCGATCCCTCGATACTTGCAACCTCTTCTTGGAGTTTGCCAAGGTCAGCGGAAAGGATTGAGGGAGCGATGATTATTGGTGAGTTGGGCATGTGGGAGTATGTTAGAGGACTTGAAGTTAATTGAGAATGGGCTTGATAGCATATTGGCAATTGGCTATTGGCAATTAGCTAATTTATGCCACTAATAGAGAATACTAGCCAATTGCCAAAAAGCAAATTTGGGATCAGTAGATAATTTACTGCAGAAAATATATATATGAAACACTAATAACGGTATTTGTAAGTCAAATCCTTAACCGACCTCACCCCCGCCCCCTCTCCACACCGCTCCGCCTGGCACGTCT
>Ga0180007_10006744_pt1 | contig 11120 bp, 25 predicted proteins | sample MM_PC_MetaG_FD_121122 | JGI IMG/M metagenome (GOLD analysis project Ga0180007, IMG submission 121122) | Groundwater microbial communities from the Aspo Hard Rock Laboratory (HRL) deep subsurface site, Sweden - MM_PC_MetaG | ecosystem: Environmental > Aquatic > Deep subsurface > Groundwater...
GCGGGGGTTATCTGCGAGTGGAAGCGCATCGACGCCAAGATCATGGAGAAGCGGTTCGAGAAGATGTTCGAAGCCTCGAGGCCGGCGAAGGGGATGGAGCAGTTCGTGGGCAAGGTCGCCAAGAAGGACAGGCCCGTGGTGATCCGTAGATACAAGCCCGAACCGGAGCAGAGGACCCTGTTTGAGGGATAGACTGATGAAAGAGAGAGAAGCAAGGGAGATGCTGAAGGAACTATTCGAGCGGCACAGCGTACCCACAATACCAGTTAAATTCCATCCGAAGTCAATGGTCACGAAGGGGGAAGACATTCCAAAGTTAAAAGAGATTGGACTAGGCCATCTCGCAGCTGCGGTTACAGTGATTACGAGAGGAGAGTTCAACGTAAACCCAGTGACACGGGAAAGATGGATAGAGTTCTATGGGCTCCCCTCGCCAACAGATGTTAGACATGAGTTCCGACACTACCTAGACCTCCTAGGCGTAGAATACATCAAAAAGAAGGGATAAAACACTCATAATACCCTCATCTTTATATTTAACTGCAGGCTCAGGTCATACTGAGTGGTTGAAACGAGCAACCAACGGAGGTAAAAAAGAAATGAAATTGGACACAGAGAAGGACGGGCTTGACAGCCTGTTCAAACCATACCAAGGCCTGCTGCTGGAACACATCTGGGGCCTCAACGAGAACGAGAGGGTCGCCGTCGGCTCAGGGAAAGCCTGGGAGTGGCTGTGCGGTACGCCGGAGAAGAAGTCGCGTGCTTCGGTCATCTTCTTCCTGAACGACATGGTCGACGAGGGCGTCCTCGACTTCGATGACAGGACAGGGAAGGGCGGACACCACAGGCGCTACTTCCCCAAGATGAACCGAGAGGAGTTCGCCGAATACGCGGTCAAGGAGATCGTCGGCGGCGTGGCCAAGGCATTCCCCGAGAGCCAGATGATCCAGAAGTTCGCTGACGTCGTGAAGGACTCGCTGATGTGGGAGTAGCCCATGGGCAAGTTCAGCGTCTACCGCAAATGCATAGACTGTGGGCTAGAGGCTCACAACGAGGATGAACTAGAGAGCTTCATGAAGATCAAGCATTGTAAGCATGGTCGATTCAATCTCTGTAAAGAGTGCAGGAATAAAAGAGATCGATATCGAAGAATGGCCAAAACCCGGCCTTACCTACTCAGAAAACTACAGTCCATGAAGCAGAGATGCTACGATCCTAACGTGCATGACTACCATAACTATGGGGGAAGAGGCATCACTATCTGCAAAGAATGGCTTGAAGATACAGGTGCTTTCGTTGAATGGGCACTCACTAACGGCTTCAAACGAGGGCTGGAAATAGACCGCATCGATAACGATGGGGCATATTCCCCCGATAACTGTCGATGGGTGACACGGCACGTCCAACATATGAATAGAAGGGACACCACTACAGACTTGGAGAAAGGAACTAGAGTATGCTGGAGATGTAAAGAAGAGAAACCTCTTGAAGAATTCCATCGGAACAAAGGCAGACTGGCTGGTCGCACCTACACCTGTAAAGAATGCAAGAACGAGTTGAAACGCCTTGGGCAAGTTTAGTATTTCATACTCTAGAAAAGTCCAGACAGTGATGTATGAAAACGTCACTATCAGCCTCACGCGTGAGTTTGATGAGGATGAGATGTCACCCGACTACGCCCTCAAGGAAGTCAGGGACACGGTGGTGAAGTGGATAGACGCTGAACTTCAGATACTGAGGAGATAATCCTCTCCCCTTTTCTTAGCAGAGTCAAATCTGCAGGTGGGAGTACGAACCATCAGAAATGGTGAGAAACGGATGAGTAAAAAGAAAAGCAAGAAGACACGGAGCCACGACAAAGGGTTGTGGCTCATCACAGAAGGCGGCAACTGGATAGAGGTTAAGCCATCGGTGATCAAGTCAGACAACATCATACCGCAGCCAGCCATACGCTACGGGAAGCCATACGTCGAGGGAAAGCCAATCGAACTGGTGCAGAACGCGACCTTCCCTGTCTTCAGGGAGGACCACGCGGACCTCATCAAAACGAGGTTTGCTGAGATAGACTTCACCGCCGAGAAGCTGTTCCCGGACGACGAGATCGCGGAGACCAGGTATTCCAACCTGATTGGTGCGATCGTGACGGTTTCGCAGGACATCCCGCTGGCCTCCTACACGAGGCAGATGGTCGACAGGAAGCTCCGACTAGTCGAGGAGCATCAGAAGTACCAGGTCGCAGGGATCGATGAGGGCACAGGACGGGAGATCCTCACGGAGTTCCCCTACCTGACTAAGACACATCAGATCCGGGAGTGGGACGACGAGGGAAACCTCAAGGTTCTGCCCCGTATCTACTACGACCTTTGGCTTACCGAGAAACTCTACGAATTGAAGGCACAGGACGACGCAGGACGCTTCGAGTTGGTGAAGCTCATGGAGAAGCTGGAGAACTATCCCTTCCCCGTGTATGAGGAGGGATCTCCGAAGTTCGATGGGGATGGTGAGCCGATGATATCCTACGAGGAGGGCATGCTCTACTTCGACGGGTACGTCGCCTCGACCGGAAGCTCGCAGCAATACCATGCGTTCATCGTCCCGAACAGGGTTCAGGCAGAGGACGGCGAGAAGTTTGTCTTCGAGATGAAGTTGGCCAAGACCATCAAGAAGTTCACGAATTTGATGGACGTCCCGCAGGAGGGAGAGGTGCCAGTCACAGTCCCGGGCAAGCAGAAGCCGCTGGTCATGAGCTCTGTAGCCGAGATGCTGCTGAAGGTAAAGGTGTAAAACAATGGAAATAGAAGGAACAGAATACAGTGCAGAGATGGTCGAGTTATTCCTGAAGACGAAGGGAAAGAATGATGTCTTAGATCTCCCACGAGATTGGTTCGAGCAGCATTTGATTACCTTCAAAGAGGGATACGATCTAGGCTGCGCTGATACTAAGGACTGCGACAACTGCGAAGAGCGCATGCCCGACGAGCCCGAACGCGACCCGAATGGATAGACAAAACTAACATTCCCTTTTTTCTGACTCAACATCACTGTTGACCTCTGGAATGTGAACAGAGGAAAAGAAAATGAAGGCAGAAGTTGAAACATACATCAAGCAAAGAGACCTGAGGACGGCACTGATAGCTGAGAAGGAGTCCATCAAGGATGTGGCTAACCGCCAAGAAGCGGATGCCGAACAACAACGCGACAAGAAGATCAACACCATCAGAGATAGGTGCTTCGAAGAAACCGGAAGAATACGGGAAAAGGCCAAGGCGTTGACGGAGCCCATCGACCAGGGCATCAGGGAACTGGACCCGAAGATTCAGGACATCAATCGGAAGATAGAGTTCCTGAAACACAGGGAAAAGATCAGCGGAAAGACCGTTCATCAGTTCGACCATGAATCGATCAAGCCATATCATGACAGAGAGATCGTGAGCCTTGGAACTCTCTACGAGGACGAGTTCACCATCATGAAACTGTTCGCTGCCGAAAACGACAGGCCGAAGAATCGCTGGACGCTGATGGCCATCGGAGATACGCTGCTACAGGACCTACTCAAAATGCCCCATGAATACGGGCTTCCGATCCATACCAGCCACTGGTTCATTCAGAAGGCGTTGAAGCATCTGCCCACCCTTGAGGAGATAAAGGCATACGTCGAGGGCAGGCGAAAAGATCTCATGCGCGGAGAACTTGCAGCATACGAGGGAGTGAAGAGGGCATATCTCGACACCATCAACAACTATTCGCTCGAAGACTTTAAACCGCTCCTGGAGCCACGAAAAGTGTCGGACCATGAGGCACCAGTGACATTCAAGATTACGGGAATAGGCTACGCCCTAGAATACCGGCTCTATCAAGGCTTCTACTACAGAACCGGAGGGGAAGCCGCTGGCGATCCCTTCGACTACATCGAGGTCGACGACGTGACCTACGTAAGATATTGCAGGCCTGAACAGCTGAGGATCACGGAGACTGGCAACACCATGTTCGGAGACTGGTGGAGTGTCAGCATCCGAAAGGACCCGCGAGGCATTGTCTTCAACAGGAAGAACTGGGAAAGGACAATCGCCGAGGCGACATCCCGCATTGACGAAGTCAATGTTGGAAGGAGAAAGCCGGTGCACTTCAATCCTGATGAGGTTGAGTGGATCACGCCGATAGCCGATGAATTCTTCAGCACACCCAAACTTTAACAGGCAACATAGAGGATTCACTATCCTCCCTCTGGAGTACGAACAGAGGAAAAGAAAATGAACGACGAACAGAAGGCCAAGATGCGGAAGGTCATAGAGGATGGCTTCGGCTATCCCTTCTACGACAACGACAGCCAAGACCTGACCAGTCTGAACAGGTTCTTCAGCGAAGCCATGGACGGGGTCCTGAAGGGTCTCCACGACGAGTTCATCGAGTCGGAGTGCGGCGACTGCGAGTTCAGCTGCAACGAGCGCAACTGCGAGAAGAGGCACAACACATGAGCTTCCATCGAAGGCATTGTGCAGAGAAAGGGGACTGCCCTCTCAGAGCTACCTGTGAGGTCAAGAACTTCCCGGATGGCCATACTCGAAACGGCTGCCGCATCGAAGACTTCGCAGAGAACTATGGCTACAAGCATAGTCTGGCAACCGAGGAGAATTTGACCATCGCTCGCGCAATCGTGAACGATGATAGTTCAACACTGATCTTTGTAGGATAGGTGAATGTCATGGGGCTGAAGAGACACAAGGACAAAACATGGGAGTGGACCGACAGCTGGTGCTTCAGCAATGAGGCGAAGCCCGAGTGCGAGTGCGACGGCGTGATGGAGCTCAAGGACGTGAACATCAAGGGCGGTTCATATAACATAGGAGGCGACCATCGTTACCCCGCATACGACAACCCATACCTGGAGAAGATATGGGTCTGCAACAAGTGCGGCTTCGTATTCGTGGAATAACTTCCCCCCTCTTTTTTCTGACTCAGCTTCAACGCTGAACTCTGGAGTACGAACAGAGGAAAAGAAAATGGAAGAACAATATAAGGAACCACATCCAGCAGATCTAACACACAAATGGGAGGACCAGACGCTGACCGTCGAAGATATTGCACCTAAGGTTGCCGCCTACGGCATACACAGGAAGGTCCCGTTGACCCCAGAGGAGGCCCAGAGCATCGCCAGGCAAATCCACAGGGCGTACAAGAAGTACCACGATGCATCGGAATATGCAGGCGACTTCATACGTGAGTTTGCCGGGGATAGCCTTCGAAGAGTGTTCTCGATAGCCGACAACCTCAATGAGCGGGCCCTCATAGTCTATCACTACTACTTCTACAACTGCGCTCCTGGAGACTGGAGGGAAAAGCTGAAATGAGTTTCGACTTCGACAACGAAGACGTGGAATGGACATGCGAGGGATGCGAAGACTCACTCGGCGAGCACAGCTACGTGACCAAGGTCATCACAGTAACAGGGCAGGTGCTCAAAGCCGAGGACGGCAGAGTCACCGACATGGAGCCACAGTTCCCCCCTGAAACAGAGCATCTCTGCTACACCTGCTACTCGCAGAAGTACAAGGACCCCGTGGAGAGCCTTCGAACTTGCCTGAAGGTGGTCGCCGACGTCATCGAACTGCTGGAGTCCGAGGCTAACGACGACTTCTACAACCCCAAGGAGGCCTTGGACAAGCTCAACGAACTCGTGGTCTACATCGCCGACGTGCTACCTTCACTCTCTCAGAAGGAGGAAGTGAAGCCAAAATGAAGGCCAAGTGGAAGTGCAACAAGTGCGGGCTATCCGCCAGGACGATGGAGTTCGCCGAGAACGCACGCATCACAGAGATACTCGAATTCATCGAGGACAACCACAAGACCCATAGCCCCGACTGCACGGACTTCAGCGTCAACTCCATAACCTTGGAGCTGAGACCAGGATGAAGCCGACAGTTGAAGCCATGCAATGCGCGGCTGGCACCGAGGCCGACTTGGACAACCCGAACATGGTCAGCGAGACCAAGTGGGACGGGACACGTATCTGGGCTGGTAAGTACGATGGGGCGCCCTTCGTCATCAACCGCAAGAACGTGGACTACACAGCCAGGCTCACCGAGATAGTCGAGGCCCTCGAGGGCATCGCCTCCGAGGACATGATATTCGACGGTGAAGCCGTGGTCTTCGACGCCAACGGACGCACCAACTTCAAGGGCTCACAGACCAGATGCTCCACCGTGAACCTCGCAAAGCAGAGGCTGGCGAAGCTGAAGTATCCAATCGTCATGCAGTCCTTCGACCTAGTACGGCTCGACGGGAAGGATCTCAGGAACCAACAGTGGCAATCTCGGAATGCACTACTGCGCGATCTCCTCAGGGAGTCGCTTCAGGAAACGGTCAGGCTGACGGAGAGCCACTACGAGAATAAGCGGGAACACTACGACGAAGCCGTGGCTCTGGGCGAGGAGGGCGTGATCGTGAAGGACATACACAGCAGCTACGTCGGGAAGGAGAGCAGGAACTGGCGGAAGGTCAAGCACTGGAACCCCGAGAGATGCATAGTCGTGGGCTACACGGAGGGCACGGGCGCCCGTGAGGAGTTCTTCGGCAGCCTCATCCTGGCGCGGGCAGACGATCAGGGACACCTCAAGTACTGCGGGAAGGTTGGCACAGGCTTCAACAAGGCAGAGCTCCGCAAGGTCACCGCCGTCCTCAGGGAGGGTGAGATCGAGAACGAGCCCGTCGACGCGCGCGACTCCAATGATAAGCGCATCGACTACACGCCGGTGAACGTGGACCTCGAGGTGACGGTCAAGTTCTACGAGAGCTCGGAGAGGGGTGTGTTCAGGTTCCCGTCCATGCTCAAGGATGAAGGGGGACGGAACATGATCCACTTTGGCAGGAGCATCATGGCCACCCCGGGGCCGAAGCAGGCAGACCTTAAGTCCCTCCTCGATAGTCTTAGCATGAGATGACATCCCAGAATCAAGGCTCTTCAGGCAAGAGGTGAGCCAATGACGGATCACAGGGAGGCTCAATCGAGGGCGGCTCAACTGGTAGGCCTAACTCGCCTTGACTGGATAGGTGTTCGTCGTGAAGGATGACTGGAACTACCTCCGGAAGTTCCGAGAGGCACTGAAGGGGCCACTGGATTTCCTGTATAGAAACTTCAACATCCAATGGAAGAAGGGATGAAGGATGAGAGTCTTATTAGTTCAGGCTGACGGTAAGATGCCGAACCTGGCGCTCATGAAGCTGTCCGCCTACCACAAGTCTCGAGGAGACACGGTGGGATTCTACCTGTCGAAGCCAAAGCGAGTCTACGTCAGCTGCATCTTCTCCAAGAACGTGCCACAGGCCCGGGGGATAGCCAAGTTCTATCCGGATGCTGAGTTTGAGATTGGTGGCCCCGGCCTCGGCGTCGAGAGCCCGTCGCTGCCGGATGAGGTTGAACACATCATGCCCGACTACTCCCTGTATGGGATAGACTACAGCGTCGGATTCTCCTCGAGGGGATGCATCCGTAAGTGTGCCTTCTGCCAGGTCCACAAGGTGGAAGGTGCCTTCTGGGAGCATGCCCCCATCGAGGAGTTCCTCCACCCCGACCATCGGAAGCTACTGCTGTTCGACAACAACTTCCTCGCTTCGGAGCTGTGGCATGAGAAGCTCGACTACATCAACGAGAGGGAGGTCAAGGTATCCTTCACGCAGGGCCTGGATGCGAGGCTCGTCGACGAGGAGAAGGCAGAGGTCCTCGAGAGGACGGAGTCCTTCAACACACACTTCACGTACAAGACCTACTACTTCGCGTGGGACTTCATCCACGACGAGGAGGAGGTCCTCCGCGGCCTGCGGATGGTGATCGATGCCGGCGTCGTCGCCAGCAGGATCATAGTCTACATGCTCGTCGGCTACGACACGTCTCACCAGGAGGACGTGTACCGCTTCAGAAGGCTCGTCGAGCTGGGGGTGGAGCCCTTCGTCATGATCTACAACGACAGGAGGGACGACAGGTGGCTGAGGGACTTCGCCCGCTACGTGAACAAGTGGCTCTACAGAACCGTGGATCTCGAGGCGTATAATAAGGGAGCCTTGGTAGAATGACCAGATTCAGGATCCACATAGCGAAGATACGTCCAAGCGGCCACGAGCTCACCGCCTATAAGGGAGAGTTCGGCTGCAAGAACGCAAGCCACCACCTCAAGGACATCATAGCGTTCCTCGAGCAGTTGGAGACAAAGTGCCCCGTTTGCATGGAGATCCCGAAGCAGCTACATCTTCATGATTATTCCGGCTCACACCCGGACACCTGAGAACGAGCAGGTGAAATAAAATGAAGTACTGGAAAGGAACAAACGGAGACTTCGTAGTCGAAGCAGACACCCATGAGGAAGCAGTCAAAGCCATCGAACGCAGGATACTCGCAGGAGTTGTACCCGTCCTCGAGGTCGAGGAGGTCGACATGACCTACGAGGAAGCCAAGGGCTACGGAACCCTCGAGGAGCCCGAAGGCCCATGGATAGCCGTGGAGGTCTACGGGCTGCTCGTCCAGGATGCCCATATCTTCTGGAAGGGGGATGAGGCGGAGGCCTGGTTCAAGAAGTACACCGAAGGCCTCACACCCGAGACACTCTACGACGAGAACGGCTGCGTCAACGAGGATTACGACCAGTGTAAGATCTTCACGAAGGGTCACAGGTGAAAAGAATGACACTGGATAAAATAGGAGAGGGTCCTCGCTGGATAGACCAGCTTGTTAGATTCTACGCGAAGATAGTCGAGGATCCCAACATCTCCACGGAGAATCTGGATAAGGCCAACGATGCGATACTGGAGTGCATCGATAAACTGCGCCCGCTGACGGGCATATACAAATGCGACTCGCTGTGCATCCACTACATGAACAAGGACTGCATCACAGAAGAGAACGAGGGCGACGGCAACTGCGACAGACCCGATGAGTACAGGGAAGTCGGCGACCTCGCCGACGCGCTGAACGACGAGGCGCTGTTCAAATGATGCTGACAAAAGAGGACGTAGACTTCCTCATCCACATCCTGACAGCCGTGGACCCGCAGTACCCCGTGGCCAAGGGAGACGAGGTAGCACACAGGCTCAAGGAACTGAAGAAACTCTGGAACGATGAGGGGCTGCCCATCGCGGGGATGGAGATAGTCTGGCATGGCACCATACGCGACTCAGTGATCCACACCTACAACGTCGGCGATACCCACAGGGACTTCTTCAACTGGCGTGTGACGCGGATCAAAGCATACGCAGTCGAACACAATCAATTACCGCTTTTTTCATGAATATCAGAGGTGGAATGATTGAAGAAACTGAATAAGAGACAGCGGACCAGAGTCCGACGGGTGCTGAACAACTTCGCGGGACCGTTGAGCCACATGTCACGGGACGGCCTCCCCGATATCTTCGACGCGGAGTTCCTCAAGATGAAGAGGCTCAGGAAGATGATCCGAGACAAGGCCATAGGCCTCGGCTATGACCCAGAGGAGGAGCTCACGGACGTCGCTAAGGAAAGTTACTACGAGTGAGAGAAATGGCGGATGAATGGGCGATAATGGATGCTGCAGGCGTCATATACACGGGCACCGAAGAGGAGATGAAGGGGCGCTGGAATGACCCCGATCAGATCTACATGCACAACACCATCTCAGGGGACCTGCTGCTCATAGAAATACATGGACGGATGAAGTGATGACCGAGTTATGGCAAGGACAGCCCCTGACGATCACGGTCGACCCAGCAGGCATGACGCTACACTCATACGACGAAGAGAAGGTTCGGAAGATCAAAGACGACTACAAGGACGTCAAGATCCTATCAGCCACCCACCTAAAGAAAGAGTGGGAGCGCAGGTGGAAGGACGCCAAGATCGTGGAGATCGAGGGCTTCGATGGCAGCGTGGAGATCCTGGAGTGGGGCGGCGACGTCCTCGCATCCTTCTCGGGCTCAGATGAATACAGTGGCCACGTTAACGCCGTTTGGAAGATCACGGTGAAAACGCATAAGGGCGAGAAGACCTGGCAGCTTTGGACGTCATACAGAGGAGGATGACATGAGCTACGACAAGATGAAACGAGACGCGCTGATCAGCTACATCGAAGGGCTGAAGAAGCAGGCCGAGAAGCTACGAGGATCTAATAGAGAGCTGCAGAGCAGAGTGGGAAAGCTGGAGAAAGACTTGGGCATCCTGGAAGTAGAAGGGTTCCTCGAGGAGCCGAGCCTTCCCCCCATCCTCATAGGCGGGGGGTTAAATGGAGCCCCTGTCTGCTCCGAGCATGGCGCCATGCTCCGATACGAGAACAACATCTGGAGATGTGAGTCATGCAAGGGCAAGCCCAGCGTCGACCTCACCCGTATCCTGAGGTTCATACACCACGAGCTGACAGTGATGGAAACCTGAAAAGAGAATGATGGATTATGGTTCGGAGTTACATCCTTTCGAGTCAAGAACGAGAAATAATTAGAAAGTTCTTACTGACAGGAGAAAAACCTGAAGGATTTAGGTTAGTGAAATCCAGAATAAAACATCTAGTTCTTGCTCCTATAGAAGAAGATTTGCGCCTGATTAGAGCCTTCAGGGAGAAGATGAATACAGCGGTGAAGGCTGAATGAAATACACTCTGAGATACAGGATAACCATACCCCAACACAGGGGGCTATCCGCCTTCATGGATATGTTCAGATACTCACGGGACTGGATCGAGGAGGTGGAATCGAGGAAGGTATTCATCCTTCGACACAACCTTGTGCACAGACAGAGAAGCAGGAAGTTCTTCCATTCTCAGATTGAAAGGAGGTGGGAGTCCTTCGGTGCAGAGGTCGAAGTCCTCGGTGAGGTGAGGGCAACGGAGCTTGACAAGGACTATCGCTACAAGGAGGGCGTGGTCCCCATCATAGAAGGTCAAACAAGATACGATATCGAGTCACTCAGGGATGAGCCAGTCTAAGTGCGAGGGATCATATCCCTCCCTCTGGAAAATGAACAGAGGAAAAGAAAATGACTGAACAACAGTTCGAAGAAGGACAAGCCATAGACATAGCGAAGTACAAGGACAAAGAGGTGTCACTACACCCCGAGATCTTCAAGTGGAGGGACGCCCTCACCGTAGACCTCGGGCTGATGAGAAGCC
>Ga0180007_10006745_pt1 | contig 11118 bp, 10 predicted proteins | sample MM_PC_MetaG_FD_121122 | JGI IMG/M metagenome (GOLD analysis project Ga0180007, IMG submission 121122) | Groundwater microbial communities from the Aspo Hard Rock Laboratory (HRL) deep subsurface site, Sweden - MM_PC_MetaG | ecosystem: Environmental > Aquatic > Deep subsurface > Groundwater...
CAAGCATACTGTGTAAAGTGCCACGCTAAAAGGGAAATGAAGGATGCCAAGGCGATAACCATGAAGAATGGCAGGCCGGCAACTCAGGGTGTGTGTCCGGTGTGTGGAACGAAAATGTTTAGGCTTGGTAAAAGCTAGAGTGTGGGCGGGCTCTGCCAAGGGAGATCAGGGCAGACTGGCGCAGGTGTCTCCTGGGCAACGGTTGCTCGCTGGGAAAGAGGGAAAGGGAAACCTTCTCCCCTCGCCCAGAAAGCGCTAGAGGATTTCCTAAAAAGAGAAGGAGGTGAGAAATGAAATAGTTAGTGGATCTTCAGTAGACAAAATTCATAAGGAGGCAAGGTTAATGTTCCCCATAGAAGAATTCAAAAGTCGAGTGAATAAGGTTACTACTGAAATGTCTAGCATGGGCTTGAGCGCTCTAATAATACTAGACGATGAAGGGATAAGGCACGGTGGCAACCTACGTTATTTGACCAACGTATACCAGCCCCTACCACCACCGAGGGTAGGAGCAGCAATAATAACACCAGCCGGTGTGACGGTTACTGTGAATCCAGGCTTGCTGGATAGCTCGTTGAAGTTGGCCAACCAAATTTCCTGGGTAAAAAATATCTGTGGCACCAAGGTCGGAGAATGGGGTCATGACATAGCCTACGACATTAAAGCGGCATTGCATAGAGACGGGGTATCTAGAGGTAAGATTGGTATCGACGGGTTGCATCTAATGACTGAACCTGTGGCGAAAAGTGTCCGAGCTGGGTTAATTGACTTTGAGTTGGTGGAGCGGACTGGCATTGTAGAGAAGCTCAGAATGTTCAAGAGCCCGGCTGAGATTGAGGTAATCCGCGAGAGTAATAAACTTAACGATGTAGGTATCGAGGCGTTCATGAAGGCCGTCAAGGTCGGTATTCCTGTGGACCTCCCAGTGCATGAAGCGGAATATGTAGCCACGTCTCAAGGGGCGGAGTGGACGACTAGGCTATTTATGTCTGCAGGTACTCCTTATATCTGGGGTTGGCACCATGGTTCACAAGTATACAAAAAAGGGGATATGGTGTGCGCCGAGTTTAACGGTGCGTTTGAGGGCTATTATGGCCAAGTAGTTCGTTCTTTCGTTGTTGGCAAGGCATCCGTGGGGCAGAAGCATGCCTATGACACAGCTGTAGAAGCCTATCAAGAGGCGGTTTCTATTCTCAAGCCAGGGGTTAGGGCTTCCGAGCTCTTCGCTACTATAAATGAGGCAATAAGAAAGGCGGGGTGTGAGCCAGTAACACTTGAGACAATAGGGAAAACAGGGCGTGGTCTCCAGCCAATGTGGGCCGGACATGGAATAGGAGTTACGGTGGCGGAAGCACCTTACCTCAACGAGGATGATGACACCCAGATGAAGCCAGGATTTTGTATAGTGATTCATCCCTTCGTTGCGCTCGAGGAAGGAATGACCTTCGTGGGCAACACTCTCCTAGTGACTGAGACTGGCTGTGAGGAGCTAAATAAGGCAGAATATCGCTTAGAGGTGTGAACAAGCCGTTCAGAAGTTCGGTGGAGAGGTAATGAGGCGGTAAAGCATCTTGGGATAATGTATGAGAGACCAGTTCTCTTGAGATGGGAATGAAGATATTCAGGGAAACAGATTGGAAAGGAGGTGAGAAATGAAATAGCTAGTGGATCTTCAGCGGACAAAATTCATAAGGAGGATTTATTAAGGTGAAGAGGAAAAGATCATTAAGACTATTGGGTAGCGCTTGCCTGGTTTTGGCGTTAGCAGCAGCGCTACTCCTGGCGGCTTGTGCTAAGGAAGTACCAGCACCGGCGCCTACAGCGCCAGCACCAGTGTCGACAGTACCAGCACCAGTGCCTGCAGTACCGGCATCAACGCCTACAGTGCCAACACCAGCTTGGGTGCCAGAGCGCACGATTACCGCAGTTGGAGGCGGGCCTGTTACATCTGGATACATTACTGCGCTTGGTTTGTTCTCCGGCTTGAGCAAGGCAACTGGCGTAAAGTTCACCTGCGAACCCTACGCAAAGAGCCCAGCCAGATATGCTGTCTTTTTTAAGGAGCACTTAGACTTCGTTGGAAGTCCCCTGTCATCGAATTGGTGTATCTATTCAGGTGACCCGTCTTTCCCGTATGGACCGCAGCGTGTGTCCCTGGTCTGGAATGGCTTACCTCTTTCGTACGGGCTTTACACCCAGGGTGATTCGGACGTAAAGACAATAGAGGACATTAAGGGAAAAAGGGTCTGTTCATTCCCAACCACTGCTAGCGCACACGACGACATGACAGCTATGCTAGCCTACGTGGGCCTTACATGGGATGATGTCACTCCGGTGCCCTGCTCCGGCTATCCTGATGCAGCACATGCTATTATAGAAGGGAGAGCCGACGTAGCGCATTATACTACTACAGCAGGTGAAACATATGATGTTGCTGGCAGCCCGCGGGGAATTCACTGGATAGAAACACCCGCTTCGGATAAAGAGGGCTGGGCCCGCGTTGCAGAAACTCGTCCTTTCATCACTCCGGCATTGGCAGTTAGAGGCGCAGGTCTTAAAGAAGGCGAGACGTTCGAGGGCTATGGTAAACCATTAGGGCTTGTTACCGGGGACTGGACCGACGAAAACTTGGCTTACTGGACGACTAAGACTATTGCTGAGAACTATGATGCTTACAAGGCCAACCATGAAATGCTACTGTATTGGACCCTTGACCAAGCCCTCGACGTAGGTGCCTTTATTATTCCTTACCACTCTGGAAGCATTAGGTACTTTAAGGAGATAGGTCGATGGTCACCTGAACTTGAGCAACTACAGTCAAAATTAGTGGCAGTCGGCGAGAAGGCCATACAGGACTACGAGCAAGCAAACCCTGGATGGGAAACTGGCAGGGCTCCCCTGATTTTCGAGGAAGGTAAGTGGAAGTAGTAGCTGCTTACCGTTGCCTTTTTTTGAGGTAGTAAGAAAAGCGTCTTGGGCCTGACTCACCAAGCCCAAGACGCAAGGAGTTATAAATGAAGCATTTAGGACGTGACAGAAGGGGGAGCACAAGCAACGGGGAAGTAAAGGTACCAGTATCCCCGAAGTACAGAGTCCTTAGTGGTTTTTGGAGGATCCCAACCATCGTAGCACCAGCAGTTGCAATCACATTTTGTCTTATGTTTTTCAGAGGTATCCACCCTTTCGGATACATGCTCTTTGACATCCGCTACCTCTTTTTCTTGCTGGCGCTTTTTACTCCCTGCGTTTTCTTGTGGATACCAGCCACCAAAGGTGCTTCTAGAGATAGGGTACCATGGTATGACATCTTATTGTCTTTAGCAGCATTTGGTGGATTTTTGTTCTTAGCCTTATCAGCCTTTGATATAGTTCTGGAAGGGTGGGCAGGCTTGTGTCCGGCCAATATAGTGGCACCCCTTGTACTATTGTGGTTGTTGGTAATAGAAGCCAGCAGGCGCTCCGTAAATTCATTTTTTGCAGGGATTGTACTTCTTATCTCCGTTTATCCTCTATTTGGCGAGTATTTACCTGGTTTCTTTAATACAAGGCATTTCTCACTAGGTGGAACGGCAGGTTACCACATGATGAGTGGCACAAGTCTTTTGGGCGTACCTTTGCAGATCTTTGGCACCCTGGTCATAGGTTTTTTGGTCTTTGCAGTAGTGATGCAAGTTGCCGGTGTTGGTTCATTTTTCAATGATGTTGCTAGTTCCCTGTTAGGGAATACTAGGGCTCGCAATGCCAAAGTGGCTGTTGTCGCCAGCGCCCTATTCGGAAGTATAAGTGGATCTGCTGTGCCTAACATAATGACTACAGGCAGCTTTACCATTCCTGCAATGAAAAAGGAAGGCCTCTCACCCGAGTTTGCTTCGGCGGTGGAGGCAGCTGCCTCTACTGGGGGAGTAATACTGCCGCCAATAATGGGGATCATAGCCTTCATTATGGCCGAGTTCCTAGGCATTTCTTACGTAACCGTTTGTATGCACGCAGCTGTGCCAGCGTTTTTTTACTTTCTGTGCCTGTTTGTTCAGCTTGACGCACATGCAGGGAGAACTGGGATGAAGCCAACCCGCGCAGCAAGCGAGTTCTCGCTCTGGCAGATTCTAACTAGGAATTCCCACCTGCTTGCTGGATTAGTTGTTCTTCTTGTCTACGTATTTTACATGCGAATGATAGCGTGGGCACCATGGTATGCGAGTGCAACCTTGGTGGTACTATGTATGGTTAGGAAGAAGACTAGGCTTGGTTTAAGCCATGCTGAGTTTGGCCTCCAGAGGGCGGGTAGGACGTTGGGTGAGTTGGTGGTTATCCTTGGCTGTGTTGGGCTTATAATTGGTGGGTTGAGCATGACAGGGAAAGCTATGGCCTTCCCATTCGAAATAGTAATGCTCCTTGGTGATAGGCTTTGGCTGTTGCTACCACTCGGAGCAGTTGTAACAATGATTTTGGGCATGGGCGTACCTCCAGCTGCGTCTTACATCTTCCTTGCCGTAGTGCTAGCACCAGCCTTAGTGCAGTGTGGGGTAGACCTGATAGCAGCTCACCTGTTTATAATGTATTGCGCGCTGTTCGCTTATCTCACACCACCTGTGTGCACAGCAGCCTATGCAGCAGCAGCAATCGGTGAGGCAAACCCCATCAAGACTGGATTTTTGGCAATGCGCCTTGGGGCAGCTAAGTTCGTGTTACCTTTCTGTTTCGCTTTAGGCCCAGCCTTGATACTTCGGGGTGAGTCGCCAGGGGAGATGGTGCAGGCAGTCTGTACATGTGCCATTGGTATAATGGCTATGGGTACTGGCATAGAAGGGTACATATGGAAGCTGGGAAAAACTGGTTTTGTGACTAGAATTGTTGGTTTTGCTGGAGGCGTGTTGTTAGCGTTCCCTGGAACGTATACAGACCTTCTAGGTATATCTGCATTGGGTGTGATGTTGGGGGCATGCTGGCTGAAAGGCCCGAAATCTGAAGCTAAAATCGAGGCTTTTGAGAATTAAACAGCCTATAAAACAAAGAAGGAGGTAAAGGTCAATGGTTTCCCAAGGAGAGTTTCAAAGTCGAATGAACAAGGTTACTACCCAAATGTCTAGCATGGGCTTGAGCGCTCTCGTGGTAATAGACAACGAGAGCCACATGGTAGGGGGCAGCATACGTTATCTCACTAACTTCTTCAGCTCGCTGCCACCAAGGATAGGAGCCCTAATCGTTACGCCAACCGGCGCGACGCTCAGCGTCAGTCCTGGCTTCCGAGGTAGTACCTTCAGGCTGGCCAGCCAGACTGCACAGGTAAAGGACGTAATTGGCACCAGGAGCGGACTATGGGGTCATGACTTAGCTCAAGACATCTGGAAAGCGTTGGATAAAGCCAAAGTGGTTGGCAGGGTTGGCATCGATGGGTTGAATGTGGTAACTCAGCCTCTAGCCACAAGCATTCGAGCTGCGCTATCTAGCTTTGAGCTGATAGAACAGACTGGCATTGTAGAGAAGCTAAGAATGTTCAAGAGCCCAGCTGAGTGGGAGTCAATCCGTGAGGCAGTCAGACTTGCCGATATAGGTATTACAGCCCTTAGGAAAGCCGTGAAGGCTGATGGTCTTGTGGATCTCTCAATAGCTGAGCAGGAGTATGCGGCGAAAGTTCAGGGAGCGGAGGCGGCGTCTGTGTTTATGGGCACAGGGATGGGCACGGGTAATCCCTGGATCTGGGGTACTTACCATGGTTTGCAGGTATACAAAGAGGGCGATATGGTGTCCGCCGAGCTGAACGCCAAGTTTCAAGGCTATTATGGGCAGGTATGCCGCTCTTTCGTTATCGGTAAGGCATCAGCAAAGCAGAAGCATGCCTATAATGCAGCTATGGAAGCCTATCAGAAAGAGGCTTCTATGATTAGGCCTGGGGCTATAGCTTCGGAGATCCATGCTGCTGGAAATGAGGTAATTAAAAAAGCTGGGTTGGAGCCCCTGTTAATGAGGTCAGGGCATGGAATGGGACTTACGATCGCAGAAGGTTTTGATATTTACGAGGGCGATAATACTGAGATACAGCCAGAGTCTTATGTGATGATTCATCCTGTCGCTCCGCTCGAGGAAGGAGTAGTCATCCTTGGTAATTGCTTCCGGGTGACTGAGACTGGCTGTGAGGAACTGGGTAAAGCAGAATTTCACTTGGAGATTTAATCTAATGAAGCAATCAAAAGACCAAATATCCCTTGCCGCGGTTGGTGATATTTACTGGGGTTCGCTACCTGAGAATACGCTATATAAGGTATTACCAGTTCTTAATGAGCATGACTTAAGGTTTTGCTGTCTGGAAGGCCCAGTTAGCGACCGCGGCGAAGACTGGCCGGGCAAAGCCAGCGTGCATCGCTCAAGTGTCGCAACGATGGCGCCTTTCAAGAAGGCTGGGTTTGATGTTGTTACGTTTGCCAACAACCACTGTATGGACTTACAAACCGAAGCTTTTTTCGATACACTCTACCTGTTGGACCAAAACGATATTAAATATGTCGGCGCCGGTAAAAATATAAGTGAGGCAAGAAAGCCGGTGATAGTTGAAAAGAAAGGCTGCTGTATAGCCTTCCTTGGCTATGCATCATTTTATCATCCCGGGTTTGAAGCAACAGAAAACCGGCCCGGCATCGCAGCGTTAAGGACAAACCCATTGTATCCTACTCCCAATATTGAAGAAGAAGACCTCAAGAATGTACTATCAACCGTGAAGAAAACAAAGGCTCAAGCTGACGTACTTGTAGTGGCCTATCATTGGGGAATCGGTCGTGGACGCACACTGACTGCCTACCAGAAAGCCTTGGCTCACCAAACAATAGATGCTGGAGCTGATATTATCCTTGGCAGTCATCCCCATCTGTTGCAGGGAATAGAGATCTATAAAGGCAAAGTAATTTGTTATAGCCTTGGCAACTTTGTCTTTGAGTGGGTTAAGTCCTTTGCTAATGCACCATTCAATCATGTTATCAGGGAGACCATGCTACTTACCTGCAACATAAGGGATAACAAAATAAAGGAAGTTTTCTTCCGGCCAGCAGTAATAAACGCCCCGGCAGTTAATGTCCTCACAAATCCTGAGATAGTTGCACCTGATAATCCATTGTTTGAGAAGATTTTTGATACGATGAACGAACTATCTACTCCGTTGAATGCTAGACTTTACATTGAAGGTGACAAATGTATAATCTCAAGGGCAGAGTAGCTTTAGTAACGGGGGCTGCTCGTATGAAAGGGATAGGCCGTGCGGTTGCACTCCGGCTAGCGCAAGAAGGGGCAGACATCGCAGTCCAAGGACGGTACCGCTCTCCGGATCGATTCCCGGAATGGGAAAAAGAAGCCGGATACAGAGGATTAGACAGTATCGTAGAAGAGGTAGAAGCAATAAGCCAGAAAGGGCTGGCTGTGGTTGGCGATGTCAGTGTCAAAGCTGAAGTAGAGAAGATGCTGGCAATGATAATCGATAAGTTTGGTCATATTGATATATTAGTCAATAATGCCTCGTTGCATTCGATGAGAGACCGTTCCTCAATTCTGGGGATGCCTGAAGAAATGTGGAACAGCTATTTTTCAACCAACCTCAACGGGACTCTTTTTGTCTCCCAGATAACAGCGAGATATATGAAGGAGCGTGGGCAGGGCGGAAAAATCATTATTGTTTCATCTGCCTCTGCCAACAGGCCAAGTAAAGATAACGCTCACTACAGCATCTCAAAACTTGCCATGATTGGTCTTAATCAGTCGATGGCTTTGGAGCTTGCCCAGTATAAAATCAATGTCAATGCTATAATGCCGAACGCGATCACTCTGTCAGCGGATGGACGAGGCCAGTTATATACTAACGCAGTCCATGATGGCCTCACCGAAGAACAGGTGATGGCACGCATTTTCCCTGCGGGGGCAAGCCGCATCCCTCTTGGCAGGCAGGGTTTGCCATCAGATATTGCTAGCCTGGTTGCCTTCCTTGTTTCCAGCGAAGCGGACTATATAACCGGCCAGGTTATTGCTTGCAATGGAGGTGCGTCACTAATGCATTAAATTCAATATCTACCAGTGTTAACTTCGAACTGAACAAAGAGGGAATACTTCTATATGATAACATCTAACTTTTGTTTGGAGGTGTAGGTATGTTTGATGAATTTGGACTAATGGAGGAACAGTCGGCTATTCAAACCCTGGCGCGGAAGTTTGCAAAGGAGCATATCCTTCCGGTTGCGGCAGAGCTTGATGGCATGGAAGATGTAACTGCAAATTTTCCATGGGATATGATTAAAGAAGCCTATAAAATAGGTTTCAAAACATTAGCACTGCCTGCGGATATGGGTGGAGAAGCCATAGGCGCCTTAACGCGAGCCATAATCCTGGACGAGTTGGCTTATGCCGATTCTACCTGCGCTAAGATTATATCACAGTTCTGGAGCAATGTCCGCCCCATCGTAGCTCAAGGGACACCTTACCAATACGAGTGTTTTTTGAAACCTTTCAGGGACATACCTACATATCAGATATGTGTTGCTATGACCGAACCCGATTACGGTTCCGATAATATAATACCTTATGCCGAGGTTGAAGGGGGATTAAAACTCTCGGCAACCAAGAAAGGTGATGGCTACGTTCTTAACGGAGTCAAGCACTTTAATTCCATTGGCGGTGTAGCCGAGCTGTTTATTGTATCGGGACGAACTGACAAAAATGCACCAGTCCACAAAGGGATAACTAAATTCCTTGTAACGAGAGACACGCCTGGATTTTCCGTAGCCAAGGTTCATAACAGGATAGGTTGGAGAGCCTACCAGGCAGCAGAGTTAGTATTCGATAACGTGTATGTGCCCAAAGAGAACATCCTCGGAGAAGTTAATAGAGTGCAGGCTGGAGGTAGAGGCGGTGCCTTTCATCTGATAGAGCTTGCCGCCAATGCCACGGGAATGGCCCGAATTGCCTATGATTCTGCCCTCGACCATGCCAAACGCAGAGTCCAGGGAGGCAAGCATATTATTGAGCATCAGTACGTTGCTGGGATACTGGCTGACATGTACATTAGACTACAGGCAGCACGCAGCCTGGTATGGCATACTGCCTGGGTTCTTGATAACTCAGAACATTTTGACGACAAGTTGCCAATTGCTTGCTCTGACTTTGCTGGCAGAATGGTCACTAAGGTTACGCAACAGGCGGTGTCTGTATTCGGCGGCATGGGTATTGACAAAGAGCTGCCCATTGAAAGATACACCCGTGATGGAATTATAGCGATAGTCACCGCTTCAATGGGGGCAAGGAAGATTAAGCTGATGAACCTACTCAGAGAATAAGCCTCTAATAGTTATCATGGTTTTAGGAGTAAAAGGTGTTGGGCGTCACCTCCCGTTGCTGCCCTAGTCATAATCGGGCAAGTGGCATCTCGCCTTTTTCTATAAGGAGGTGATTGTAGTGTCAGCAAAGGTGTTTGTTTTAATTAGAACAGAGGTAGGTAAGAGTAACAAGGTTGTTGCCACTCTGAAGGGGATAGAAGGGGTGAAAACAGCTGACTGTGTTACTGGACCCTATGATGTTATCGCTGTAATAGAAGGAGAAAGTCTAGACGACACTGGCGACCTAGTTACAGGGAAAATCCACTCCATTGCTGGCATTTCCGGAACTGTGCTCTGCCTAGTAAGGCAGGGTCAGTAAAGAGGCTTCGCCTCTCTTTGAAGGGGCTAAGCCCCTTCATTGGCACCAATAATTTATGGGATTAAAAAGATAAAAAAGGGGCCGGGGATTTGAACCCCCGACCCCCAGTAGTCTAGTACTGTTACAATTTTAGTCCCACCTTTTTCTTCAAGTGCCATTTAATGACGTGCCACCAAGAGCAGAAATAGAAAACATACTGGGTCTTATCGTCATAAAGGGCAATTAGTTTGTGCCCCTCTGGGATTCCTTTGTGGCAGGAAATGCATTTGCGCAATCGTTACCTCCTTTCTGAGCGTAGTTACCCCTTCGGTTTATCCTCAGCTAATACCCTTATCACCAATTCGCCAGGCTCAATATGAGCGTCATTCAGACACTCATTCTTCTTTATCGTGCCTTGCTCCCGGAGAAGCTTCTCCAAGTCGGTTAGCCCCATCCTTATTATTCGTTCCTTCACAATTCCTCCTTTCTCAGTTTACAATAAATCTTAAAGTAAACTGGTTACTATTGTTCACTTTAGTTTAATAAAATCACCTAAAAGAATGCAGCTTGTACCGGTCTGGTTTCCAGCTCTTTTGCCTTGGCTTCCTCTTTTGCCTGGCGCCGCTCGCCCCGCTGCTTTTCCTTGCGGTGTTTTATCCTTTGCTGATAAATCCAATCCTTCAGCTGCTTCAAGTCGCGCCACTGGCTCTCAGTTAGGGACTCTACCTTTATGTCTTCCGGCATTTTGTCTTTCATTTCCCCGCCGGCAACGTAGAGATATATCTGGGTCCAGTCACTTCCCATTGGGGCAGTTAGCGAGGCCGTGAACAGGTAACAGGCAGCCTCAGCATCGGTAGCGGTCAGATATCTTCCCTCTCGCAGTGCCACAATGTTTTCGCCAAGGCGCTCAAGAGTAACCCTAGTTCTCAGCCACTCGGGCAGGTCATCTCCCCAGCCCCCGGGCATCACTATGATAGGGTCAAAGAGAGCGCCAACTATGTCGTCTATCCAGCCATCAACTTTTCTCTCACTCATCTTGCACCTCCAGGTAAAGACAATCCATGCTTCTTCAATAACACCTCAGCATGGGCAAGGTCGGCATGCCACTGGTCGTTCTTGGCTTTCAGCTCCAGCGCGGGTATGTATCTCCAGGCAATCCGGCACATTTCAGTATTGATGTCGTAGTATTCCTCGTCGGTAATCCAGTAGGTCATGCCGTACTCGATGCTCCGAGGGATCCCACGTCGGGTGTCGAACTGGGAGAGAAAGTGCCGGGTATCATCTCCACTCTCGAAGTAAGTGGCATAGAAGCCGTGAATATCGTAGTGAGCGATGAAGGAGCAATGGTTGATGAGGTGCTCATAAAGCGCCTTAGTGAATTTAGCCTTCTCCAGGCCGCTTCTCAAAAACATCTCCCAGTGCTTCAGGACTTTACTTTTCTCGGCTGCCGACATAAACTTTGAGTCGTGGAGC
>Ga0180007_10006746_pt1 | contig 11118 bp, 10 predicted proteins | sample MM_PC_MetaG_FD_121122 | JGI IMG/M metagenome (GOLD analysis project Ga0180007, IMG submission 121122) | Groundwater microbial communities from the Aspo Hard Rock Laboratory (HRL) deep subsurface site, Sweden - MM_PC_MetaG | ecosystem: Environmental > Aquatic > Deep subsurface > Groundwater...
AACTGCCAGCTTTTGTAATTGATTGAAATTTTTCTTTTCCATAACCCTTTCTCCTTTGTGATTTTAGGAAAAAGTGTTACCTTTTTTCAGTCGATTCTGTTTGATTTCTTATTATCACGAACAATTAATCAGGTCTTATTCTGCTAAATCTAAGAAAATTAACACCAGAGTAGAACCAAGCAACGTGCTTTTGGGAGTGGATATTGCCATTCCCTGCGGCCTGGTCATCAACGAACTTGTCACCAATTCGCTAAAGTACGCTTTCCCGGCAGACAGAACAGGTGAAATAGCTGTATCAATAAGAGAAAGTGATCATAACGATCTTGAACTTCTGGTGAGTGACAACGGCGTGGGTCTCCCCGAGAGCTTTAATCTGAGGGCAGATATCAAGTCCCTTGGACTCAAACTGGTAATCAATCTGGTTGAGAAACAGCTTCATGGTAAGATAGAAGTTGACAGCAGCCAGGGAACAACCTTTAAAATAATCTTTCGTCAGGTAAAAGAGGATGCGTAAATGGATAAGGTAAAAATTCTTATCGCAGAGGATGAGCAGATCACTGCAATGGACATAACGGAAATCCTGGAGAATATCGGATACGAGATAACCGATACCGCCTCCACAGGAGAACAGGCCATAGAGAGCGTAAAAGAGAATAAACCCGACATAGTACTTATGGATATTCGTCTCGAAGGTAAGATGGACGGTATTGAGGTTGCTGAGCATATCCGTTCACAGTATCGCATCCCTATTGTTTTTCTAACTGCCTACTATGATGAAACAACCGTAGAAAGAGCTAAAAAAACAGAGCCATGCGCATACCTATCTAAGCCTTTCGAAGAGATAGACTTGAAAATTGCTATTGAACTAGGCATTTACCGTGCAAGGTTGGAGTCAGAAAAAGAAGCTCTCATTAATGACCTCCAAAAGGCACTATCAGAGGTTAAAACATTGAAGGGGTTTTTGCCTATTTGCTCACATTGTAAAAACATCCGAGATGACAAAGGTTACTGGAACCAGATAGAAGGATATATCCAAAAACATTCAGATGCAGAATTCAGCCATGGAATGTGCCCTGAATGCTCTGATGAACTTTATGGCAAGGAAGACTGGTATATAGAAATGAAAAACGAGGAAAAGCAAAAAAAATAATGACTTCATTCATTGTTCTTACAGCATTTCAAAAAATTGCAGAATAGCAGGAGCATTCTTCTGATTCTTTGAAATAAAACCTTACTCTATATCTTGTGGTTGGAAAGAATAATATTCTGACACCTGGCATAAATTATATGAGCCAAGAACGGCATTGTAAGCCATTCTTTCACATTCTACTCTATAAAGAAAAGTTAAATGGACATTGATGGTGTTTTTCGGGATATATACGGAATGCCAGGCAGGAATGTCTCACCCCCTGAAAATGCTTGAAAATATGAACCAGTATAGACTTATGCTCAGCTCCGAATTCCAATACGTCGCGAAAAAACAGCTCAAGATAATCGGTTGGCCAAGTCAAAGATAATTATCCTATGAATAACTGACATAAGATGTTCAGAGCATCAATGATACCAGTTCAAATCTTGACAAAATTTTTATCTAATCATCACCAGACTTAACTTGCTTCAGATGTTGCAGCCAGATCTTGACAAATATGCAAACAACGATCGGCTGATTTGATCTGATCCTATCAGAGTATTCTTTTCTGTGGATCATGGCTCCATAATCTCAGCTAAAAGCATATGGCGCCTGCATTTTGTCCTGTATTTAAAAAAAACAGACGCTGACAATTCTGGAATATTAAATCGTTTCATCCGTATAACCGGCTTAATATAAAAGGGATGCTTTTTGCTTCCCGTTGCTTTTTCCACCAGTTCTGCTGACTCAGCTGCCTCCTCGGGGGTAAGGTAATCCACATCACCATTTTTTCGTATAATGGCAGACACAGGAAGGATAATCTGATATTCAAAAGAGATGTTTAATAATGAGAGGCTGTGAAAAAGGTCATCTTCATCCAGTCCCATACCTGTTACCTGTTCATATATGCGGCTTGGACCGCGCAAATAAAACAAGAGGCGGTGGATCAGATTTTCTTTCAGTATTGTTTCCAGCAGAAGGGGATTTCGGCCATCTGCTTCCAATTGGATCATCAACCCTTGATCTTTCATAAATCCAAGAAGGGAAATAAGATCTTTTCCATCTGGCAATGATTTTGCCCATATGTTCAAGCCATTGATCCATCCATGGCTTAAAGAACTTCTTTTAACAAAACCATATAATCTGTCATCAGCCATCAGGAACGCAAGAATCACGCCCACTCCCTGAAAAAGGTTATCCCCTGTAAAAAGAATTGGAAATTCAATCCCATCTTCCGTCCGAAATATGTCCGGCCGGTTTTCCCTGTAAAAAATCTTAAAGGGTTCTTTCCCATGGGAATTTATATCATATTCTTCATAGGCAATATTTTTCTCATCCATATAGGATTTAACGATTTTGCATCGCATACATCCTGTGACGCTAAAAAGCTGATAAGACATATGTTACTCTCCAATCCTTTTTCTCATCATCTGTATATAGTTAGAACACAGAGGGGCAAGGATATTGCCCCCTGTGTCATGTATTTTATTTAGCTTTGTTCACTATCTTCTGCGACACATAAGGCCACATCACCCTGGAATGGCATGGTTCCGGCTACCTGTGTAATATTTTTAAATCCCGCAGGTGCTGCTCCCGGCATCCGGTATGTCGTGACATCAATCTTTCTCACAGATTTTTCAACAGGTCTCTTTAATTGTGGAACCCATTCATAGGGAACCCTGTAAGCTCTATAGATCATGTTCATTTTTAAATTCTCCCCCCAATGCGGGCTGATGTATTCCCAGACAATTTCATGATCAACGGTAATTTCTATAATCCTCCCGCCTGAACCTTCTGTAATCAATGTATTCCCATTGGGTAACCGTTGCTGTCCACTGATAAACGGACTGTAAAACCGATTAGCATCAGGAGGATGAACCAAACCTGCTTCTGCAGGTGTATATTGCCAAATAATTTCCAGTGTTGTGGGATCAATTTCAAGAACTCTGGAGTAATCTCGAAGCGCATTTTTATTTCCGGTTAACGCCCCGGGATTTGGATTCCCATATCCTGCCCATCCGCCGTTGTCAAATATCAAGACATTGCCTTCACCTGGTAATCCTCTGGGAATCATGTGAACATGGTGATGCCCGATGATCCAGCCAAGTTTTTTCAGCGCTTCGCTTGAATCATAATATGGCCCGACTTTCCAGACAATTTTCCCTGTCTTTTTATCTATAATGGCCATGATATTTGTTTCCCTTGAACTCCAGATAATATTATCCGGATCGAATCTTTCATCACCCGCATCCATCCATTTGTTTGGTCCAAGCAGGGACATGGAGTTGATGTGCATCCAGTCACCCATACCGCCACCGGCACTTCTCATGTTTGGATTTCGGAATAGTACGTTCTTGGCCGCTTCATCAAAACCCAGCTCATCGAAATGTTCGTTCACAGACCATTCCCAGACAATATCCCCACCCCACTCAACCTCAATGATGACATCATCAAGAAGTGTCTTGTCCGATATTTTGGGGTTTTTAATATTTTTGTGACAGAGTATCAATGTGTTTCCTTCATTTGTTTTTGGTACCATTCCTGGTGAATAATAACCAACTGGATTGCCTTCTCTCTGGTAATCATGATGCTGTCTTGCCATCCATTGCGGCACTTCACCCGGGTCTTCAATGTATTCATACTGGTTAAACTTCCAGACAATATTTCCCTCCCAGTCTACCTGTACCAGATCTGTCATATCCTGCATGCCATATTTAGTATTTCTTTCGCCCAAATGACCTAAAACATATCCTCCTGGTAAGATTTTATGGGGAAAACCGTGCAGACCTTCCCAGAATTTAACCTCTTCTCCATTCATATCAATCAGCAATGCACCCTTTTCTCTTGCAGTATAAATGGTATACCCGTTCCAGCATTTTTCAGAGTTATAAATTGTTGTACCCGTTGGATATATACTTGGATAAGTCATTGTTGTTTGCCTCCTTAATATTTATTAATACACGTTCATGAAAAATGATAAAAAATCAGTTGATTTTAAAACAAAGCATTGGGTAAAAATGTCGCGATTGATGGGAAACCGATAAGGATAAAGACACAAAGAATCATGCAGATAAAAAATGGAAGAACACCCTTGAAGATTCTATCCATTGGTACATCTTCAGCAATACTGCTCAATGCAAAAACATTCACACCAATAGGGGGGGTTATCTGACCCATCTCCATGACAATCACAGTAATCACGCCAAACCAGATGGGATCAAACCCCAGTGCCTGGATTGAAGGGTATATGGCAGGTAATGTCAATAAGATCATGGGAATCACATTCATCAAACATCCCAGCAGAATAAAAAGAGTCAGCACACTGAAAAGAATAACATTCCGTCCATACGGCAACTCTGTAACAAAACTGGAAAGAATAAACGGCATTCGCGTAGCAGCCAGAAAATAACCAAGAATTCCAACACCTATGAGGATCATCAGGAGTTTGGTTGTCAGTTTTGCAGTTTCATGAAATGCTTTATTAAGGTTTTGCATTGAAATGCGACGTCGTACCAGAGCATATAAAAATGCGCCTATCACACCGATTCCGCCACCTTCTGTCGGGCTGAAAATCCCTCCGATGATCCCCCCCAGTATTAAAATAAACAGCAGGAGCATCGGAACAACGCCTTTTAAAGAAATCAGTTTTTCCTTAAAAGATGTCCTGTCACCACGAGGCGCCAGCGATGGTTTTATTTTGGCCATGAGATAAATACATAGCATGAACAGGGCTGCCATAAGCAAACCCGGCAAAATACCTGCGATAAACAGTTTCCCCACAGACTCTTCTGTTATAATGGCATAAAATATGAACCCGACACTGGGTGGAATCAGAATTCCCAATGTCCCCCCCGCTGCCAGGCACCCAGTGGAAAGGCTATCATTATATTTTCGTTTTTTCATTTCCGGAAGAGATACGGCACCCATGGTCACTGCTGTTGACATACTATCACCGCATACTGCAGCAAATCCGGCACATCCAGCCACCGCTGCCATTCCAAGCCCCCCGGGCAATCGACCCAGCCACTTGTTTGCTGCCTCAAAAAGATCTTTACTGATTCCTGAATAAAATGCCAATTCACCCATTAAAATAAATAATGGCACCACTGCAATGATAAAAGAAGCGGTTGTGTAATAGGGTGCAACACCCAAAATACTCAAAGGAGCAGAAAGCCGGTTACTGAGGAACACCATCCCCAGAAATCCAATTAAGGCCATGGCCATTCCAATGGGCATTTTTAACAGCAAAAATACCATCAACATACCAAACCCGATTATCCCCAGATATAGACCATTGGGAGGACTGGTAACCATAGTCTTGATTATAAAGGGGGAAAGCATTACGAATACGGCTAAGCCGAAAGCAACAAACAACCAAGGCCAATGACCGGTTTTAATGGCTATAGACGTTGATTTTAAAACATCGATGAAGAATTCAATTACAAGGAATAAAACACCCACTGCTGCCACGCCGAGAAATAATGAAATAGGGAGATTCAAAGAGAAACTGAGCTCTCCATTTTTTTTCAAAACTTGAAGGATGATCTGCCATTCCATTATTGAAAACAGGATAAAAAGCACTAAATGGTTGAAACAGTCCACAAGGTTCTGAACCCAGACTGGAAATCGTGAAAAGAGCAAATCAATGCTGACATGCTCTTTTGCCGTCTGAAGGTGGGAAAGACTCAAAAACACCACAAAGATCATCATGAATTCTTCAATTTCAATAACACCCGGGATTGATTTGTTCAATATCATTCGGGACAGCACATCAATAAATATCGGGATAGACATGAATCCAACGATATATGCACTTAACGAATGTAGCTTTCTTTCGATAGGCTTGACCCAGCGATCCATACAATTGGTCAGCGTATCTATTTTGTTTTCATTCATACAAACGGGTATCCTATTTTTTTATATTTCAAAAATCCGACGACTGCACTTGATAATCCTTCAAAAGGCTTAACCGTTCCAGGCATTCCTTAGCGAGGCAAAGCTGATATCAGCCTGCCTCACCAATCAATTAAACTTTATTATTCCGTAAACCCTCTTCCTGTTGTTTTTCCATATTCTTTACCCAGTTTAACCGCTTCATTAAGGATCGCTCTGGCGTTTTTATATCCCTTCTCTTCCATTTTTATCACCCAGTTTTCATGCATATTCTGAAGTTTTGAAAACCACAGAACCTTTTCATCTTCTGGTACGACATAAAACGTATGCCCCAGGGATTTCATCCACTGGGCGTCAATCATGGCGCCTTCGTCCAGGCTCTTACCACTTTCACGAGCAAGCTTGGCGCCAGTGGTATCCACCATTATCTTCTGCAGATCGGCTGGCAATTCATCCCACACCTGTTTGTTGATTCCTGCCCAGAAAGGCCCCACATTGATATCTATAATCGTATGATATTTTACGGCATCGCTGATTTTATAGGATCGTACGGGTGCAAGAGGACACAGAACGCCATCTGCCATACCTCTTTCAAGTGCAAGATAGGTATCTGTAGGGCTAATCTGTAGTGGACTTGCTCCCAGTGCTTTCAGCATATCAAGCAATTTTGGGCTCCAGCCGATAATTTTCATCCCTTTAAGATCTTCAACTTTTTTTACCAGCTTTGTTTTGGTGTGAAGCTGATATGTTGCGCTAGCCCATTGCCATAGTATTTTTATATCCTTGTATTCGTTCTGCCAATCAGGAAATTCATTATACAATGCCCAGGTCAAAAGACTTCCGGCTTCTGAACCGGGTACAATCATTGGTAATTCCATTGCTTCATTCAGGGGAAATTTTCCGGGATTCTGACCGCAGTACTGGCCACTGATGTCCACAACACCATTAACTGTAGAATCATAATTATCTTGGGCTGGACAAAGTGTGTTCGGATTAAAATAAGTCATCTTTATCCTTCCATTACTGAGTTTTTCAACGTCTTTCATCCATGGGAAAAAAGCATTTTGAACGGTTGGGTGTTTATCCATATAAATAGTTGTAAAACTTAAATTATAGGTTTTGTCCTCAGCAAAAGCAGAAGCCATCCAAAGTACGATAAATAAAAAACTGATTATTGTAAGCTTAGACATAATTTTTATTGATAGTCTTTTCATTATTCCTCCTAAAAACATTAAACATATATCAACCATTGTATTCAGTAATCATTGATTAGAACCAAATACCCGTTTCAATTTAGGATAGTGCAGCAACCATACCAGGAAATTGTCTTGCGATAAGCAGTCATAGACGAATACGGCAAGATTTGATAACTGCTGTTCAAAAAATCTGTTTCTAACCGGTTGATATATCAACCAGTTAGAAACAGACAAGCGGTTTGATAATAAAAATTTATTTTTTAGAATTAATAATTTTCTAAGTTGACAAGCTCATTGAATAATTTTTTGAAACCCCAACTGATATTATTATTGTTTTCAAGGTGTAAAATAACTTGACACCATTAATTGCTGGAAAAAGCATTTGGCCTGGCTTGTCGCGCAAGTGAAAAAATGGTTGGAATCAGGTTAGTGTCTCTGGTAGAATCGTTCAAAATAACTTGTAAAAAATCACTATTCTTTCTTGTTTGAATCCGGGTTGTTCGATATAATTCTTTTGCGATATGCTTTAAACCTAAGAGCACATCAGAAATATTATTATTGGCAGGTATTGTTTAAAATAAAAGGAGTCAACATGGAACCGTTTAACTGGAACCCGGGATCGCTTCTTGAAATGTCAGGATATTACTGGAAAACCTGCACACTTCACACGGGTGTAAAACTTGATATTTTCTCTGTTATCGGATCAAAGACGCTTTCCTGCGATCAGATCAATAAAGTGCTGAAAGTTGATAAACGGGGGCTTGCCATGCTTTTAAACAGCCTGTGTGCATTAGAGCTCCTTGTAAAAGATGACGAAACATATTCCAATTCTCCCCCAGCCTTAACCTTTCTTTCAAAAAACTCCCCGCAATATCTCGGATTCATGATCCTTCACCACCATCACCTGATGGAGTCATGGCATAAAATGGATATGGCCATTATTGAGGGAAGGCAAACCAGGAGACGATCCTCCTTTTCCGATGAAGAACGGCGGGAAAGCTTTTTAATGGGCATGTTCAACATGGGCATGGCCACTGCCCCCGGCCTGGCAAAGGAACTTGATCTGTCAGGTTGTAAAAGGCTTCTTGATTTAGGCGGCGGCCCCGGTACCTTTGCCATCCATTTCTGCCTGGCAAACCCTGGATTAAACGCATCTGTCTATGACCTTGAGACCACCCGGCCCTTTGCGGAAAAAACAATTCAAAAATTCAATGTTTCAGACCGGGTAAATTTCATCCCTGGAAATTATATTGAGGATGAATGTATTGAACCAAATGTGTTTGACGTGGCCTGGCTATCCCATATCCTTCATGGGGAAGGACCTGAACAGGCAGGCCAGGTTATTGGCAAAGCGGTTCTTGCGCTAAAGCCTGGCAGCAAAATTTTTATCCATGAGTTTATCTTGAATGACAACATGGATGGCCCGTTATTCCCGGCGCTTTTTTCCATAAACATGTTTTTGGGAACGCCCGACGGTCAGTCATACACAGCGCGTCAACTGACAGACATGCTCACAACACACGGTGTAAAAAATATTCAGCGGCTTTCGTTTGTGGGACCGACGCAATCCGGTATTATAAGCGGCATCACATCATAAAAAGGAAATAAAAAGAGTTTGGGTAAAAAACTATTTTTCCCGTAATGCAATGGGTTTGGATAAAATTTCAGACCAGACAATGGCATTCTGCAATGGATTGGATCGATAACGGCAGGTGCCTGACAAATTTCTTTTCCGTTCCCTAACACAAACTTCTTTTTGCCTGGAGGGATTTTTTCTGGCCGGCAATGACGCTTTTGGCGGGACACTTTGGGAGGGGGGCGCCATTGTCAAAGGGACAGCAAAATCCGCATCTTCTCCTGATTTTTCATCATCAGCATACGATTTTTCATTTTCAGCAACCGCTTCCCATCCCGTATTCTGTTCCGTGGTTCCCTGTCGTTGCTGCCGGGCCTGTTCTTCAAGCTCCTTAACAAATTGTTGAATCCGCTCACCGATCCGGTCAAATATGGAGGGATTTTTTTTAATGATTTTTGGTTCACCTGTCTTTTGCTTTCTGGCCATAATCTGTTTTAAAAGTGACGGCAATACAAAAAAGGCAATGACTAAAAGAAGCGGTATGACTGAATCAAAATTCATGGATCTATCCTTGATAAAAAATGGGGTAGCAGCAGGCCCTGAAACCTGGAATCCGGTTTCAGGGCCTGCCCGGTTGATTTATCTTTCTGGTTCTGGCTCAGGTGTGGCGATCTGGTCTCTCATCCGGGTGTCTGCAGAAATATTCTGCATCCGATAATAATCCATAATCCCCAGATTACCGCTTCTGAACGCCTCTGCCATTGCCAGGGGAACCTGGGCCTCGGCTTCCACCACCTTGGCACGCATTTCCTGGACCCGGGCCCTCATCTCCTGCTCCTGGGCAAAGGCCATGGCACGCTTTTCTTCGGCTTTTGCCTGGGCAATTTTTTTGTCTGCCTCGGCCCGGTCCGTTTCCAGCTCAGCCCCGATATTTTTGCCCACATCCACATCTGCAATATCAATGGATAAGATTTCATAGGCAGTTCCGGCATCCAGCCCTTTTTTCAGAACGGTTTTTGATATCAAATCCGGATTTTCAAGAACTGACTTATGGCTGACCGCTGATCCGATGGTGGTGACAATCCCTTCTCCCACCCTTGCAAGAATGGTTTCTTCTCCGGCCCCACCCACAAGGCGGTCGAGATTGGCCCGCACTGTGACCCTTGAGATGGCTCTCAACTGAATACCATCCTTTGCCATGGCTGTAACCATGGGGGTCTCAATAACCTTTGGATTGACAGACATCCTCACTGCCTCAAGCACATCCCGGCCGGCAAGATCTATGGCAACAGCCCGGTTAAACGGCAGGTCAATATTGGCCTTGTCTGCTGCAATAAGTGCCTGTACAACCCGGGCGACATTACCACCGGCAAGGAAGTGGGATTCAAGACTGTCCGTGGGAATTTCAATCCCGGCTTTGACGGCCATGATTTTGGATTCCACAATCAGCTTTGACGGAACCTTTCTGAGCCTCATAAAAATAATATTGAGCAGCCCGACCTTTGCGCCGGAAACCAATGCCTGTAACCACAGGCCCAGATATGAAAAAATAAAGTAAAACAGCACCAGGCCGATAACACCTGCAATAATTAACAAAATAAACATAAAATCCATTGAACCTATCTCCTATATTAGAGTTTTTTCCACGATAATCCGGTTTCCCTTGACACCTGTAACAACAATAGATGTCCCTGCATCAATATATTCTCCATCCGTCACCACATCCACGCGTTGTGAGTTTATCTGTGCCATTCCGGCCGGGCGAAGATCGGTTACGGATATCCCTTTCATATGCAGATAGGTTTCAAGCCCCTGTTGTTGTGAAACCACACCGTCTTTTTTTGATAATTCCCGCTTCAGGGACAACGGAGACCTGGCCAGCATTTTCATCCCAAAAACAATTAAAAAAGGTGCCATAACAATATCCAGACCCGCAAAAATCATCCCGGCTGTTGTGGACAGGGTTGTGAACACAAGGTATACGGAATAAAAAAACACGGTAAGCGCAATTACCGCCAACAACCCAAAGGACGGAATAAAAATCTCGGCAAAGACAACCAGGATGCCGATTACTTGAAGAAGAATGGGTAGAATATAGAGTTTCATTCCAGGCCTTTATATTTCAGGATAATTTGGTTTAACAATTACACGATTCTGTTCTATCTTGTCAATGATAACAGGTGTTCCCTGTTCAATGAATTCACCCTGGGTAATGGCATCGATTTTTTTATTGTCGATCATTATCTTACCTGACGGGCGAAGAAATGAATGGGCAATCCCAATATCTCCCGGTTTTACATCTAAAGCTGTTGTGGCATCCACAT
>Ga0180007_10006747_pt1 | contig 11115 bp, 10 predicted proteins | sample MM_PC_MetaG_FD_121122 | JGI IMG/M metagenome (GOLD analysis project Ga0180007, IMG submission 121122) | Groundwater microbial communities from the Aspo Hard Rock Laboratory (HRL) deep subsurface site, Sweden - MM_PC_MetaG | ecosystem: Environmental > Aquatic > Deep subsurface > Groundwater...
GGAAGCACTTGCCGTTCCGGCCACCAAACTTCCGTCAGCCGTTTTTACCGTAAAATTATCAGCTAAAGTCGTCGCGTCAACATTTTTATTAAAAACAACACGCACCACAACATTGCGGATTGGAATAGCACCGTTTGGCTGAATCCCGCGAACAACGAACGAATCAGACGGCAAACCACCGCCACCGCCTCCTCCACCACCGCCACCGCCTCCTCCACCACCGGTAATGCCCGTCGCCTCCATTAATCTAGTCAAAACAAACTGAGTAATACCAAATGCCATTACAATAATAACCAGACCAATTATACCATTGGTCAAAATCTTTTTTGCCTTGCTTATCCGTTCCTCATTTCCGGCCGCCGTCATCCAAACAAAACCTCCGTAAATAACAATTGCTACCGCCACAATTCCCAAAAATCCCAACGCCACGCGGATGATCTGCGCCGCCACAACCCGCGGATCTTCTGTCGGCAGAACAATTTCATTTCCTACTTCATTAATACCAAAATCTTGGGCGAAAATCGTTGTGGCAAACAAAAGACCCGCCGTCACTATCATTAGGCTTAACAAAAATGTTAAAATTTTTCTCTGGTGTGGTTTCATAAGCTGGCCACACTAAAAATTTTATTAATCAACGCTCCAAGCACAACCCGCGCCGACCGGATCAGTGCAAGTTGTTCCGCCGCCAGGTCCGACTGGTTCGTAAAAACAATTCTGATAAATATCTTTTATTCTGTGCGTTGCCCGCGGGAAATATATTACGGTTTGCTCGTCAACTATCGCTCCGTCAGCACAGGTCGGGGCTGGAACAGCCAAGTCAGTGCTCTCAATAAAATCTCCGTGGTAAAGTATTGCTTTGTGTTTTACGGGCGTTCCTCCGCGGGGCGTCGGCGCGCCAAGAGCGTCTGTCCCCACTCCGCCCAGCGTAAACCAAACAGCGCACTCGTCGCGTTCGTTATCTTCCAAAATAATATTTTCTGAGCTGAAACTTGTCACGCTCATTTGTTTGCTAAATCTAAATTCAATCGGCGCATCAAGCGGAACATCGCTTTCCATCGCCGCGGGCAGAAGCGTTTCAATCCGCGGCGGAATCAAATCAATTGTATTATTCGTAGCAAAACTCCAATCATAATTATCAGTTGGTGGGCCATTGGCTGTGCCATTTCCATTGCCATCCAAAGAATTCCCAACCACGTCGGTCGCGCCAGTGTAAGGCCTTCCCGCCTCGGGCGGAGTGGTTCCGAGCCGCGCCGCTTTAACATTTACGGAAATATCCGCGTCAGCCGGTAAACAGTAAACATTGCCGCCGCAGGAATTTGTTCCGCAGAGAGAATCCGTGGTAAATTCTATTGTTTTATATTGATTACCGATTGCCCATGTCCCGGCAACTGGCACGCCATCGGAGGTAACTTCAATTTTATCAAAACCATCGGCAGTTTTTCCGGCCACGGTCGTTGGATCCATGGCTTCATCAAAATTTACCTGAACCAAAATATTTCTGGCATTCACTGTTCCCTCTCCCGGAATCACGCTTTCTACTTGCGGGGGCGTGACGTCAACAAAAGTGCTTACTTCGAAATCCCAGGCATAGCCGTCGCCAAACGCTCCGCCAAAGGCGTCGCTGCCGTCAGCTTTTTTCAAACCTGGTTTCAAAGATACTGTATACCAAATATTTTCCGACGGACTTCCTAAAAGTTCCGACGGATCAAAAGTGAAATTTTTCAAATCAGTTGTAAAACCAACTCTTGCTTCGCCCGGCTCCAAATAATTTGGTGCGCCGCCCGCGCCGGTTTCTCCTTGAAGCGATTGATAAATTCTTATATTTTCGCTTTTTATCGGCAAAACCGTTGCCGAAGTAACTGCTACACCGCCAAGCAAATCATCGGAAAGATCTTCGGGCGTTCCATTAATATCATAACCTTCAATAAGGGTATCAAGCGCCATTGGTTCTTTAAAAGTGATAATAATTTTTGTGTTTCTGGCAATTCCCGTGCCGCCGCGTGGCGGATAATGACTTTCAATAATACTGTTGCCGAGCGCCCCGCTATAACGGCCAACTGCCGGCGGCCCGGTCGGACCACCCCCTCCGCCTCCTCCGCCAGTTAAAGCGCCAATCAAAGTAGTTAAAACATATTGCGTAATTCCAAAAGCCATCAAAATAATAACCAAACCAATAATACCGTTTGTTAAAATTTTCTTAGCCGTAGCTATTTTTTCTTCATTGCCGGCAGAAGTCATCCAAACAAAACCACCATAAAGAACAATGCCCAAGGCAACCACGCCCAAAAATCCAAGAGCGACGCGAACAATTCTTGCGGCAATTACCCGCGGATCGCCCTCCGCTAAAGCAATTTCATTCCCCACTTCATTTAAACCAAAATTTTGAGCCAGAGCGCTTTGGACAAATAAAAGACCGGCCGCGAGAACGGCTAAACAAACTAATATTTTTAACGCTTTTTTAACTTGCATGCGTGGCAAAGTTAAATTATCAATTTTGCGTTTTTGTTTTTCCTTGCCCGCCATAGCAAAAGCTGCGGCGGGAATTTTTTATTTTTTCTCTAACAATTCTTTTACCATTTTACTTGCCGCATCTCCGCTCGCTCTTCCGCCTGCTGCTTTCATAACTTGCCCCATAACTTTTCCAAAATCTCCCGGACCGGCCGCGTCGAGTTCCCCAATCTTTTCTTCCACAATTTTTTTCAATTCTTCTTCCGGAAGTTCGGCCGGCAAATATTTCGCTAAAATTTCCATCTCGGATTTTTCTTTTGAAGCCAAGTCAGCCCGAGCACCTTTTTCATATTCAACGATTGAGTCTTTGTGTTTTTTAACTTCGGAATTAATTACCTTTATAACATCTTCATCAGAAAATTCTTTTCTTCCGCCGGCAATTTCCGCATTCAAAACCGCAGCCCGAAGCATGCCTAAGGTCGAAACCACGGCTTCTTTCTTTTCCTTGCGGGCGGAAACCAAATCTTTTTCAATTTGTTCTTTTAAAGTCATGAGGAATAAGGGCTTCGCCCATGTTAGCTCCTCAGCTCGGAAGTGAGAAATTTTTTATTTCTCACTTCACTCGCCTTACGTCGCTAATAAATTTATCTTCTAAATTTATTTCTTGGTTCAAACTCGTCTTTGAGTTTGCCGATTTTTTTCAAGTATTCGCGTTTTTTCTTGATTTCTTCACGGCGAAGCGCTGAAGCGCGTTGCAGATTGCGGCTTTTTCCTGATGTATGGAATCTGATTTTTTTCGCCTGCAGTAATTTTCCGCTTTGCTGAACGCGGCGGGAAAATCGCCTCATCATGCTTTCAAAAGTTTCTCCCCTTTTTCTTTTTACTTCTTGAGCCATTCTTTCACCTCACTTTCTTAAGATTATATTATATTATTATATGATAAATTATGCTACTTGGCTATACCGTTTGTTAATTTTTTCTTCATTTCCTGAACAATCTTCACGAAATCCGCAATTTCCTGAGAACCGCCCTCCATGTCTCTGATGATAATCGTGCCATCAAGCACTTCTTTTTGCCCCAAGAGCAGGGCGTACCTTGCGCCAAGTTTATTGGCAATCTCAAGTTGTTTTTTCAAACCTTCTTTAGTCAAACCGTGGGTAATGTAAAATCCGGCGCGGCGTAAATCTTCAATTAAAGCAAAACTTTTCTTTCTGGCTTGCTCGCCGAGTTGCGCCAAGAATATATCAGGAGGAGTAAGTGGCGGAACTTCAACATTAGTTTCTTTAATTTTTGTAATCAACCGCTCCACACCGAGCGCCACACCGCAAGCCGGCGTTGGCCGACCGCCCAAAGTTTCTACCAGATTGTCATAGCGACCCCCTGCACCCAGAGCTTCTACTTTCTGGCCAGCAGATTGATTTTCTTCAGGAAAAAATTCAAAAACTGTTTTAGTGTAATAATCCAAGCCGCGCACAAGATATGGATTTAAGTTGTACGGCACGGCCGCGTCATCAAGATATTCCAAAACTCTGACAAAATGATTTTTGCACTCATCACAAAGATAATCAACAATTTGAGGAGCTCCTTCCTTAAGCGGTTCGCAGCCCCCTTCCTTACAATCCAACATCCTGAGGGGATTTTTAACTAATCTTTTTTTACAATCTTCGCAAAGTGAACTTCGCCGATCACGATAATAATTTACCAATTTATTTTTGTAAGACTCGCGGCATTTTGGACAACCGATACTGTTTATTTGAACATTTGTTTTCAATCCCAAAGACTGAATCAAATTATAAGTTAAAAAAATTATTTCCGCGTCAATTACCGCGTTGCCATCGCCCAGTGCTTCAAAACCAAACTGGTGAAAAGACCGGAGCCGCCCGGCCTGTGGACGTTCGCGACGAAATATCGGACCAGAATAAAAAAACTTCACCGGCTGAGGAAGATTCAACATCCCATGCTGAATATAAGCCCGAGCAATAGAAGCTGTCACCTCGGGGCGCAGACAAATATGCTCTCCTCCCTGATCAACAAAAGAAAACATTTCTTTAGAAACAATATCTGTTTCTCCGCCAACCGCTCGATTAAACAAAGCTGTTTCTTCAAGAATTGGCGTTTCAATAAATTCATAACCATAATTATTGGAAAAATTTTCCGCCTGGTTTTTAACAAAATGCCAATATTTATATTCCCCTGGCAAAAGATCCTTCATCCCCCGGAGCGTCTGAAAAACCCTTGCCTTCTGTGATCCGGCCGCTTTAATCTTTTTCTGCTTTTTAACAACTGCTCGCGGTTTTTTCACTCCTTTTTTAATTTTTACTTTTTTAGGCATGACCGCAAAATTAACAATTATAAAGTAACAAGTAATAAAGTTCTATTTTTTATTTTTCTCCGAGGTTTTAACTATCGCGTAAAGAATACTCACAATTTCCGTACATTCTCTTAAAAGTAATTCTGTCTGCTGTTTACTAACGATGCCAATGGCTATTAACATCTGAATCCATTTTTGCGACTCTTTAGCCTCCTTACGAGCAATGCGCATGTGATTTGTAAAGTCTGCTTTTGATACGGCTGCTTTTGCTTGTACTACATTTGAATTTATTGACGCCGAAGAATCAATCAACTGGCCACCGAGTTTCCAGGTCACAACATTATTTCTAGACAAGCTCGTAACCATCTTAATAACCCTAACTGCAAATTTAAATGTCCGCTCTTCAATATCTTGATTTTTCCCCTCCATATTTTATAACTTGCTACTTGTTACTTGCTACTTCGGTTATACTCCGGTGTTTCAAAAACTTTTATCTTATTAAATGGCCATCCTCTAACCCACACTTTACCCACAATACTCTCTCCTTTAATTGGCCCAAAACTTCGTGAATCAAAACTCGCAAGGCGGTTATCACCCATAATAAAATATTCGTCGGAACCAAGAGAAATCGTCCGATCACCGAAAGTTTTTACACTTTCTTCTAAATAATCTTCTTCAAGGCGTAATCCATCGTGATTGTCGCTGTTGTAAACCATAATTTTGCCATCCTTAATTTCTAATGTTTCATTTGGCAAACCAATGATTCTTTTTATAAAATATTGACTCGGATCACGCGGATATTTAAAAACCACAATGTCTCCCCTCTCCGGCGCGTTAAAGCGATAGCTTATTTCATTAATAATCAAATATTCATGATCAAAAAAATTCGGCTCCATGGATGCGCCTTTAACATAAAAAGGTTGGATTAAAAAATATCGCACCGGCACAATGATGGCCAGAGAAATCAAAACTACTTTTATAACCTCCAAAATGTATTCCGTAAAACGTTTTATAGTTGTCTCTTTTTTGTTTTCATTCCCCTCTGGAGCGACAGATAATACTTCCACGTCATTATTTTTATTTTTTAATATGGGCATAATATATTATTTATAAATTGATAATAATTTTCTGCGTGGTGGACGATGGAGGATTCTCCGCCCGAGGCGGATGCGCCTTCGGCGCAGAACCAGAGACCTCTGTCGTGTGCGGACAGCGCTCTAACTTCACCCGCCCACCTTTGGACAAATGGGCCCGAGAGGATTCGAACCTCTGACCTTTCGAATGTGAATCGAACGCTCTAACCAACTGAGCTACGAGCCCAAAGGTGGGCGGGCAAGCCTGAGCTAATCGTCCGCAAAGGACGAGGTAACCAAATTTAAGCAAGACCTTCTTGCCTTTTCTAAATTTATCTTTTAATATCCACATTGTAGCACGATAATTTTATAAAAGCAAGTTCTTTTTTAAGCCTAAAATATCGTCGCTTTTAACGTAAAAAACCGCCAAAATTTCGTCTTTTGCAGATTTTGTTATATAATGTAAAAACACTAAACAAACTCTCAATAAAGATAATGAAAATAAATTTGCTGGACAAAGATTTAAATCAGGTCCCCAAAAAAAGATTGAATATTTTTTGGAAGTCGGCAATTGCTTGCGCAATCATTGCTCCTCTTTTTTTAATACAAACAACTTTCTTAAAAGGAAATTTTAATCCATTTTTAAAAATCGGTGCGGCACTCGGAACTTTTGAATTTAGCAACATTACTGAATGGGCAAGCCAGCTCGGAAAATTAATCAGAAGTGAAAATAAAATTTTAAAAGGAGAAAAAGACGACAGAATAAATTTTTTACTTTTGGGCATGGGCGGAGCCGGACATGATGGGGCCTATCTTACTGATACAATGATTATCGCAAGTTTCGATCCTAAGGAAAAAAGGGTTGCCATGGTCTCAATCCCACGCGATCTAGCCGTGCCGATTTCCGGCTATGGCCAAAGAAAAATAAATAGTATCAATGCTTTTGCCGAAGCCAAAGAACGAGGCAGCGGCGGGGCAACAACCATAGCGGCTGTAGGTGAAGTATTGGATATTCCTATACATTATTATATAAGGGCGGATTTTGAAGGTTTTAAAACTCTGATTGATAAACTTGGCGGAATTTCCGTTTATGTTGAAAGATCGTTCACTGATAATCAATACCCAACTGATGATGAAAAATATCAAACTCTCACTTTTGAAGAAGGGTGGCAGGTTATGGACGGAGATGCAGCTCTAAAATTTGTCCGCTCCCGCCACGGGACAAATGGCGAGGCGTCAGACTTCGCGCGAAGCCGCCGCCAGCAAAAAGTTCTTATTTCCCTAAAAGAAAAAATTCTTTCTTTCAGCACACTTTTAAACCCAATTAAAATTCAAGGTGTCTTTGATGCGGTAAAAAATTCTATTGATACAAATATGGAAATGTGGGAAATTGTCCGCATGAGCCATTTCGCGCGCGACATTGATACGGAAAAAATTATCCATCAGGTTTTAAGTGCTGATCCGGGGGGGGTGCTTGTGCCCGCAAACATTGACGGCGCCTATGTTCTCGAACCGCGGGCGGGAAATTTTAGCGAAATACAATTTTTGGTAAAAAATATTTTTAACACTGCTTCGGAAATAAATTTTGAAGATAAACCAGAACCGACACGTCTTGAAATTCAAAATGGCACAAAGATAAACGGTTTGGCTTCAAGAACTGCCGAAATGCTTAAAAAATTTGATTATAAAATAACAAAGGTAAGCAATGCCGCGGAACAAAATTATGAAAAAACAATTATTTATGATTTAACCGACGGCAAAAAAAATGATGATCTTGATTTTTTGAAAGAAAAACTTAACGCTGAAGTTTCCCTCTCTCTCCCCTCTTGGTTTTTAAATCCCCAGCCTTCTTCAGAAATTTCTCTTTTTCCTCCCATAAGCGGCTCTCTTGATTTTCTAATCGTCCTGGGAAAAAATACGTATTAAATAGTTGCTTAAAATTAAATATGCAATTCACTGTCGCCATCGTTGGCCGAACCAACGTCGGAAAATCAACTTTATTCAATCGCCTGCTTGAACGGCCAAAAGCAATTGTTTCAGCCGCGGCTGGTACGACTCGCGATAGAAATTACGGCCAAGCTCGCTGGCGCGGCCGTGATTTTCAAGTTGTTGACACCGGCGGACTGGAAGACAGAGAAATATTTACACAGGGCATAAAAAAACAAGTTGATATCGCGATCCGAAAAGCCGACCTCGTGCTTTTTTTAGTTGATTTAAAAGATGGTCTTATGCCGCAAGACCGCACAATCTCCAATTTTTTAAAAAAACTTAAAAAACCTGTAATTCTTGTTGGCAACAAAGCAGACTCTCCAAAATTTTTTGCCGAAGCGGAAAACAAAGAATGGTTAAAGCTCACCTTTGGTAAACCCATACCGGTTTCCGCCGCCAACGGCGCGGGGACCGGAGATTTGCTTGATAAAATTTTTGAATTTTTTGAAAAAGACAAAGATAAAGAAACGCCGGAAAATTTTTCCGCCGTCCCGCCGATTAAAGTGGCTATCGTCGGAAAACCAAACGCCGGAAAATCATCTCTTCTAAACGCGCTGCTCGGCGAAGAAAGAGTTTTAGTGAGTGAGATTCCCTTCACCACCCGCGAACCGCAAGACATGCTTTTAATTTATCGCGACCAGCCATTTTTATTGATTGATACAGTCGGGATGAGAAAAAAAGCAAAAATGGAACCAGGACTGGAAAAAATCGGTGTGAGGCGGAGCATCACCGCGATGGAAAGAGCCGACGTCGTTCTTTTTATTACTGAAGCTCAAGAACAGATGACCTCACAGGACAAACATCTTTCTGAATTAATTTTAGAAAAAAATACCGGATTAATTCTCATCGCCAATAAATGGGATTTAGTTAAAGACAAAGGACCGGCTACCACAAGTCTTTTTATAGACTATTATCATAAATTTTTTCCTTATCTTGATTTCGCCCCCGTTCTTTTTGTCTCTGCCAAAACCGGCGAAAAAGTCCAAAAAATTTTTGATGTAATCTTGACCGTTAAAAAAGAACGAGAAAAATTTTTGGGTAAGGGAGAGTTAAAAAACTTTTTAAATCAAACTCTGGCCAAACATTGGTCTATTATTCATCGCCGAAAAAAATCCGGCGCCGGCGCGCGGCCGAATATTACTGGCCTTGTACAAAAAAAGATTAATCCTCCCTGCTTTGAACTTATTACCACCGCCAAGGCGAGATTGCCGGATGGTTTTGTAAAATTTATTGAAAAAAGATTACGCGAAAAATTTGACTTCATTGGCACGCCGATAAAATTGGAAGTGAGGCATGTTAAAAGACAAATCAAAAAAATAAACCAATAAGCGCGCCAGCGGATCAGCTTACTGACTTATCAGCTTATCCACTTATCAATCGCCTTAACCGGCGATTTTTATTTTTTATATTCTGTGTTGTCTGTGCTCGTCGTCCCGCTCTGGCGGGATCTCACTCGCTTGATAATAAAAAAGCGGCCGTCCGAACTTCACATTTCTGCAAAATCCGAACGGCCGGAACCCTCCTAGAGCTCCACCAGGACGCGGAAACCAGTATGCGCGTTGCTATATTCCGGTCCGTTTGATTGCACGTTGGTCAGACCGCCGCAACCACTGTTGCCAACAATCAAACGGAAACCGTTTTCGCAGGCGTTCTCACACCACTCCCATGAATTGGTGGACGCGAGCCGCGGCAGATTTTTTTCGCCGCGGTCAAGATTCAGCCAACCCATGAGGTTAGCCAGGAAGTTCCACTCCTCGGCGGTCGGCAGGCGCGTGGCCTTTCGCGGGAAGCCGGTCGCTTTGGCAATCTTCGCAAGGAGTCCGCCGTCGTGCAGGTCGTCCCAAGAAACGCCAAAGCGGCTCCTGATATTCATGGCCTCAGCCAGGCGGTCCTCGTGGTAATCGCCCGACTGGCTGTTGGGCTTCCCGATCGTCTCCACTGCCACCCACTTGCCAGGTAGCAGTTTGCGGAAGATCTGCGCGGCCTTGAGGGACTGGTCCCAATTGGGCTTCACGAAGCTCGCGGGGTACTTGTCCTCGCCGATCGCCGGGACGAAAAAGAGGCGGAAAGTGAAACGCCGAAACGATCTCAACTGGCGTTCGGTGAACTTCGGCGCAGGTGGCACGACTACTTCCACGCCGAGGTCGCGGTAGACATTCTGCATCCAGACGCCCACGTCCACCATCTCGTCGTATCCATCCGAGACAACGGCGGAGCTGGAATCACGCCAAAAGTCCGGCTGCCGCAGAAACTCGGTCAAGTCCTCGGCCGAAATCGGATTGGGCGCATCGCCCCGGTTCCGATCGTGCAGTTCCCGGAGTTGCGCTGGTGCGTACGGCTTGATGATTCTTCCCATTTTCCTCTCCTTCGCCCATTCGCCTTTGTTCTGGCAATCCGCCGCGCGGCCTCGCCAAAACGCCTCGCTCCTGGGCAAAAGATTTTCCCGTCTTTCCGGACGGGCACGGCCTGCCTCGCCGGCAGGCGGGTTATCCCGAAACCATTTTCGGGAATAGTTTATACTATTATTAATTTGCGAAAAAGTCAAGAATGGATTAAGATTGGAATAAGACAAATCAAAAAATAAATAATATGAAACTAGTCGTTGGGCTCGGTAACCCGGGCAAAGAATACAAAAACACAAGACACAATATTGGTTTTGAGGTTGTTGAAAACCTGGCGGAGGCGCCGCTTAAGATGAATAAAAAATTCAACGCAGAAATTTCCGAAGGAAAAATCAACGGCGAAAAAATTATTTTGCTCCAGCCGCAAACTTTTATGAATAATTCTGGCCAATCAGTTGCCGCGGCGGCGCATTTTTATAAAATAAAACCTGCGGACATTTTGGTTATCCACGACGATATTGATTTGCCGCTTGGAAAAATTAGAATTAAAAAAGACGGCAGCTCGGGCGGCCATCGCGGAGTGGAATCAATCATCGCAACGCTTGGCTCAAAAAATTTTACCAGATTGAAAATCGGAGTCGCTCCGGAAAAAAGATCAAAAAATTTTAACGCGGCAAATTTTGTTTTAAAAAAATTCGCCAAAGCCGAAGAAAAAATTCTTGCTGAAACAATAAAAAAAACAACCGACGCGGTTGCTGTAATATTGAACGAAGATGTTGAAACGGCGATGAATCAGTTTAACTAAACTCAATTCTCAATTCTACCAACAACACTGCCTACCAGCGTAAAGTCTGTTCCAAAAACGGAAAAACTTTAATTTACGGTTACTTGCTAAGTCAGGAGGGGTGACCATCGCGTTCACCACTGGCAGGCAGAGGCGCAGATACAATCA
>Ga0180007_10006749_pt1 | contig 11114 bp, 6 predicted proteins | sample MM_PC_MetaG_FD_121122 | JGI IMG/M metagenome (GOLD analysis project Ga0180007, IMG submission 121122) | Groundwater microbial communities from the Aspo Hard Rock Laboratory (HRL) deep subsurface site, Sweden - MM_PC_MetaG | ecosystem: Environmental > Aquatic > Deep subsurface > Groundwater...
AGTTACTGGTAAAAAAATCACCATCCAGTTCAAAAAACGTCGCATTGGTGACCCGGATGCTATTTATGCCAATAATGCGAAGGCTAAGAAACTTTTAGGTTGGCAGCCTAAATACCTTTCGATCACCGAAATTGTTAAAACCGCCTGGGCTTGGCAGCAAAGGTACCCAAAAGGATATGCAATAAAAACATGAACAAGTTACTGAAAAATAATGTTATTTATCTTATTGGACTACTGATCGTAGTTATCTTTACTTTTGCTAATCTCTCACAGACTTTTTATCAACAAGACGAATGGCAGACGTTGGGACATCTACTGATCGGAGATAAGGAAATATTTGGCAATTTAAATCCGATATTGCTTCTTTTTGGAGAACTAAGACCTCTAAGCGGACTTCTCTATTCAGTTCTTTTGGGGGTTTTCAGGTTTTCGATTATGCCTGCGGCCATTTTTGGAATATTTTTTCATTTTATTAACGCTATCTTAACTTTTTATCTGGCTTACGGAATATCTAAAAATAAGCTCATCGCTTTTTTGGCCGGTTTATTTTTAATTACCAACAGTGTTTCTCACCAAGCCGTAACTTGGATTGCAGCTCTTGGAACATTACCTGCCACCACTTTTCTTATTCTTACTGTAATTTGCTATTTCCAATACTTTGAAACAAAAGATCGAAAGTTTTTAACAATCGGTTTTGTCAGTACGGTTTTGTCACTGATGTTTAAAGGTGTAGGGCTTTTCCTTTTCATCTTCTTACCGATTATGTTTTTCATTTATGAAGTTAAATCGGTGGGAAAAAGAAGTATGACTAAAGTTGTAAAGACGAACTTTTTACTTTTGGTTTTTGGCTCATTGATTTTTTTGGTTAGATCAGGTCAGTTCTTTTTTAGTACTAAAGGTGCAGCAGGTTTTATCAATGCAGGTAGTAATAGTAGTACTTTGATGACCATTATTGGTCATATTATTCTTTACCCGCTTACCTCACTTTTCCAAATTTTTGTTCCACCCTTGGATTTATATTCGATTACAATTCCTTTTTCTAAAATGCAATATAGGTTTTTAATTGGTTCTCCACTTACGGATTTAGTGGCTCAAAGCATGGTGGCGGATATGTTTGCTATCGTTGGTTCGATGGTGATTATTGGTTTTCTCGTTATTATGGCCCTTAAATATAAAAATAAAATTTTAAACAAAAATATTCTTTTTTCCCTTCTTTTCTTATTTTTAAGTTTTTTGCCGTACATTGTTCTTAATCGAGATAGCTCATATCTTTCCTCCCGCTACTTTTATGTTGCAGCTATCCCAGCAGGGATTATTTTTGGATATATCGTTTATTTTTTTATAAGGATGCACAGGTATGCCAAATGGCCGGTATTCTTCTTAGTTTTTCTTTTTCTTTTTCATCACGTAAATATTATAAGAAAGGATGTTGCTTATCAGGTAAAAATTGGCAACGAGAGAAAGGCGGTTTTAAATGGAATTAAAAAACTGTATCCGGAAATTGAAAAAAACTTCATATTTTACGTAACTAGCGACAAACCATTCTCCGGGGAGATAACTAATCCTTTTCAAAACGGATTAGGTTATATTTTAGAAGTTTGGTATTATAGTTCCGGAAATATTCCTAGCGAATTTTTAATGGATAATTTTCTATGGGATTTGGGATCAGAGGGATATCGGAAAAATGGGGATTTTGGGTTTGGTTATTTTCAAAATACTGATAAAATGGTGAAAGAAATGAAAAGTCAGGGTGTTTCAATAAACATTATTCACGGGTTTTTAATTGATTCAAAAACAGGGCAAGTAAGTGATATCACAAAAGAAACTAAAGAAATTATTGCTCCTTTTAGTGCAACACTTAAATGAAAAAAAAATTTATTAATTATTGGGAAATTTTTATTATTTTTATTTTTAGCCTTACCCCATTATTGTGGTTGAAAAATAATCAAATAATAATTGGACATGACTCTGGGTTTAGATTAAACATTCTTGAATATTTTGAGAGTCTTTTTTATTCATGGTCTCCCTTAACTAATTTCGGAGTTGATTGGTCTATTTTTAAAGGTTTTTTGGTTGCTCAATTGCCAGAAGCATTATTCGCCTTCATTACATCTTCTTTGGTTAATGGGCAAAGATTATCATTTGTTTTTTGGTTTTTTATTATAGGGATGTCTATGTATACATTAATAAGACAGACATTTCCTCAAAAGAGCTTTTGGGTTTTTAGATTATTTTCTTCTATTTTTTACATGTATAACTTTTTTCTGCTTCAAGGATGGTTTATTGCAGAAAGGGCCAAGTTTTCGCTTTTTGCCGCACTTCCATTAGGACTTTTATTAATATATAAAATTCTTAAGAAAAAATATCCTTTGATAAAAGGGGGAATTATATTTTCACTTGTCTTATTTCTTTTAAATAGCGGAGGAAATCCTACGCATTATGGATCTTTAATACTTGTTTATCTAATTGCCTTTTTATATTTGACCTTAATCAATTGTTTAAGAAATGGAAAAAAAGAAATAATTTTTTCAATAAAAACAGCCCTTGTTTTACTAATTGGAACAGTTTTAATAAATGCTTATTGGATTTTGCCTCAAATTTATTTAACAGTCAATAAATACACCACATCTCTATTATCGGTTGGAGGTATCTCTGGGATACTTGGTTGGGAAGATGTGGTAGACAAAAGCGCCAGTTACATAAATCTTCTAAGGCTTCAAGGAATTCCTGATTGGTATAATAATATTAATAATACTTATTCAAATTATTTTATAAATAATCCTACTTTAATCATTTTTAGTTTTGTTCCGATTTTTACAATTTTATTGGGTCTTTATTTTTATAAAAAACTTAACCCGGTATACAGAAATGATGAATTATTCTATTTAGTCTTTTTAATTTTTTTAGTAGGTATAATTTTTACGGCCGGTTCTCATCCTCCCTTAGGTTTTTTCTATATTTTTTTGATTAAATACTTGCCTGGATTTGCCATTTTTAGATCGGCTTTTTACAAATTCGGTCCAACCCTTTGGTTTTCTATTATCTTTCTGACTGGTTATCTATTAAATTTATTTTTGATAACAATTAAAAATAAAAAATATGTCTATTTTTTGGTAGGAATTGTTGTTGTTGTGTTTGTACCCTTATATCACTTTCCTTACTTTATTTCTAACTTCTTTGTATTTAATAAGCCATTTACTACTAGAGTGACAGTTCCGGATTATGTTAACGACGCATCAACCTATATCGATAAAGAAATACCTAAAGGTTCAAGAATACTTATTTTACCAAAATTAGACTCAAGTTTTAGTGCTGACAGTTATGATTGGGGTTTTTGGAGTTTGGATATTCTCCCAAGAATATCTACAAGTAGGTCAATAATCGCTAATAATAATTCATCTCTCGGCATAGTAACAAATATTTATAACGCGATTGACAACAACGATGAAGCAATGTTTTTGAGGCTGACGGGCTTAACCGGCATAGATAAGATCTTGTGGCGAGACGATGTTCTTTACTCGGATAAAACAACTAAAAGTAGTGATTTAAAAATTACCGAAGGAATAGTTAAAAATTTCAAATCGATTTCATTAGAAAAAGAATTTGGAAAGTGGAAAATATATAAAATAAACAATCCCTATTATCAGCCGCTTTTTAACATTTCCGAAAAACTGTTTTTGGCTAATTCAGGATCGGATATCATTGGTAGTGTTTTTTCTTTACAAAACGAACCGAATTCAAGTTTCGTCTTTTTCGACAACGAAAGCCAGGACTTAATAAATAATTTAGACATATTAATTGAAGGAAAATATTTTCAAACAGATTGTAGTTTATGTAATTTAAATACAATCAGAAGTTTAACAGGGAGTGTAGTAATTCCAGTTATACGTTTCCTTCCAGATTCACCGTTTTATTTTGCAGTCTCCAATAAAGAACAAAAATTACTTGAAGAGTATAAGTATATGTTTTCTCAAAAAATAGATGCCGATTTAGGGTTTGCTAATAAAAGATTGGCTGAAGTTAGACAGATTTTATTTAGAGATTTTGAAATCAATTCACCCCAGTTGGTTAAAGAAACTTTAAGTAAATACAAAATGCATATGAGTGATGTTTTATCGAATACAGATAAACTTTCAGGAATCGATAAGAATAATTATTTAATAAAAATTTATGCATATTTAAAGGCCCACGATAAATTTTTAAAGGAAATTAGAAATAAAGACAGTCTTGCCCTCAGCGATTTTGAAAATTTATCAATTTTTGTTAAGGAGCAGATATCAAAGATGGAAAATGGTTTATGGATGAGTACTGCAGATAACCAAATAAGAATTATTTTTAATTTGGAAAAGGATGGGAATTTTGACTTAATAATTCAAGACAAAAATATTTTACCAGAAAAAATTGTATTAGATGCAAAAAAGATTGACAATATTGACAATTTATTTCTTAGCAAAGGTATACACAAGATAGAGATAGACTACCCAAAATCTAGAGAATTGGTTATAGACAAAGATGGAATTGTAAACGGGATCATAGGGCTTGACTATGGTCAGGAGAAGAATTTTTCCATTCCTGATTTTGATTATCAATATGCTTATCTTATTAGATTTGACTATAAAGTAAATGAAGGAAGGGGTCCCAATATTGTGATTAAGCAAGATAATGATTTAAAAGATGATGATGGAAGAGAGGTAAGAAAAATTAAAGAAATTCTTAGCGGTGACGGTCAATGGCACCATTCTGAATATGTGTTTAATCCAAATTCTGGAGCTAAAGAAGCGGGTGTCGGTTTTCAGCTTTTGGGTTTTGATGATAGGGCCAGCGTTTTCCAGGTAAAAAATTTAATGGCAGATAAAATTTTCAACCCGCGAGTTTTTTTGCGTCAAAACATAAATAATGAATATGCACCAACGGCAAAAGCCGTTTTTAAGAAATCCGATCCGACCGAATATGTTGTCCAAGTATCAAACGCCAACGGTCCTTATATATTAAATTTTGGAGAAAGTTTTGATAAAGGTTGGAAGGCATATATTCCCAGTGACAATAAATTTATTAGCGAAAGCAACCACATTAAGATAAACGGATATGCTAACGGTTGGTTGATCGATAAGCAGGGTGATTACGATGTAATTATAAGGTACTGGCCACAGAAGATTTTTCGCATTGGTTTATTAATTTCTGCCGTGTCTGTGTTGATATATACCATATTCTTTTTATTTATAAATAAAAATGATAAAAAAAATTAGAAATATTTATTTAAACTTTAAAGATTATTTTACGTCTCACCAATCGCAATTGTTGTTGATATTGATATTATTTATTTTAAGCAACTATATAGAACAAATTCCTTACTTAAATAAAATACTTACTTTTTGGGTGAGAGCGGGAGTTTTATGGATGATTTCAATATTAATATTGAAACTGACGCTTAGGGTTTCAATGATCATTGCTATAATTTTAACAACAATCACACTGCTGGCGTTAATATTAAAAATAAAAGAAATACCCGAATTATTTGGGAATATAATATATTTTCTTTTACTAATAATTTTCTGGCAAAGTTTTTGGCAATATCTAAAAGAAATAAAAGCAAACCCTAAATAATATGAAATCACCGCTTGTTTCAATAATTATTATCAATATGAACGGTAAGAGCTATCTTGAGATATGTCTTCCCTCTTTGATTGAGGAAACTTATACCAATAAGGAGGTTATTATTGTTGATAACGGTTCTGTCGACGGTAGTGTCGAATTCATCAAAGAAAATTATCCAAAAATTGTTGTTATTGAAAACAAATACAATACCGGATTTGCTGAGGCCAATAATCAAGGGTATAAAAAAGCACACGGTAAATATCTTTTTCTTCTAAATAACGATACTAAGATCCCCAAAATCCTTTTTAAGCCTTTAGTGGATTTTATGGAAGCTGATTCCCGCGTCGGTGCTACTCAGCCCAGGGTTTTAAGGCAAGATGACCCAGAGAAGCTGGATTCCGTGGGAAGCTTTTTTACGAAAACAGGTTTTCTCTACCATTTTGGATTTGGACATAAAGACACAAAGAAATTAAGACGGGTAATACCACTATTTTCCGCAAAAGGCTGTGCCTTAATGCTTAGGAAAAGTTTAATTGATAAAATCGGTCTTTTTGATAACGATTACTTTGCCTATTTTGAGGAGACAGACTTGTGTTGGAGAATATGGCTCGCAGGGTTTAAAATTTTCTACATTCCAGATAGTTATATCCTACATAAGGGTTGGGGTACGACCAGGAGAATGAACTTTTCTTTTATTAACTTCCATTCTTATAAAAACAGAATGTTTTCACTTATTAAAAATCTGAGCTTTGGGAATTTAATCATTATTTTGCCGATAAATATATGTTTTTCCATCATAGCTAGTATTGCCCATCTTTTTAAGGGAAAAATAAAAGAAAGTTTTTCTATATGGAAAGCTTTTTACTGGCTGGTTATGAACATTAAAAAAATAACGGCGGAAAGAAAATGTATTCAGGAAAAAGTTCGAAAAGTTTCCGATTCAGATTTTCTCCCTCAATTAACAAAAAAAGCCGGACTGCTTTACTTTTATTACCTATTTACTGGTTTGGAGAAATACAACACAACTAAAAATTGACTTCGATTTACGGTTTTTCCGCATAGATGATAAAATTTAGACATGAAATTATTGCGGGACATTTTCGGAAAGTTTTTAATATTAATCGGATTACTGGGGTTTTTAGGAGTAGGATTTCTTCTTTATACAAACCATGCCGGGTTTGCGCTTAAGATTACAAATTATATTTATTGTCTTTTACTTATTGGGGTAGTTTTTGAATTATTAAATTATGTCAGGAAATAAGCAAAGCTTGGCACTGCTTGCGCATTGTAAGCAAAGCTTGGCACTGCTTGCGCATTGTAAGCAAAGCTTGGCACTGCTTGCGCATTGTAAGCAAAGCTGGCCACTTTATGGTAAAAAGTTGTTATTTTTTTTATTGCTTCTGGCTCCTGTATTAATCGTTTTTAAAAGTTTCTTTCTATCTTTTCCTTTGGTCTGGGGGGATGCTCCATATTTTTTCCCCGAAGCCTTGAAGGAATTGGTTGGCGAACCTTTAATCTGGACACATCGAGGATTAAATTTTGGCGGAGTCAATCTTCTTATATTCATTTCTCCTCTGATGTATTTACATGGCTTGTTGGGATCTGTTTTAAAGCTGGGAAATGATTTGACAATTAGATTAGTCTTTTACCTTCCATCGCTTCTTTTATCACTAATTGGACCGTATTTATTGGTCAGACATTTTAGCTTGCCGAAAATTGTCGGGTTTTCTGCTTCTTTTGTTTTTGTTCTTAATACCTACTATTTATTGCTTATTGATGGGGGACAAGTCGGAATAGCGGTTGCTTATGGTCTTTTTCCTTTTGTAGTTTTGACTCTTTCTAAATATATCGATTCGGTTAATTTAAAAAACTTTTTGATTGCTGTTTTGGTATTAATGCTAGAGATTATTTTTGACCCGAGGATTGCAATAATCTGTCTTTTAACATTTGCTCTTTTAAGATTGAGCAAAAATCTTATTAAGATAATTCCGATTGTGATTTTAGGGGTAATGCTTTCATCCTTTTGGTTGGTTCCGCTATTGGAGATATCCATAAACGCACCCAGCCTTTCTGTTTCTTCTTTAAATCTTTCATCATTAATTAATGGTTTATTTATTTTCGCGCCGCATTGGCCGGCCAATATATTTGGTGAAATTATATCTCCATATTTTTACTTTTCTTTTATACCATTCTTAATATTTGGATCACTATTATTTACCAAGAATAAAAAAATGGTTTATTATACGCTTCTGTTTTTACTTTTTGCCTTTTTAGCAAAGGGAACAACCCCGCCTTTGGGAGAAGTTTATAATTTTTTTATTACCAAGTTTCCCTTCGGTTCTGCCTTTCGAGACGAAAGTAAATTTTTTATTCCCCTAGTTTTAATCGGGGGTATATTGATCGGAGAAACACTAAACGTTATTCAATCAAAATCTAAAATATTTGCCCTTCTTGCTTATATCTATCTTGTTTTATTAATTAGTCCGGCGCTATTAGGGAAAATGAATTTTGTTTTGTCAGAAAGGAATCAGAGTGTTGACCATCAGATTATCTATCAAAATCTTAAAAATGAGAGCAATGTTCGTTCTGTTTGGTTTCCTGAAAAAAGCTCTTTGGGGTTTGTAACAAGCGACAATCAAGGTTTAGACGCTAAGAGCTTAATTGAAAATAGGCCTTTTGCTTCATTAAATGTCGGGGAAGATGTATTTAATTTTATGCATAATCCGGAGTATTTGACCTTATTCAGAACATTGGGAATTAAATACATGATTATTGCCGATGATCCGAGAAAAGTGAATTTAAGCAGGCAGGATGTAAAAAACGCAATAGGTCTTGAAAGTTTAGTGGCTACAACAAGCGGTTTAAGAAAGGTTGATTGGGGAACAAATTATTCCATTTATGATACGGGTAGTATTATGCCCCGACTTTTTAAATCAGAGAAATTATTTGCTGTTGTGGGTCCCCAGCTTCACTTAAGTAGTAATTATTTGCCCGCCGTTGTTTATTTGGAAGACGGGAAATTTAATCCCCAAGATGTTATAAACGCAAATCCGGCAGCTACCGTTCTTGTATTAAACCGGAAAAGCACTCTTGATTTGGCAATGTCTCTTTTGCAGAATTATTTTTTGCCTGCAAATCAAAATACCTCTTCCCAATGGGTTATTTATCAACGGGACGATTATCTTAAATATAAATATGAGCTTTTAACAAGGGGATATCAATTTGACGACTTTGATTATGGAAAAGGACTTGCCTTTTCAACAATAAAAGGTGAATCTATTAAATTTAAATTTGAGGTTAAAAACTCCGGGAATTATGTTTTTGCCCAGAGAATTGGGGATATGAAAAAACAAAATCTATATTGGGCGGTTGAAGAAATGTATTTAACGGGGGGAGTCTTTGAACCGGAAATAAAAAATGATACGGGGATTAAAGTACTTAATGTAGTTGCTTTAATTCCAAAGGAGGAATTTGAAAAAGCCAATTCAAATGTGGTTGATTTTGCGGCTAAGATAAAGACTGTTGATGAAAAACAGATTCAAACAGAGGTTGACAATAATATTGTTGAACCAATCAGTATTGACAAAATTAGCCAGACTAATTATTCAATTAACCAGGATAAAATTTCAAAAAAAGGTTATTGGGTGGTATTTACGGACACTTATCACAATCTTTGGAAATTAAAACATTCCGGTAAACTCGAAAATTCAGTCCCAATATATTCAATGGTTAACGGGTTTTTTATCGATCCTTCCTGGGAAGATGTTCAAATTATATTTCTTGGTCAAAATTCTTTTCGGAAAGGAGTTCTGCTGTCTTTAATTACCTTGAGTCTAATTGTTTTAGTTAGTCTAGGTATCTTAATATCTAAATGTGTTAAAAACTATAAGAAACGTAATTAGAACAAAAACTTTTAGCCAGTCGATGATTACTTCATCAGGAACAATTATCAATGGCTTAATTGGTTTGTTTTTTTATATTTTGATAGCCAGGTATCTTGGGCCTTCCCAATTCGGAATATTTTCTGTAGCCACAACAACAATTGCTTTGCTTTCTAGCATTTCTAATATTGGTATAGATACGGGGATTGTAAGATTTGTGGGAAAATATATTTCTTCCCAGAAGGACAAAGCCCTTCGTTTCTTAAAATTGGCCCTTAGGCTAAAACTGTATACGTCTCTGGCCGTCTTAACTCTAGGCTGGCTAATTATGCCAACTGTGGCTGTCGGAATTTTAGGTAAACCGGAACTTATCTCTCCATTAAGGCTTTCTCTTGCTGGAGTTGGTACGGCGCTTCTATTTTCTTTTGTGACAAGTTCAGTGCAGGCAATTCAAAGGTTTTGGGTATGGAGCGGATTAAACATCTTTTCCAATCTCTTAAGGCTGGGGGCGGCGTTAATTTTATTTAGTTTAGGGATTATTTCAGTTAATACCTTTCTTGCGATTTACATTATTTTTCCCCTTTTTGGCTTTTTCTTGGGACTTTTGTTCCTGCCTAAGTTTTGGAAGATTAAAAAAGAGACGGAGGTTTTGAAAGAATTTTTTAATTACAACAAGTGGGTAGCCCTGTTTACTTTAATTGCGGCTTTTTCTTCGCGGTTGGACACTTTTATTTCTGCCAAACTTTTAACTCTTTCAGATGTCGGAATTTATTCAGTAGCAGTAAGTCTTTCTAGTATTATTCCTTCCATTATTTTTGCGTTGGCGACGGTCATTGCTCCAAAACTAGCATCAATAAGAACAGATAAAGAGGTTTACATTTATCTTAAAAAGCTGCAGTTATTCGTAATTGGCCTTGCCGCTATGGGCATTGCTGTTGGGATCCCAATTTCTTATCACCTTATTCCCGTTTTTTATGGTAAAGAATATATGGCAAGTATTGCCCCGCTTATAATCCTTATTGTTTCTCAGGCGATATTCTTAATTTCGGTTCCGGTTCACACAGCCGTATTTTACTATTTTTCCTACCCGAAGCTTTTTGTTTACATTAATCTTATCTATCTACTAATCGTTTCTATTTTAGGATATATCTTGATTGGAAAATTTGGTTATATAGGAGCAGCCTGGACAATGTTAATCGGCAATATTACCAATTTTATAATTCCGTTTGTATGGGTGGTTAAAAAATTTAAACATGTTTATTAGTGCTCATGTTTTAGTTAAAGATGAAGCAAGATTTATTTGGTATTCGGTCATGTCTGTTATTAATTATGTCGACAGAGTAAGGATTTGGGATACCGGCAGTTCTGACGGAACTTTGGAGATAATCAAAGAAATAATAAAAACTCCCCAGGCAAAAGGTAAAATTTTTTTTGAATGCGTACCTGTTGATCAATTTTCCGAAGAAAAACTCAGACAGGAAATGTTGAGTGCCGAATTTGCGGATAATCCAAAAGCGGTGGATTGGATCTTGATAGTAGATGGAGATGAAATTTGGTGGAAGGATTCCGTAAGAAGTGTGACAGAGACAATAAAAAGAGAAGGGAATAAACTAGAATCAATTATCGTTCCTACCGACA
>Ga0180007_10006750_pt1 | contig 11114 bp, 11 predicted proteins | sample MM_PC_MetaG_FD_121122 | JGI IMG/M metagenome (GOLD analysis project Ga0180007, IMG submission 121122) | Groundwater microbial communities from the Aspo Hard Rock Laboratory (HRL) deep subsurface site, Sweden - MM_PC_MetaG | ecosystem: Environmental > Aquatic > Deep subsurface > Groundwater...
AGGGATTTCCAACTTCCTGACTTGACTTCAATTCCTTTTTTGTGAAGCCTTTCTTTTACTTCTTCTCCCCTGATGGTTTTCAATGCCTTGCTTCTTGAAGAAACTCTTCCTGCTCCATGAACTGTCGAACCCCAAGTTAATTCTTCTGCTTTGTTTGTCCCAACCAAAACATAACTCGCTGTTCCCATGCTCCCAGGAACAATCACAGGCTGTCCAACTTTTCTGTACATTTCAGCCACTTCTTTTCGCCCTGGACCAAAACTTCGAGTCGCACCTTTCCTATGAACACAAACAATCCTCTTTTTACCTTCAACAATATGCTCCTCAAACTTTGCAATATTATGGCAAACATCATAAACAACATCAATTTTAATTTTCGGAAAAATATATTTCATTTCTTCTCTTATCCAATGAGTAATCAACTGCTTGTTTGCAAAAGCAAAATTCGCAGCAGCAGCCATGGCAGAAAAATAATCTTTTCCTAACTTGCTTTTTATCGGAGCATTAATTAATTCTCTATCTGGTAAATCTTTAAATCCATACTCGTCCTCCATTTTCTTAATATAATCAGAAGCAACTTGATGCCCTAATCCCCGAGAACCGCAATGCACCATAATTGTAACTTGGTTCTTTTTCAATCCAAATATTTTAGCAACCTTTTCGTCAAAAATCTCATCAACATACTGCACTTCTAAAAAATGATTTCCTGCGCCCAAAGTTCCAACCTGCCCAATCCCTCTTTTAATCGCCCTCTCTGAAACTTTTGAAGCATCTGATTCTTTCATACAACCCTCTTCCTCAGTATGCAAGTAATCCTGCTTTTCCCCAAAACCTTTATCCACCATATACTTTGCCCCTTGCTCTAAAAGTTTCGAAAGCTCTTTTCGGGTAATTTGAAATTTGCTCCCTCTGCCAACTCCAGAAGGAATCTTTCTAAAAAGTGCCTCAACAATTTTTTTCTGATTTTCTAAAACATCTTTTTTTGTCAAATTTGTTTTCAACAATCTGACAGAACAATTTGAAACAACAAATCCATTAGAAATAAAATTATGATTTTCATCATCTATTGTAAAATCATATACTAAATTATTATAATCTTTTTCTTTTTTTGAAACAATTTTGTCCCACACAAATCCTTCACCATAGCAATTCCTATCAACAAATTCATCAAAAGAAATAAAACAATAAGCAATTCTTGTTCCTGTTCTACCATAATCACTATGATAAATAGCTTTATCAATAAAATATTTGTTTGCATATTTGCATGAAAGCTCATCGATAATCTGGCTTTTTGCAATCCCATTAGTTTTCATTTCTCTTGCTTTAGCCATAACCTCTTCTCTAAACTCTAAAATTTTCTCTTTTTTCTTCAACCAAACTATTGCAGCATTTGCCAATTTTCTTTTCTTAAGATTATACTCATAATTAACTTTTGAGAAAAAATTAATTAAATTTTTTGAATCAGAATAAACCATCAACTTTATTCTTGTAGATTCGCTTTCATTAACTACCTCTTTCCTGAATTTAATTAACACATTTCTTACTCCAAACTCTTCTAAAAGTACAGACAACTGATTTACAAGATTAACTCCATGAAGAGAATTTTTTTTATTCATAGAATAAATTAGTCCATAAAAATTAAACCGGCTATTAGTCATTGTTTTTGGAGAACTCATTTCAGCACCAAATAAACTTGCAAGAAATAATCTTTTGTACCATTTTACAGAGTTCATTATCCATTCAGGAACATTAAATTCGATTTTTGTTTTATTGCCTATTGGAGTTCCTAAAAGAGAAAGCAAAATGGCAAAAGACATAGAACTGCTCTTAGCAAAATTTTCTGTCCTCGTGAATTTATAATATTTATATTGGGTTTTAATCTGATGGTGTCTCCCTCTTGAATATAAACTAATTTTAAACCCTATCTTTTCAACATCCTGTTTTATTAATTCCAAATCTTTTTTCTCTCCATAAAAACCTACTTGTGCTTTTTTCCCGATGCTAATACTGCCATCTCCAAAAATAAATCCCATAAGTTTAATTAAATAAGGAATTTTAGGATTATCAGAATAAAGAGGGAAAAGATCAAGAGATTTTAATTTTTTCTTAATCTGTAATTTCGAGGTTTCACTTTTATTTAAATTATTAATTTCTTTTTCACCAATTAAAAGGATTTTCTCTGGGGGTTCATATTCAACTCCTTCAAAAGGGTACATCAAAACTTTTTCCTTTTCTTTAATCTTTTCTATCTCTTTCATTCCTTGTTCTGTATAAAAAGGATGGTCTTTTGTTGCAGAGATTTTTATTCCAGATTCTGTTTCAACCTCGAGAATTTTATCAGAATATTTTTTCATAAACATTGTGATGCCTGAATTAATCTCTTTTACATTTTGTTTATCAAGTAATTTTAATTTTTCTCCCTGATTTTCAAAATCTTTTATTTTTTTTGTGTATCCTAATTCTGTTAATATTTTAGAATTCTTGCTCAGGCAATTAATATCATATCCAACTCCTCCAGGGGAGATAATTCCTTTATCCATATCAAAAGCCGCAATTCCCCCGATTGGGAAACCATATCCAACGTGCATGTCTGCCACCCCAATAGAATATTTAAGGATTCCTGGAAGCTGAGCAACATTTGCAACTTGCTTTAGTGCGTCTTCTTCCATAGGCATTTTTTCAGAAATAAAAATTCTTCCTGGAACTAACATCTTCCCTTCTTTGGGAATTTCATAAATGTCTTTTGAGATTTTTTTTGTTTTCATAAACGAACCAAAGAATTCTTATTATTAAATTTAACTAAACGTCAAGCACAACCTGAGCAACCCACTTCCCTTTTTTCTCTTCGCGAACAAACATCTCACTATAAGTTATTGCTTTAACATCAATACTCATCTTGTAATTCTCTGCTTTGTCTCCGACAACCTCTGCTTGCAATTTTCCATTTTTAATTTTTATCTTTTCAACACTTGACAAAAAAAACTGATTTCCGTCAAACAAAACAATTAACTCTTCTAAAAAATTATAAAGCAAATTTTCATTATCTTTTCCTTCAGCTTTCACCTTAAATTTTTCAGTTTTCCTAACTTCCCCATCAAACATTGAATTAAACATTGCCAACGCAGAATTTGCAAAAACTTCTTCCAGACTTTTTCCAAATGCCTGAAACTTTATATCTGCAGTATGTTCGAGGAATTTGAATTTCATTTAAACTTTTTCACAAAACAACTTCAACTGTCTCGGATTATATTTTTCAAGACTTGCAGTTATTGCAATTGATTGAACATATACTGCTTTTCCTGAGTCCCCATCTAAAATGCAATCTGCAATCATTTCACAAACCATTGCCTTGCAATCCAGATAATCTGGAGTCTTTGAAATTATTTTTTCCTTGACCTCGGCTAAACCATTTGAATCAAAATCATCCCACCCTACTGGAAGAGATTCTATATCAAGAATATCCTCCCTAAGCAAATTGTCCAATTGAATTTCCCTTAAAATTGAAATCTCTGTCTCATAAATTTTCAATGAATCTTCATTTTTTTTAATACTTCCTTCTCCAATAACTATTAGCAAAACACTTGTTATTAGCAATACTGCAATAACTGCTTCAAAAATTTTTATCCATGCTTTCTTTGAATTTGGAAAAATTCGAGGAATGGAAAAATTCATTTTTGCTTTACGACTTTCTGGAAGAAAGTTGTAGTGAAAGATTTTTAATCTTACTCTTTTATCCATAATCTTTTATTCAACTTTTAAGTTTATATTTATTACCATATTTTAATTTTTATATATCCAGATAAAATATTCGCCTCGCCGTCAAGATATCTAACTGGAACTTCCTCAACATAAACACTTCTTGAAACATTTTTACTCTCTGTTTCTATGATTGTCCCATCGTTATATATGAATCCAAACCCGAAATCACTTCCTTCAGGAACATTCAGTTCTTCTTTAAGAGATTCATATTCATCCAAGTAGCCATCTTTTAACTCTTCAACTTTTGTTTTAGAAACATATTCGCTTGATTTTAATAATTTAATTTTATATTCTGTTCCTAATAATTCACACCCCAAAGTTGATTTTTCATTTAAACTTTCAAATTCTTCCGAACCATATATTTTCAAAAAAGTGTCCCCAGAACTAACTCTGTCTACTATTAAATCACTGCTGCTTCCTTGTGAAATATAAGAAGGGATAATATTCTTGTAATAATCCTTAACAATAATCTTTGAATTTAATCCATTCACATCTTCTATTAAATTATCTAATATCACGCAATCTTGGCTAACAGATTCGTCGATAGTTACTGTAAGGGTTGTCAGATTCGTGTTAAGTTTTTCAATTAATACTACTTCTAAATATTCCAGCATAAACTCTTTGTCCCCTTTAACTTTTATTAGGGGCTCCAATGTTGAATATAAAAAAGTCAAAAAAATTACAAATATTATAAATGATAGAACAATTCCAATATGCGAACCTCTTTTTTTCATTCCCTAAAGAAATAATTAATATTTATTAATCTATGTCCTATTCAAAAAATATATTCGCTCTATGTTCTGAAAGTTTTTGTATATTCAGAATGTAGTGGAAACCTTTTCATCCCCCGAAAAATATATTCGCCCCTGTGGAAATAAAAAAGGATATCATCATTAGTGCAAATGAATGCTTTATACCGGATTTAACATTTCCTTCTGCAAGCTTTCCAATTGTCAAACCATTGAAAAATCCCTGAATCAAAAGCAAATACAAAAACGCATTAGCTATTGTCTTCTGGTCTATGGTTTCGCCTTTTCCAAACGCTTCAATGACCGTTATGTCAGAAATCATCGGAAGTATTTTGAATTGCATAATTAAAATAATTACTATAAATACAAGGAAGATAATATAACCCTGAACAACTAATGTTGATATCGCTGCCTTCCTCTCTTTTTTTAATTTGTTTGACATGTTCACAGCCTCGGCAACTGACTCCAGTATTTCTCCAATCTCCCCCCCTGCTCTTTCTGCCTGCCCAATTAATTTTAATGCCCTTGAGATATTTTTATTGTTAACATCTTTTGCAAATATTTCTAAAGCAGTATTCAATGGAATTCCTAGAGAAATTTGATTAGCTAATTTTTCCACATTTTCACTTAAGACTCCGTATGATTTGCCTTTAACATTAATTATGCTTTTACTTATTGGTATGCCTGTTTTCACACTTTCAACCAGATTTCTGGCAAATTCTAAAAACATTTCTTCTTTCTCATGAGCGACCTTTGTTTCAAAAATAGCTAAGATTACAAATGGAGTAATTCCTAACAAAATTCCAATGCCAATAACAAGAAAGAAGAATTTCGTGCCAATTAAAAATAGAGACAAAATAATAACTGCTAACGACAATGCAAATCCTATCCAATATATTTTTTTCATGTTATTCACTTGGTTGTTTTAAATATAAAAATGTCAGGAAGACAATGTTTATTATTGTGACTCCCAAGACCATTAATAAGCTAATCATAGAAGTGCTTAGCGAAATTCCCAATCCACTTATTTTCATCATCATTAACACAAGCATGAAAATCATTGGAGCGGCAATAACAATGCTTATGTAAATATCCATAAATGTTTCTGCAGTTTTAGTATGTTTTTCATTTTCAATTTTATATTCAAAAAGCAAGCTTTGGGCCCTTTTCTCAAAGAAATCTTGGATGTTCCCCCCAGAACGTATTGTAGACGCTAAACCATTAAATAATTCTGCGAGCTTTGAACTTGGGCAGTTAAACGCAAGATTGTTCAGCGCACTAACTAAATTGTACCCATAAACATGGATTTCATTTATCAATTTTGTAAATTCTTTTGAGATGTTAGGGTACTCCCCTGTTGAATTCACTATGCTAAAAATTTTACTTGGGTCAACCATCGAGCCTGAAATCGCTGACATATGAATTGTTGCAAAAGGCAGTTCATGATTGATTTTGTTCTCGATAGATTTCCTTTCTATTGAAGGATAAAAGTACATGAATGAGACTGTCCCAAAAGGAATGACAAATAAAATCCAGAAGATTTTCAAGAATCTTACCCCAATATCCTCGGTAGCCCTTGTTATAATTGGGAGTTCAGGTCCAAAATTAAAAAATAAAAAAAATCCAAAAACAAATATGCTAAAAATCACAGATAGCAAAGTAGTGAAGAAAATTATCGAAATATAATTTGAAGGGATAAATTGCATATTCGCTTTTATAAGAGATGTTTTCAACATGTCAAATATTTTTTTCTTAGAAAGAGGTTTTGAAAAATTAATAAAAATCCTATTAGCTGTTTTGACATAATTGCTTGGTTTTTTCTCTTTCTCTTTAATAATCTTTTCTTCCTTTTCTCCAATTCGTTTTAGTGTTTCTTTTTCAAGTTCTAAGAAATTTTTTGGAAATTTGATTTTTCCTGCTTTTGAAGTTTTAAGCGGTTTTGCCTCAATTTCATTTTGCCCAGTCTCTTTATTTTCTGCTTTAGCAGTTAAAGGTTTTACCAAAGATATTTTTCTTAATGCTCCTGGAATATCCTTGTTCCTCTTCTTCAAGAAATCTTTTAATAAATTTATCTGTGCAGAAATCATTTTTTTCTCTTCACTGTCTCTTGTTCTTTCCAATATCGCAAACAAATAACTTATCTCTTTGAGAATCTTCTTTTTTTCTAAAATTATTTTTTTTAATTCTTCACTCATTCAACAACCCCTGAAATTTTACTTTGAATTTGCATAATTAATTTCTTCATGTTATCAAAAATCTCATAATTCTTCTCCTCGTAAGCCTCTTCAAGTTTTAATTCAGCTTCTTCAAGAGCATTGACTAATTGATTAAGGATCATAATATCTTCTTTACTTTGACCACGCTTGGACGAAGTAGTGGGAGGAAAAATTCCCGATTTTTTCTCACGTCTTTTCATAACTCAAAGAAGTAATCTGTATTATTAAATATTTTGATTAGGCAATTATTCAATTTCAAATTCTCTCAAAACTTCTATTGGCTTTTTAGCATATTCATTAATTATTTCCTGAACCTTGTTAAAATCAAAAATTTTCTTTTGATGTAATTTGTAAATTAGTTGAATCCTCCTCCTGAATTCTAAATCAATTTCCTCAATTTTCAAGCCAGCTCTTTTTGAAATCTTCTGAAATATTTTACTATTTTTCTTGAAATAAAACTGGTCGTCAGAAGGGTCCCAGACAAAAGGCGTGTTTGTTATTGCAACCCCATCAGGAGTTACATTGATTATTTCCACTATTTCCCTTAACTTCCTTGTTTCTTGCTTATTCACGACAGCATGAGTCATGATGCAAACACAATCAAGAACATTCAACAAAGTTGGAGAAAGGTCAATAGGCGGAGTCTTTAATCTTTTTATCACAGTGTCAACAGAATCTGCGTGAATAGTGCTGACAGAAGAATGCCCTGATGCCATGCCCTGAAACAGCACATATGCTTCCTTGCCTCTCACTTCCCCAACAATCACATAATCTGGATTCTGCCTAAAAGAACTTCTCAGCAAGGTGAACAAGTCTATTTCTCCAACTTTTTCTAATCCTGTTGAAACTCTCACCACACTCGGGAGCCAGTTTTCCCTGGGCAGATTTAATTCCCTTGTGTCCTCTATTGAAACTACTCTTGCCTCTTGCGGAATAAAAAAAGCAATGGCATTAAGCAAAGTAGTTTTTCCAGAAGCAGTTCCCCCGGCAATAAGAATATTCATTTTGTGCTGGACTAACAACCAAAGATAAGCAAGCATCTCAGGACTTAATGTGTTAAATGCCAGCAACTGTGTCGGCGTCCACGGTTTTTTTGTAAACTTCCTTATTGTAAAAGTCGGTCCCTTGCTTGTGATATCTTTTGTATAAGTCGCATTAACCCTGCTTCCATCAGGCAGGCTTCCGTCTAATATTGGCTGGGCATAAGAAATATATTTTCCGCATCTTTGAGAAAGTTTTTCCACAAAGTTTTCCAGCAAACTCTCATTATTAAAAATCAAACTTGTTTTTATGTTCCTATAAATTCTATGAACAATATAGACCGGAGAACTAACTCCATTGCACTCAATATCCTCTACAAAATAATCTCTCAGCAACGGCTCTGTCTCGTTAAATCCTATGAAATCCCGGCAAAGGTAATAATAAATTTTCTTGTAACTTTCATAAGACATATTTATCCCGAGTTCAATAGAAATAATTTTAAGCCTTTGGTCAATATATTCCATCAAAGCCTCTGAGTTTTTTTGAACAATGCTATCAAAATTAATCATGTTCCTCATAGCAGAAACAATCTCTTTTCTATCTTCTTTTTCTTTCTCATTTAGTATTGGTTCTTCAATTTTATATACAAGTTCGTAAATTTTCGGGTCCCAATAAATATGCGCAAACGCAAACGGCGAAATCAAGCAATACCGAATATTAATTTTTGTCTTGTCAATCATTCTTTTTAATGGAGGAATTTCTGGAGAAAAATTTATCTGCACTCTTGGATAATCTTGCATGCTTGTATTTTTAATCATTTTAACTAAGACCGATTAAACTTATATCAATAAGTGTGTCCTCACCACTTTTGCCATTATTTGAAATAAGCAAATTGTAAGGTGTCGGGGCTTTATTTAATGTTTTGAATTCGTTCTTTTCTTGATAAGTTATATCTATATTCTCTGCAGTGTAATTAATTGTAAAACTTACTTTGTTCGCTCCTCCCATTTTTTCAGTGCGTGTAATTATTCTATTATCAGAAAGATAAGGGAGGTCTCTTCCTAACTCACCATATTGATATTGGCTTTCCATTTCAAAAGTAATCTTGTCATTTTCTCCGTCTATGTTCAGCATGCCTTTTTTTATTCCAGTCTCAACAAATCTCTTGTTTCCTGCAACCCCAATTGTTTTTATCGTGTTATCAATTGACCTAAACATCTCAAGCGACTGCTCAAGAATCGCCTTGTCTTGGAATTCCTCTATTTTTGGTTTTGCGTAAGTAAGAACAAGTCCAATCATAAGCAATGCAATTGAAGTATAAATTACAGTTTCAATCCAAATTTGTCCAGACTTGCTCCTCTTTTTTTCCATAAACTATTAAATAAGATTTGCTTTATAATCTTTTTGTAAAAATGTTTTAATCTTAACAAGAATAAATTTCAACCACTGAATCAGAAATTTCACATTGGTCTCCATTGATAACAGGTGCGATTTTTACTGAGTCTGGTGTGCTGGAAAAATCACTTGAAACATAAGTTAAGCCAGAATTTTTCCCCGGAAGTTTGACATTCCCAGAACCAGAAGGATAAGGTCCTAATCCAGAAATGCTTTGGTCCAAGTTAGTTAAAGTATAACTTTTAGTTGTGCCGTCGCCAGAAACTGAAACAATGCCTGCCTCAATATCTATCTCTCTAATGCTTATTGAAAACTGAAACTTGTTTGAAGTATCATTATAACAAGTGTATAAATCATTTATTTCAACCTTCTCAAAAATATTCATGCAAGATTCTGCTGCATTCAGCTTGTTTGTTAATAGATTTGTTACAGTTACCCAAACAATTGCAATTGCTGAAATAACCAAAGCAATCATAATTAATGTAGTGATAACAGCTGATAGCCCCCTACGATTTTTTGAAAAAAAGTTGTAATGGAAGATTTTTAATTTTGCTTTTTTATTATTTTTCATATTAAATTAATTTCTATGCTGTCTTTTTCTTTGCAGACAAAAGCCCTGTCCCCTTTTTCAGATTTCCCTGCTAAAATAGGAATTAAAATTATCTTCTCAACACCGCTTCCAAAATCTGCATCAATAGAGCTTGCTTCTCCTTGATTTAATCCTGAATTAGGCCAGCCATCAAAATCCTCTCTCAAGTCTTTTGTTTCGTGACTTCCTGATTTAGAAATTTCAATATTCATATTAAAAATATCCACATTCCCATCATTTACAATGCTTAATCTTCCCGAGGACAAATCATAATCTGCACTAAAACTAACATCCCCACAAACAAGTTCCACATTTTTCCCGAGCTTTGTTATTGCATCTTCATTTAATCCTCTGAACCATAAAAAGACAATCAATCCTATTACAACAACCATAGCAATTAACAGCACAGTAGCAATTACCGGAGAGACTCCTCTCTTATTTTTAATTAGTTGTGACATGTGTTTCTTCACCAACTTGTTGAGAAATTATAAAATAAAAGTTCTCTCCTTCTTTTAGCTCAAACTCGTATTCATAACTTTTATCAATATCTTGTTTATTCTTAATCTTAACATTTACTCTTTTCTTTTTAAGACCTCCTTCTGGGTCATCATCATAGTAGTCACCTAGTTTAGGAGTAAATTCTTTTTTCGCAAATTTTTTAAGATCATTGATTGCATTTCCAGTTAATCCAAAATCAACCTCTAAATCTTCTTCCAGTCCCTCTTCCTGTCCAATCACAATTAAACTTTCATCATCCCCTACTATAAGATATATTTCTATGTCTCCCCCAAGATATTCTGAATATGTTTCTATAAAATCTCTTAAGAGGTCTGCTGTTGCATTTTTATCAAGCCCGTTGTATATGCCATAATCCAAAACACTCTCTCCCTCTATATTCAACTCTTCCCCTAAATCATAAATTTTTACAGAATTTTGTCTCTGTGCATAATTAGAAATTGTAACAAATCCAATAACCACAGCAATAATAATAATTGTCGCAATCAAATAAAACTGACCTGATTTTTCTCCTCTCATAAATAAGATAATTAAAAAGAGTTTATAAATTTATTGTCATAATATAGAATATATTTCCTTGCGCGATTTCCATCGGATTGCAATAAAGAAATCGCTCACCTGACCAAAGAAGGATGGTGTGTGAGAGGAAACCTTGGTTTCCTTCATTGTAGACCAGAAGCCAGCTCAAAGTTTGTTGTAAAAGCTACCCTTATTTCTCCTCGGTTCTGCGACCCTCCAAGCATTTTATCAAATGTTTAGGGCTGCTCCGATCAAGGCCTGACCCAGTTCGCATCTGCAAAATCAAGAAGGACAAAACGTCAACGTCAAAACAAAGACTCTCACGACGCACTTGTCACCGACTCCCTTGCAGTTTGCCTAAAGCCCGTTTGCAAATAGCGGAGGGCTAAC
>Ga0180007_10006751_pt1 | contig 11110 bp, 7 predicted proteins | sample MM_PC_MetaG_FD_121122 | JGI IMG/M metagenome (GOLD analysis project Ga0180007, IMG submission 121122) | Groundwater microbial communities from the Aspo Hard Rock Laboratory (HRL) deep subsurface site, Sweden - MM_PC_MetaG | ecosystem: Environmental > Aquatic > Deep subsurface > Groundwater...
CCATTGACACCGTCGGTGGGTTCACCATATCGACTGTCGCCGTCGTAGTTGTAGGTACCGTCAAGACAGCCAAAAAACACATCGCCCGGCATGTTGGTCTCGATATCGCCGCCGGACCAGGCCTCCACCCACAGATCCTTGGCCGGGATCAGGTTGTCATCGGCACCAATCAGCACGTAGTCAATGCCATCCGACGTGTATTTGCTGAGGATATAGTTCCGGACATCATCGGGAGCATTGCTGCCGATGTCCGCCGTCGTGTGGATTTCCGTCAGCATACCGGTGGAGTCGTGATAGTCCTTCAGCGGCTGGAAATAGCCGGCCAGATCCGGCGTGGTAATTATCAGCAGGTCGTAGGCCTTGGCTCCCGAGGAAGCCCGGGCAGTGCTGCGGACGTCATCGGGATTGTCAATCTTGGCACTGACCTCAAATTCGTCCTGCGGCAAGCCGCGGTAGAGCGGCGACAGCGTCCCGGCATCCTCCGTGGAAACCGTGACCGTAAGCTCGGGATAGTAGTACAACTCGCCGGTGGCCGGCAGGTATTCCATCGGATTCAGTTTGAGAATCTGCAGACTGTAGCCACGGAAACTCTGGATTCCGATATCCTGCTGTCGGCTCGACGGAAACGCGCTGCGCGAATTGTAGATGGCGTCATCGGGCACAACCGGTTGGGCATCGCGCGGATCACTCGAGAGTTTGATCGGAAAGCCCACCGGCTCCACCAGGTAGTCCTCACCCAGCAGAATCCGATCCGAGTAGGTCACGGTGATTCCGGTCACCCTGCTTCCCAGCGGCAGCAGGATGGTGGCACCCTGGGCCGGCAGGGCCGGTTCGCCGGCGTTGCCGCAGTTTGGTACTCCGTCCATCACGATGCGATCGTAGGCCTCTCCCCCAATCGTCACCCGCTCGACAGACGGTCGCTCAAATGAATAGGTCAACACGGTTTCGGTGGCCGCCTGCAGCGGCAGGACCGCCAGACAACACCAGATGAAAGTCAGTGCCGCCAGGCTGAGCCTGCGGCGCCAGGATGTACCGGCCTTCGAAATCATCTTCTACTCCAGTCTTCTGCTGTCAGCCATTGCCGGGATCCCGCGATCCGGCGATGTTCCTCTGTACTACTCCGTCCCGAGCATGCAGGCGGTTACAACAAAATACCGGTATCAAAGATACCGGCAGCAGACCTCTGCCAGGCTATCGTGGCCACCATAAGCGATGATAGGCTGATTGACGGCATTAGTCTCAGTATCGCCCGAAATTGACGCGTACTGAACTGATAACCCGGAGGTCTTTATGTTGGTCAGACAGACAATCGTCATGTGTTCCGATCGTCGAGAGGTGTGTTTACCCGGTTTGCACCGGAGACGGGTACCCAATTGCACCCGTAATATAGCTAAATCGGTCGTCTTGTCAATATGTAAGCCCCGACAAATCAAGAGCTTCGACCAGAAGCCACAAACTGAAGAGACCGGCCTGCGAGGGCAACCCACAACTCCCCCCTGCCCTCACTCAGCCCCCTGCCGTCTCCCCGGAATTCTGGTGGAAAGGCCTCAGGAAACAGAAACAGGCGGCCCCACGGACCGCCTGTTGTACTCTACGAGGAATATCAGCCGGGCATTACCCTATCTGGTCTTCCTTTTTGTCCCGGCCGTGCAGGAAGCGCCAGAACCACACAAACCCGGCCAGGTACCCGATCGCCAGCAGATAGATAATCCCCTTTGTCTGCAGCATGAACTCTTGAAGGGTATGGATGCTCTCACTCATTGCCTTCTCTCCTGCCTAGTGGGCTTCCTTGTAGTCCGGGTGCTCAAAGAATATCGGCATACGGGTCACGATGAACCGGAATACTACTATCCCGACTGTGATCACAAACACCGAGATGCCTATTTCCATCCAGTGCGGGAAGTATCGCTGGTCCGCCGGCAACTGCCAGTTGAAACATATCAGGACGATGTTCAGGCGGTTAATCACAATTCCCAGCACGGTCCAGAGCGCCGTCCATTTGATCAGGGTAACATTCTTCTCGCGCACACCGATGGCGTACAGCAAGCAGGGCAGCAGCACGAACCCCAGCATCTCCACCATGAACCAGAGGCCGTAGCCGGTGCCGAGCAGATTCCAGTTGTTACCCAGGGCCAGCCCGAACACTTTGATCGCAAAGTAAGCTGCCAGGACCATTGAGCAGCCCTTACCAAAGCCGAGGACGATGTCATTGGCGGATTTCCGATGTTCGTCATCCATCTTGTCCTTGAAGAACCTGTGCGACAACGAACCCTCGAATATCACCATCGATAACCCGGCCGCAATACTGGACACAAAGAAAAACACGGGCAGGTACGGCGAGTACCAGAGCGGGTGCAGTTTCGACGGCACCAGCAGGTACATGGCGCCCAGCGATGACTGGTGCAGCGTTGACAGCACAACACCGAGTATCGTAAGCAAGATTGTCAGCCGGACCACGACCGCCCGGATCTTTTTCGCCCCCAGCCACTCCAGGGCTACCGGTGAAAACTCCAGAAACAGGACGGTCAGGTACAGCGCTACACAGGCGCCTACCTCAAACATCACCGAGGTCACGCCCTGGTTGACGGCAAACGGATAGGGCAGCCGCCACGGACGGCCAACGTCGTACAGCAGGGCAAATACGACCATGGAGTAGCCCAGGAAACCGGTCAGAATTGCCGGGCGCACCGCCGCGTGGAATTTCTTCATATTGAAGATTTCCACCGCCGCAGCCGTGGTGTATCCCCCGGCCGCCAGGGCAACGCCGCACAACAAATCAAACCCGATCCAGATACCCCAGGGATTGCTGTGATCCAGATTGCTGACCGCACCCAATCCGCCGGTGAAACGTTTGAAGGTCAGCCAGAGTCCTACCAGGATGATGAGACCGGCAATCACGTTGAACTTACTGAGGAGGGGTCGTTCGACAACCATCGGTTCGTCAGCCATTACGCCTCCCCTCCGCCGGTTTGCTTAGCCGCATCGTCCAGCGCTTTTTTGACCGCCTTCTCCACAGCCTTGTCCTTTTCATTCTTGGCCTTCTCAGTGGCCGCTTTCAGAGCGGCATCGGCTTTCGCCTGGGTCGTGTTGATGGCATCTTTGACAGCGGCCGCTTTTTCCTGATTGGCGATCTTTTCTTTGCGCTGGCTCATGATGTAAATGCCGCCGAGCAGCGCCGGCCATACGCCTATCACTACCGGCACCATCGCCAAAGCACCCGAGGTCAACTCCGGCGCCGGGGTCACACCCAGGTCGGTACGGAAACCCAGCGTCTCAAAAGGAGCCCCGGTGATATACAGCCAGTTGGTGCCGCCGACTTCGGTCTCGCCGTAGACATGATCGATGTATCGATCGGGATACTTGCGAATACGTTCCCGCGCTATGGTAATCAGGTCATCACGTTTGCCAAACGTCAACGCCTCCATGGGGCAGGCCTCAACGCAGCCGGGCAGTTTGCCCTCGGCCACCCGGGGATGACACATCGTGCATTTCATAACCCTCGGCTCAAGCGCCTTGTTGTATTCGTAGGCGGGGATATCGAACGGACAGGCCATCAGGCAGTAGCGGCACCCTACACAAACTGACGCATCGTAGACCACTGCCCCTTCCGGGGTTTTGGTGAAAGCTCCCACAAAACACGCGGAGGCACAGGCCGGTTCCTTGCAGTGATTGCACTGGAGTTTGCGAAAAACCGGCGAACCCGACGGGCCGTTGACATCGTAACGATTCACGACCGTGTACGCTTTTTCGTCGGTGCGGCGGACATCGGAAAGCACCGTAGGATCGTCAAACGGACGGTCCGGCGCGGGCAGGTCGTTGACCTCATTACAGGCTTTCTCGCAGGACCGACAGCCCACACACAGGGTGGTATCGTGCAGCACACCGTAGCTGTCCGAATAGCCGGTGAAGTGTCCGTGTCCCTCGGCGACTGAGGGCAGGGCGGAAGCGGCTCCGGCGGCCGTAAGCCATTTGAGAAACTTTCTTCGTGATGTACTCATCAAGAGCTCCTTGACGGTATCCCTCGGGCTCTACTCGGCCCGGGATTCCTTGTTTGCGTGACAGTCGACGCAAGCTGAAGGTTTCTCTATCTGCATACTCTGGTGACACCCGAGGCATTGGCGATGATAGGCGCCGTACAGGCCCGGTTTCATCAGGTCGCTTTCATTAAACGGTTCGCGGTGGCAGCTTTCGCACATGGGCGGCCTTTCACCGATCGGACTGTGATGGTGACAGCCCTGGCACACCACATCGTCGTGGCCGTGGAAATAGGTAGCCATCTTGCTGGCCCCAATACGTTTCATCAGGCTGTCAATGTGCCGACCGTGCGGCATGCGGACGGCCTCATACGTATCGGACAGAAGACTGATGATCACGGTGTCCGGGATATCACGGCGGTTGATGCTGAGACGCGTATCGTTCGCCGGTTTACGGAACTGATCAAGCGAGGTGTACCGCTCTGCTACCGAGGTCAGACGATCCGGTTCCGGACCGGTGTGACAGATGGTGCAGGCATGTTCGCTCAGTTTGCCCCGCTGCATCAGATTGTGACAGCCGGCGCAGTCGAGAGCATCCTTGGCCCGCTCATGACAACCCACACAGGAATGATCCGCAGTCATATCGTGCATGGCTCGTTCGAGCCTGACGCCTCCGCCTTCCTCTTTCCCCGGAAGCGTGTGGCAGTCGTCGCAGGAGTGCAGCATCTCATGATGGCAGGTGCGGCATGACGCCACAGCACCCTCGTGTGCGAGATGCGAGAACGGCACCGTTTTCATCTTGCTGTTGGCCCGTTCCGCTTCGCCTGCCGCCAGGAGCACAAAGTCCGGCTGGTTACGGAATAACCGGGGAGCGTCCTCGACCACCGTGATGGCTTTCTGGCGCTCACTGTCATGGCAGCCGGCACAGACGGTGGGACCGCTGTTGGGCGTCTCCAGGTGACAGCCCACGCACTGGTGGTGAACGGCGGTGCGAATCGACGGTCGCTTGCCGATAGACGCATCCTTGTGGCAATCGCGGCAGGACGCCTCTTTGCCTTTAATATAGGTCCGTGCAGTCTGAGTCGAGTCCCAGTCATGGTGGCACCGCTCGCACTTCTCCTGCGAGGCGTCTACGTGACGGTAATGCAGGGACCGATCGAAATGAATCTGCACGCGGGATGATGTGTATTTCGCTTCGCGGACGTGGCATTCACCGCAGGCCACCGGTCCGCTCTTCATGTCCAGGCTTGCTTTCTCCGTGTGACAGTTGATGCACCCGACATGATACACATCGGTGACAGTCTGCACATCGTCATCGACCAGTCGCCCGTACTTCTGCGAGAGACTGCCGTCCTCCAGACGCAGGTGACAGACAGTGCAATCCTTGCCGTCCTCTTTGACCGCGGCGGTATGCAGATCGTGGGGAAACTGCACGACCGGACGTTCCAGGTCGCCGAATACCGTCATCGCGTCAATGGTAACGACATCCGGCCGGGGCATGCGTTCGGCCGCCGTGTTCGAACATCCTATCAGCAGCGTGCCTCCGAGGATCACTGTCCCGAGCACCAGCACCGCCGTCAATGTGAACCTGTGAATCATCGATTTCTCCATGCGCCTCACGATTCTCCCTGCTAGCCTTTCAGGTGCTCCGGAACTTCCATAACTTCGACCATGATTTCGCTGATGAACTTGACGTGCATTCCGAGATCGTAGTGACCGATAATATCTTCGATGCCGCTGTGACAGTTGTGACAGGGCGTGATAACGATGTCGGCACCGGTGGCCGCAAGCTGCTCGGCCTTCACCCGGTTCGAGACCATGCGCGATCGCTTCCAGGGCGGCCCGCAGTTGATCACGCCGCCGCCGGCCGCACAGCAATAGTTGTGCTCCTGCTTCGGAGTGACATCGGTGAAGTTTTCACACAGCGCGTTAACCACATAACGTAGTTTGTCACCCAGGCCGCGTCCGCGCACCGTGTTGCACGGGTCCTGGATAGTGACGTGTTCCTTATACTTCTCGCGGACCTTGATGCGGCCACTGGAGAGGAGATCGTAGTAGTATTCGATGGCGTGCACCATCGGAATTGGCGGAAACTGCCAGCCCAGCCAGCGGGGTCCGTCGTACACCGCCCCGCGAAACGCGTGACCGCACTCGCCCATGACAATCTTCTTGACCCGCAATCTGGCGGCCGTCTCCCAGTGCAGTCGTTCCACCCGACCCATGATTTCGAAATCACCGGAGTACATAGCCATGTTGCTGTTGTCCCAGCCGTCGGTGGCAGGCATGGTCCAGTTCTCACCGGCAACCGCGAATATTTGTGCCATGTTGCCGAGGAGCTGGGCCAGGATTTTGGGCTCGGGGGCAATCACCGAGTACATGACGTCGGCACCCTCTTTTTCCAGCGGAATGCGGCAACTCGGTATCTCGAATTGGGACTCTTCCTCCTGCCATTGCAGGGTATCAATCCACTCGTCCTGCTGTACCCACATCTGGTTTTGCGTGGCCGCGTGACTATTGGTAGTGTCCTGAAGATACAGCGGCACCACGCCAAGCAGACTGCAAATCCGACGCACCGTGAGCAGCAGGTATGCGATATCAATACCGAACGGACAATACATGCTGCACCGCCTGCAGACACCGCATTCCGTAAAGGCTATCCGCGCCATATTGCGTACGAATTCACCGTCAACCTTGCCGTCGCGCTTGACCAGTTCCCACAGGGTGGCCTTCACCTTGCCCACCGGTGAGAAGTTGGGGTCTTTGTCGCGCGAGAGGTACGTGTGGCACGCCTCGGCGCACAAACCGCAACGCACACATGTATCCAGATACACCTGCAATCGCGAGGCCGTCTCCTTGTTCAGGACATGCTTCACGACTCGTTGTATTTTTTCCGGCGTCAATCTCCGTGAAGTCTCGTCGATCCCGGGATCGACCACTTTGCTTTCGGGAGTTTCCTTCATGCGATCACAACCTCCAGGGGGTCTCGGTCTTGCTCCCTACCAGTCCCGGGCGCTTCGGACGTGTCCGAATTCGCAGCCCATGTAGGCTCTGGTAAGCGGAAAAAACAGCATGTGGGCGATGCGCGTAAACGGAATCATGGCCAGCCAGATTGCCCCGGCCCACATATGCACAATCATGACAGTCTCGTAGTTGCCAACCTGGTAGTAGGCCATCAGCCCCGTCACGAACGGAGCAAGCACCAATATCACCAGCACAAAGTCCAGATACGACGTCACAAAGCGGACCGTCGGATCGGCTATCCGGCGCAATACAAAAAATACGCCCACGATGATCACGAGAATCGTCATCATGGTGCTGAGTCCGTCGGGCAGCGACCACCAACTGATTCCCCACGACTCACGCACCAGGGCGACATGCCCCAGAGTCAGCAGCGGTGTCAATAACAGGCAGCCGTGAAACAGGAACGACAGTACCGTGAAGGCCGGGCGGATGCGCATATTGTGACTGCCGAACGGGAGTGACCAGTGAAACAACGAGCGGAGGGAAAACTTCCACTTCATATACGGCAGGACCACTTTGTCTTTCCGGGCCAGCACAATCGCCGACACAATCCTGTACACACTGCCGACAAACAGAATGGCAAAGGCTATCCAGACCAGCGGGCCACGCGAAAACTCGTACATCGTTTTACCCTTTCACCTTCACTCGCGGTCTCCAGACGGTTTCACTTGAGCAGGTCATTGAGCGAGACTACCTGCCGGCAATACTTGTCATCCCTCACGTAGCGAAGCATCACCTGCCTGCCATCGGACGAAAACACGGGTTCCCACAAACGATCATACGCCGTTCGACCGGTACGGCCGTCGTACAACACCAGGTACTTGCCGCCCCGCTCCGCCCGCGCCACCACGTGACTGCCGCAGGGGCTGAAGACGGGATCCCAAATCATGTCAAAGTCGGCGGCCACCGGCTCGCCGTCAAGCGCGATGGTCCAGCGGTTGTTCTCTTTGACGACCGCCGCAACGTGCTTGCCGTCGGGCGAAAACACCGGCTGTTGCACCATGTCACCGAACACCCGACGCCACGGCACGTCATCGACCGCCACGGTCCATTTGCCGAAGACGGGCGATACCACCGCCGCAACACGCTTGCCGTCGCGGCTGCATTGCTGCAGCCAGAGCTGGTTGTAGCGACCATCCCACATCTGGTTGCCGTCTTTCATAAGAACCCAGGCACCATCGAGACGAGCCGGAGCAATAACGCCGCCATCGACAGGATGACAGATCGGTGCCCATACGCCGCCGTATCTGGACGGCCAGGGATCGCCGTCGACCGCAATAGCATAATCACAGATGTCGGTACGGATTTCGACGGCGACCTTCTGACCGTCGCTACTGAACACGGGATTCCAGGCGTTTACAAATCGGTTGTTCCAGGCCTTGCCGTCAACCGCCACCGACCACACGCCGGCAAAAAACGCGGGGACATCAGCCTCTGCCAGCGGTGCGACCTGTACGGTCGCGGCCGACCGGGTACCATCGGGACTGATGCAGAAATCTCTCATGCCCTGAAACGTCGTTCCCCACGGCTTGCCGTTGATGGTGATACCGTAAAGATTGTCTCGTTTGGAAGCCACCGCTACCGAAGACCCGTCGGCGGAAAACCTGGGATTCCAGACATACTCGAAGCGTTCCTCCCAGGGGACACCGTCTACCGCCACCGTCCACTCATCGTCAATCCGCACCAGAGCAATCAGCTTTCCGGCGGGTGTGAAGCGAACGAACCAGCATATTTCATAGGAGTCCGGCCAGCGCTCTTCATTAATACAGGCGGTGAAACTGCCCTCCTCGAGTTTCACCGGCGCCGCAATCAGCTCGCCATCGGGACTGACATCCAGTTCGTCCACCCGGGCGTAACTTGACCGTACTTTTGCCAGATCAGCCAACACTCTGGTTCCGATTTGCCAATCCCAGTTTTTGGCTTTCATCTCGTGTATCTCCTGCCGCACGAGCGTCACCAGAACCTCTCGGCGCTGCGCGCTTGTGAATACTTTCCCAAGTTCTTTCGGTAACTAAGTAACAGGACAGTGAGTTGTCAAGGGGCGACCTACAATAATATGTTACATTTTTCCGCAAAAATCGATAATTACGACCACGAAGCATACTATTACAACCACCAAATCAATTACTCTAAAGTACACTATAACTGCAATGTTTATTTCCATATCCACATACTAAGAGAGCCCGCCGAGAGAGACAATGCCCAATAAGCCGACCGGTATACGGTTAGCCGGATAGTTTACGAAGTTGTAAAAGATTACTGTGCGATAGAACGCGCGCGAGTGAGCCCGACTATCGGGCAGTTGTGGAGCGAATCTGTCTGTATTGCACTCCTCGAAGCGGCTTGTACTTTTTTCGTGCTGCTTCTGCGCCGACGACGCTTGTCGCACGGATCAGAGCAAAAAAGCGCGTAGAAAATCGACACAAGGACAACTACGGACATCGGCGCCTGGTTTTCCAAACAACAACGGCCGCCCCCTCGAAAGGGAGCGGCCGCTCATCTATGGGACATCAATCTGTCCCCGAAGCTCCGTCATCCTACATGCAGGACGGCAGAACCGGGAAGTTGATGAACAGATGGTCAATCATCGCCGTCAAGTCACCAACGTCGACCGAGTTGTCCGGTACGCCACCACTGATTGCCGGAGCAATGTCTGCCTCATCGGGGCAGCAGATGGCGGTGAAGTTGATGAACAGGTGATCGATAAGGTTGGTCAGGTCACCAACGTCAACGCCCTGGTCGGCCGGATTACAGTTCGGCTCGAGCTGGACATTTCCGCGAGTACCCACACAGCAGGACAGACACGGGTTCGGATCACACGTGGTGCCGTCACCAACATAGGAGCCGCCCGCATCGGTGCACTGATCTTCGGACAGGATATAGCACTCCGCGGCGATACAGCAGGCACCCACGGCCTCGCAGCTCGGACGGAGATTCGTCAGATACCACACTCTGGCGTTATCAATGGCGAATTCGAAGTCCGAAATCGTACCGCTCTTCAGGGTCACAAAGGCCGTGTAGAACGTGACGGTTTCGCCGGCCGGCAGGGTGTAGTTGTTCAGGTAGGTCGTGAAGGCCGCCTGATCCCAGTTGCCGGAGTTGGCATTGAGACTGACGTTGGCCGTCACGCTGTCCAGAACCTCAGCATAGTCCATATCGGCGATAGCGTCATCCCACCAGCCGTGGAAGGAGTCAGCCCAGGCGCCGTAGAACGCCGGGTTATTCGCACAGGCGTCGCCGCCCAGCTCGGTCGCAGTGTGATAGCCAAAGAAGGCTTCAGCCGCGAAACGGCCGTTATTGTCCTGGCAATCGTCGTCAGGATCCTTCAGCGTATCGGTACCCTGGATGTACAGGGTAGCGGTCGGGATAGACACACCCGCGGTGTTGTTGGAACCTTCGTCCGCCGGGACATCCCAGTCAGCCATGGAACCAACCGACAGGCCGGTAACCGCAGCGCCGTCCGGAGCATACATGACCGTCTTGGCGATCACAAAGCTCGGAGCGTTGTCATTGTTGCGCGGCGAGTAGTAGGTGCGCTCGAATACGATCGAAGTATCCCAGTTGGCGAAGACGCCGGTAAATACTGAGTCATAGCTGGCGTTCGCGCCACCCTGCATGCCTTCGCCCGGATCCGGGACCTGCGGCTTGAAGGTAACGGGATCCACGAAGCCCTGACTGTACATCGAGGTGCTCATATCAACCGTGGCACCGTTGTCCTTCAGGAGGAACAGGGAGGTTTCGTACAGATACACATCGGCATTACCCGTGGTATCGCACTCACCGCCGGCAATGGTGAAGTCCATGTTGACGCCACCGAGACCGGAACCGCCGGCGCTGCCAATATTGTTGACAGCCAGGCCGACAAAGTCACCCGTGAACGGGAAGGCTTTGGCGCCGAAGTCCGTGGAGGAAACAGTATCCCAGACCAGCGCTTCCAGAGAGTCAGCAATCAGGAAGTTGATCGGAATAACGAGCGAATCGTTGTTCTTCGCATCGGATTTGATGTAGACGTAACCCGTAAGGAATTCCGGGTTGCCGGTATTGATGATACCGGTCTTGTTCAGAATCAGGTTGAACAAACCGGAATCGGAGTACGCTACCGTCATCGTGGCAAC
>Ga0180007_10006752_pt1 | contig 11110 bp, 10 predicted proteins | sample MM_PC_MetaG_FD_121122 | JGI IMG/M metagenome (GOLD analysis project Ga0180007, IMG submission 121122) | Groundwater microbial communities from the Aspo Hard Rock Laboratory (HRL) deep subsurface site, Sweden - MM_PC_MetaG | ecosystem: Environmental > Aquatic > Deep subsurface > Groundwater...
ATCATAATTGAATAAAAAAACAACTAATTTTCGCCCTGCAATATAAGAAATCTCATGATACGCTGCTTATATTGACAAAATAACAATTAATGATCAAAGCGAAAGTTTATTTATCAAGCAAGGCAAATTGATTTTTATATAATAAAAAAAATGTACAAGACTTAGTCCTGTACATTGACTGTTATATTTCCTGTGCTCACATCAACTTTAAGTGTAATCGCACCTGTAGTCGTTGTGTGCTTGGTTCCTTGATTGTCACCATTGACTCGAACTGTACCAATTGATGTCTCTAAATTATAGCGTATATCCATCGAAGTAGTACTTGTAAATGAAACGTTACCTGTTGAAGAAGATATGTCATAACCAGTACCTATTGCATCCGTTACAGTGACATTACCTGTAGATGTTGACAATTCAATTACTCCTAGAATATTCGCGTCACTGATATGAATATCACCTGTATCTGAACTTACATCTACTAGATTTCCATCAAGATTATTCATAGCAACATCACCAGTACTTGATTCTAAAATGAATTGATCAGATGAACTTTCACTAATATCTAAATCACCAATATCTGTTTTTGCATCCAGGATACCTGAAACAACTAAACCATTTAAAGATATATCACCAGTATTCATTCGAATGCGCAATGATTCCATAGTTTTGTTTTCGATGATGACATCCCCAATATTTGCATCAATTGATAAATCTAGTAACAGATCAGGACCTTGTGAGAAAATTACTTCACCCGTTGCTGTACCCATTGAGTAATCCAAGATCAAATCATCAGGTATTGCAATATAGACTGTTAATACTTCATTTGATGCTCTTTTAAAATTAAACCAACTAAATATAATAGGTTCTGAAGACTGTACAACATTTAAAGTACCATTGACTTCTTCAACATTCCAAGTATCCTTTTCATGAGCATAATAAGTGACAACAATCGAATCATTTGTTGAAGAAACGATATAAATATTTCTTGTCTCAACATCAATATTGAGCGCATCAATTGAAGTTGTTGTGACATATTCAATTTGATCACCATATGCTTCATCATCTATAAAATAATCATTTATATTTGTTAAATCAACACCACTTGCAAATGCAACAACTGTCAAAATCAAACCTATAAAAAATACAAGTATAACAAATTTTATTAAAAATTTCATTTTCTTTCCCCTTTATTTTTAGCTAACTTACTAAATATATATATCAATTTCTTAGCAAGTTGTTGAATGGCTTGATAAAGCCATATCGAGATAATTATTAGCAATGAGAAAACCATCAATCCAACACCAATGGTTCCTATAATTTCATTTGTGCCAAGTCCAGATTGATACATATTTATAAATAATCCACCCATGCCAATCATGCTAGCTACGATCACTGTGACAAATGCAAACATTAAAGATACACAAACGATCAATACAATTCCATATGCGAATCCTAGAGGTATGAGCAGTGGTGAAGATAATAGGAATAGCATCAATTGTTTAGAACTTTTTGCAATGGACTTATATGTATCATTTGCTCTTTTCATCACAACTTCTGCTGTCATGGATTTAGCAATTTCCTTTGCATCATAATCACTCAAGATATCATTAATCGATTCGCCATTATCTAATCTTTCTTGAATTATCTCTTCATAATATGAAACAATACCTTCTGCTTCAGTAAGATAAAATCTAATCTTTAATTCTCTTTCTAATTCTTTAAGAAATGTTTTCATATTATCCTCATTTCATTAAGATATCGTAAATCTTGCGAATGTCTTCCCATTCAAGCAAGAACTCATCGATATGCTTCTTTCCTGTTTTTGTAATCTTATAATACTTTCGATTCCTACCTTGAAACAAAACATTATATGTCTCTAACTCATCTGCCTTTTCTAGACGTCTTAGAATTGGATAGAGTGTAGATTCAGTGATTTCAATGTATTGTATCAAATCATTTACTATTTTGTAACCATAGGAATCGCTTCTCATCAAGATAGCAAGAACGAATATTTCAAGGACTCCTTTTTTTACTTGTTCTTTCATAATTTCACCTCATACTGCCTTATGTCTTATATTATACATTGCATAGTATATAATGTCAACAAAAAAAGTTCATTTTACTGAACTTTCTTCTGACACTTTAAAATCACTTTTTCCAGATGGTGATAAATAACTAATTCTTTCAGCAACAACTTCAAGCATATTAAGCTTCCGATCATCTGGTAAATCGTACTTCCAACTTTGCAGTCTAGCTTTCACAGCAACCATGACACCTTTCTTACAATAAGCTTCAATAGCTGTTGCTAACCCCTCCCAAACAGTAATTTTAATGAAATCTGTATCATAATTACCATCCATGTTTTTAAAAGTACGTTGCACTGCAAGTGTGATATCACTTACTTTTCTTCCATCTTCAAGTATTTTTGTTTCTGGGTCGTGTGTCAAGCGACCAATAATGATGAGTTGATTTAGCATAATACCTCCTTATTTAATGTCAGTATATCTTACATCATCAGGAAGGCATAATTGCCAAATCATGATTCATCTCACATCCGCGTATATATTATATATAGAAAACAACCTCATCTTTTTCTAGAACCAAATGAATTCAATCATAGCTTTTGATTCAATAAAAAAAGACCTATTTAGGCCTTTTTATGAATGAGTACTGAAATATATTTCTTCTGAATATTTGTTAATTCCAATGTTAAATCTTCATATTTGATTTCTTTTAAAATATCAACGACATCAAACAAGGATGATCCCATATGATAATACTTTCCATATAGATATGCCTTAGTCTCTAAATTGTTTAATGCAAAGATGAATTGGCCTAAATAAACTTTCTTATAACGATCAAAGGCTTCTTCTGTCATTAGATTTAAAGCATCGACAGTCATTAGATCAATTAAAATCTTCTTTAGTTTATGAACTTTCTTTGATTCAGCAAATAATAATATATTTTCTGCTTGTTTCTCAAATGTTGTGTTAATATAGAAACTTTGATTGACCAGTTTCTTTTCAAGAAGTTCAGCATATATCTTTGATGATGGTCCCAAAAGGATATTGAGAAGCATTGAAATTGCCATTTCTTTTTTGATTTGATCTCTATTGGACTTTTTAGATGGCATTAATTTAATACCAATCATTAATTTATCAATACCGACATCTTTAGTTTCTACAACATACTTTTCAACTAAACGCTTAGGTTCTTTAGGAAGAATCGTTTTTGGTTTCTTGTCCTTATTTGGAAAGGTTTGATCATATATTGAGAAGAATGATTTTAGTGCTTTTAAATCAACTTTACCAGCAATTGTGACAAGACGATTGGATGGATGATAAAACCGTTGATACACATCGCTTAAAACTTCAGGTGTTACATCCATAATTGATTCTAGCGTTCCACCAATATCATATTTTAATGGATGGACATGATACATCATTTCCATCATTTTATTTTGCATAACAACATTTGGATCATCCAAATACATTTTTAACTCTTCAGCAATAATATTTTTTTCTTGATCCACATTTTCTGTAGTGAAATACGGTGTATCCATCATTTTGAATAAATGGTCTAAAGCTGGTATCACATTTTGAGTTGCTACAAATAAATATGAGGTTTGATTATAAGAAGTCATTGCGTTTGCATCAACACCTAATTTAGAAAACTCTAAAAATGCATCTCCTTCAGGCATAGCAAAAATCTTATGTTCTAAAAAGTGTGCAGTTCCAAATGGTGTTTCTTTGATATCAACTTCTGTTTGGTATTTTAAATCTAGTGCACCAAAAGGAACACTCACCTCAACATAAGTTGTAAAATAAGGATCATCTTTTGGTAAGATGTGTACTTTCATCCCGTTTTTCAGTTTAAGTTCATAAACTGTTTCATTAAATCGCTCAAATGTTTTCTTAATCATTTTGACCTCCATGAAGCACATAGACGGTATCTAATGTGATTTTTTCTAATGCTTCTTTTAAGTCATTTATGGTTACTTTATTGATTGCTTCTAATCTTTCTTCAAATGTATCATCTTGATTCAAGAGTTCACGAATAAAAGCACGTTTAGTCAAAAATGATTGATTATCTAAACTATTTTTGATCTGATGAGCATAATACGCTTTAGCATGCTCTAATTCTTCTTCATTGATGCCTTGATCAATCATATCTAAAACAAGCTGTTTTATAGCCTCTAAAGCATGATCTTTTTGCTTCAAGTCTACACCACTACTGATCATGATGACACCTTTGTAATAATCATAACTTGAAGAAACGTCATAACATAAACCTTGATTTTCCCTGATTTCTTTAAATAATCTACTTTCTGGGTAACCACCTAAAATGGTATCAAGTAATACCGCAGCATGATAAAGTTTATCTAATCTAAAGACTGGGAAATGATACCCCAACTTCAAAATTGCTTGCTTCATTTGTGTTTCTTCTTCAATAACCAATACAGAGCGTGAAGGTCTAAAAGTTGTTGTGAATGGATGAATTAAATGCATATCATGTGAGACTATAGATTCAATTTTCTTCTCATCAGTTTCACTGATTCTGCCATTAGCAACAAATTTCTTCGTATTCTTTAAGAAAACATCATGATAATATTTTTCTAATTCTTCAACTGTCAATTTTTTAATATCTTTTAAGCTTCCACTTAAAGGTTTCCCATAAGCATCACCTTCAAAAAAATGCTCGTAGAATTTTGTTTGTGCATAAAGACGTTTCTTATCGTAAAGTGTTTCCCATTGCTCAATGACCATACGCTTTTCTTCTAAGAATAGTTCTTTATTAAATGAAGTATGATCAAATAAGACTTGATTGAACAAACTCAATGCTTGATCTAATAATTGGTCATCTTCAACAATTTTAGGGTCTACAATGGTTAAAATGATACTCACTACAGAATAATTACCAATACGTTCAACACGCGACTTAAAATAAGCTCCATATAAATCTTCAAGCTTTTCATTCATCACTGTTTTATTAAGTAATTGATTGGTATGTGTAGTTAATAGTCTAGGCAACAAAAAACGATACACACGTGTTTCATCTTCGTCTAAATCAGTGAAGTAGACAGCGAATTGTATCGTTTTAAAATCATTTTGTATAAAAAGCATTAGATGCTATTTAAAGCTACTTCCATCATTTTTGTAAAAGCTTCTTGACGTTCCTGTGATGAGGTTGCCTCATGTGTCACCAAGGAATCTGAAACTGTCAGTAAACAAGCAGCTTTTTTATTTAATGCTTTAGCATTTGCAAAAAGGGCAAATGATTCCATTTCAACAGCAACAGCACCATATTTTTCGTAAACATCAAATCCTGTTTCTGTATCTAAACGATAGAAAACATCTGAAGAATGAATCATTGAAGGATGTAATGTCACATTGATTTTTTCTGCAGCTCTTTTCAATCTGTTATTTAAAGATTTATTTGCTGAAAGAATTTTTCTTGATGAAACGCCCATTGTTTTAGCATAACTAGATTCAGAAAATGCTTGTTCAACAAGAACCACATCATATAAATTTAAATCCTTGCTATAAGCGCCACATGATCCAATGCGAATAATATTTTCAACATCGTAGAACTTAAATAATTCATAACTATAAATACCAATACTTGGCATACCCATACCTGATCCCATAACGGTGACTTTCTTTTTACCGAAATAACCAGTGAATCCCCACATATTTCTGACGTTGTTAATTTGTACAACTTTTGTTAAAAAGTTATCAGCAATATATTTAGCACGTAATGGATCTCCAGGCATTAAAACTGTTTTAGCAATTAAATTCTTATCTTCTACTTCAATATGTGGTGTTGGAATCATTTTCATTCTCCTTTTGGTTGACGATATCTACGCCATTTGATGTACCAATACGTGTTGCTCCAGCTTCAATCATTCTTAATGCATCAGCATAGGTGCGAACCCCACCACTTGCTTTGACTTCGGCTTTATTACCAACAGTATTTTTCATGAGTTTAACATCTTCAACTCTTGCACCATAAGTTCCAAATCCAGTAGATGTTTTAACAAAATGAGCGCCTGCTTCTACAGCAAGTTTTGAAGCTTTAACAATTTCTTCAGGTGTTAAATAACAAGTTTCAATAATTACTTTTACAGTTCTACCTTCACCTTTATCGACGACACCTTTGATTTCAGTTAAAATGGTTTGATAATCCTTTGACTTCAAAGCATATACATTGATGACCATATCGAGTTCATCTGCACCATCAAGTACTGCTTGAGCTGCTTCAAATTCTTTTACACTGGGTTGATGTGTTCCATGGGGAAATCCAATAACGGTACAGACAAGAACATCACTACCTTTGAGACCATGCTTTGCATATTCGACCCAAACTGGGTTTACACAAACACTTTTAAAATCATATTGTTTAGCTTCATCAATCAATTTGTCAATTTGGTCTTTGTTGATACTCGCACCTAATTTGGTGTGATCAATCATTTTATTGATTTTCATAAAAATATATCTCCTATTCTTTAATTTTTAATCTTTTATATTCAACTAATCCAATAAACGTTTAACATTTTCCTTTGAGAAAGTATGGTCTATTAAACTGAATTTAGTTTTCTTCATTATTTTAAATACTTTACTAGCAGTTTTCTTTGGCAAAACCTTTGTTTCTTTAATAAATCCTGGGACATCAAGTAATAATTTTTCTATTAAAGGGAATGCCTCATCGAATGCAACGATTTTTATCTCATTATTTACACGATAAAATAGATAATCAAGGTAAGGAGGAAATACAGTCAAAGTATGTTCTTTCCATTCTATACCAATGACGAGTTCTTTTTTTTCAGTTGTCAAAAAATGGTATCTAGGCACATATGTTTCTAGCTCTTTATAATAGTTTTGTAGTTCAACCTGATCATCTAAATATCTGAGAATTGAATTCAATTTATCTTTAGGTAAAAGATGATAGTCCGCCAAAATGATAGGATTTTTTTCTATATAAGCCTCTTTTAGCATATTAAATACTTTACTCACGACATCTATCTTAAATGGAAGTACATCTTCAAACATTTCATTATAGATATGAAAATCAAATTTCTCGCAAACTTTCTTAACGATATCAAATAGATGTTTTGCAGCATAATCAGGTGTTAAAATACCCATTTCCATATGAAAATTCAAGTCTAGAAATTTTGGACTCAAGCGGTAAATATCAGGAACTTGAGATTTTGGCGTGATTAAAAAACGAGCCTCATATTGAAGTCTAGGATGCAAGTAGTTAAAACGTACGCTCTTTTCATCCATTTCAATTGTGATGCCTTCAACTTCTTCAAAAAAAGCAATTAATAGATCTAAATCAATTTTTCTGCTTTTTTCCTTAAAAAAGTGGATATTAAAATGCGCCATAAATTCACCTACCCTATGTTCTCATTTTATCATAAACTATGTTTAATAACTAACTATTCAATAGCCAGAATAGCTTTAATACGGTTAAAATCAGTCCGATTGATGATCAAAGGTGTAATTGATACGTACCCTTCATCAAATGCAACGACATCTGAGTCTAAATCTTCTTGATAACTGATGATGCTAGATTTGATGTGATAAACATCAGGACGTTCGCTTTTTAAAAATTCTGCATGTTGCAGTCTTTGACCCATTTGAGTGATTTTAACACCTTTTGGTCTAGCAAAAGTATCTCTAGGAAAATTTACATTTAAAATACCAGGACCTTCATAAAGCTTAGCTTCAATGATTTCATCCATCAATTTAATCGTTTCATCATATAAATAGGGTAAATGCGTATTATGAGCTGAGATAGCAATTGCATCAACACCTAAAATTTTAGCCTCTAGTGCTGCTGCCACAGTACCTGAATATAAAATGTCAGTTGCTATATTTTGTCCATAATTGATACCTGATACAACCAAATCAAAATCAACATTAAATACTTTTAAACCTAAACGTGTTGCATCTGCTGGTGTACCATCAACAACAAGCGTTGCTGTTGAACCAAAAATAGGTTCTGTCATAAACGTCTCAATGCGACTTCTAATCGTAATCGCGTGGCTTTTTGCACTTTGATGATCTTTAGGCGCTGAAACATAGACATTACCAAAAGGCGTAAGAGCTCGAACTAAAATGCCTAAACCTTCAGCTTGATATCCATCATCATTAACAACTAAAATGTTCATTATTTATCTTCTCCTAGGATATGATTGCATCGATCACAAAGTCCATTTTCATGAACGTGATCAACGATATTCCAACAACGATCGCAAACGACACCTTCTGCAGGTAATACTTTCACATTAAGATGCTTACCTAAAGTCATGTTGACCTTTGAAACAATGAGCACTTGATTGACTTTCATTTCTAATGTATCAATGGCATCCATTTGTTCTTGAGTTAAAGTTAAATCGATTTGAGCAGCTAGTGATTTACCAATAATTTTTTGTTCTCTTGCATCTTCAAGTTTCTTAAGAACTACCTGACGCACTGAATCAAAGATATCAAAAGCAGCAACTAGATGTTCATCCATCTTCTTACCAACACCAGGCATTTGTTCTAAATAAACATCTTCTTTTTCTCTAAATGGCAATAATAAATATGCTTCAGATGTTGTATGAGGAAGAATTGGGGTTAATAATTTAAGCATACCAAGCGTGATATCGTAAAGTGTAGATTGAACACTTCTACGTTCAAAACTATCTTCTTTTTCAATATATAAAATATCTTTTGTATAATCTAAATAAAATGCTGATAACTCATTGGTCATAAATGGCACAACAACGCGGTAAACTTTATCAAATGCATAATTTTCATAAGCATCTAATACTTGAGCAACAACATCATTAAACTTTAAAGTCATGACGCGGTTTAATCTGCCTCGCATCGAGTAACCAATATAATCATTTTCTGGATTGAATCCATCAAGATTACCTAACATAAAGCGGAATGTATTTCTAATCTTACGATAACCTTCAGAAATTTGAGTCATCATATCATTGCTGATTCTAACATCACTTTGATAATCCACTGTAGCAACCCAAAGTCTGAGTAAATCAGCACCTTGTTGTTTCATAATAACTAAAGGATCCACAGTATTACCTAACGACTTACTCATTTTTCTTCCTTGTCCATCTAGAACAAAACCATGAGAAACCACTTTCTTATATGGTGCTTTACCATAAGCAGCAACACCTGTGATAAGCGATGAATTGAACCAACCACGATATTGGTCAGAACCTTCCATATATAGATCAGCCGGATAAGATAATCCTCTAGATTCTAAAACAGAATATGAAGTACCTGAATCGAACCAAACATCCATGATGTCTGTTTCTTTTCTGAATATACCATGAGGACTTCCTTTATGTTTAAATCCTTTAGGTAGTAAATCTTTTGCTTCTCTTTCATACCAGACATCTGAACCAAATTCTTTAAATAGGTCACTGATATGTTGTAAAACTTCTTGATTTAAGATCGGCTCATTATCTTCAGCATAAAATACTGGGATTGGAACACCCCATGCACGCTGTCTTGAAATACACCAGTCTTCACGCCCCGTAATCATATTTGAAATTCTCACTTCTCCCCAAACAGGAATCCATGATACCTTTGATACTTCATCTAATAATTCATTTTTTAACTTGTCAATACTAGCAAACCATTGTGGTGTTGCTCTAAAAATAACAGGTTTCTTCGTTCTCCAGTCATGAGGATAAGAGTGGGTAAAACGATCTTTTCTGAGTAAGACTTGTTTTTCTTCAAGTGCATTTACAATCTCCTCATTGGCAACTTCATAATAAAGACCGCTGAATGGTCCTGCTTCTTCTGTCATATACCCTTTATCATCAACAGGACATAAGATTTCAAGATTATAAGTTCTACCAATACGGTAGTCGTCTTCACCATGTCCTGGGGCTGTATGAACAAGTCCAGTACCATCGGTATCTGTCACGTGTTCTCCAACAATAATTGGAGATACTCTATCATATAAAGGATGTTTATATTGTGCATGTTCTAGTTCTTTACCCTTGAGGGTACCTAAAACAGAAACTTCTTTCCAGTTAAGTAATTTCTTAAGTTCTTCAAGTAGTGATTCACCAACGACATATTTATTTCCATCAGCTAAGATCACACTGTAATTGAAACGAGGATGAACAGATATTGCTAGATTTGCTGGTAATGTCCATGGTGTTGTTGTCCAAATAACAAATGAAGCGTCCTTAAGCAACCCTTCTTTTGCAACTGAAGCAAAAGCAACATAAACTGATGTTGATTGTTTATCTTGATATTCAATTTCAGCTTCAGCTAGAGCAGATTCAGAAGATGGAGACCAAAAGACTGGTTTAAGTCCTTTATAGATTAATCCACGTTCAACCATTTTAGCAAATACCAAAATTTGACTTGCTTCAAAGTCTTTATCATAAGTAATATATGGTTGATCCCATTCTCCTAGTATACCAAGTCTTTCAAATTGTACTTTTTGTTTTTCTACTTGTTCACAAGCAAATTTTTGACATAATTTGCGGTAATCTGCAAGAGGCATTTCCTTGCGGTTAATACCTTTTTTAGTTAATGCAGTTTCAATTGGTAGACCATGCGTATCCCAACCAGGAATGTATCTCACATATTTACCTGTCATGGTTTGATAACGCAAAACAAAGTCTTTTAGGACTTTATTCATAGTATGCCCAATATGAATATCTCCATTTGCATATGGTGGGCCATCATGCAAAACAAAAGGTGTGTTATCTTTGTTTTGTTCTAAAACCTTTTGGTATAAATCTATTGCTTTCCATCTTTGTTGAAACTCTAATTCTCTAACGCCTAAGTTACCACGCATTTGAAATTCGGTTTTAGGCATGAGTAATGTGTTTTTGTAATCCATTTGTATCTCTCCTTTAATCTTAAAAAAAATAAAATCGTCCTTAATAGCTAAGGACGAAATAAAATTCCGCGGTACCACCTTAGTTCTAGAGAAACTCCCTAGCACTCAATTTTTTTTGCTCAAAGGTGATCCATAACTTGTGATTGGTTTTTAGGCTTACACCATCCCTAAATCGCTTGTAACTTCCTCAAGTATGCTTGTCCTTATCATCGCAATATTCTATTCTACGATATCC
>Ga0180007_10006753_pt1 | contig 11107 bp, 10 predicted proteins | sample MM_PC_MetaG_FD_121122 | JGI IMG/M metagenome (GOLD analysis project Ga0180007, IMG submission 121122) | Groundwater microbial communities from the Aspo Hard Rock Laboratory (HRL) deep subsurface site, Sweden - MM_PC_MetaG | ecosystem: Environmental > Aquatic > Deep subsurface > Groundwater...
GATCATTGATTGGAAGAGTCCAGTTGGGCTTAGGGCGAGGCCAAGCATGTTCGGTCAGGTAGATGTTGCTACGATTGATGGCAATGGTGTCGTCCATCGGCCCGCCTGTAACCCTAATTTCCTTTATGCCAAACTCAGCTTGTGAAGCTAAATCTTCTACTATGGGCGTTCTATCACGATAAGCCCTCTCAGGATTACCTAAAATCTGTCTGTCATAGTCCACGGCAACTCGGTTATACAGATCATCCAGACTGACCTTGACAGTCGTTCCCCCTCCTAAATCAAGGGTAATGGCCCAGATGATGCCCCTAAACACTTCGTCCGTAGTCTCGTCGTTGAACACCGCCAGATACCCCAACCGCCCTTGATACCAATCCCACATTTCTTGTACGCTGCGGGGAATGCTAAGAGTAACTCTCTCAAATCCCCCGTTGATGACGGTACTTAGAGTGAGATTATCATAGGTGTCATTGATGAGATATGGGTCCCAAACGGGATCTCCAAATGGATTGCGGTTGAATATGTACCCCTGAATCATCTGTAGGTCGGCCTCCAATCCAATTCTATCCGAGAACGAGACATCACGTTCTCAGAGGCTTCTTGCTCAGTCTGGATCACAAGTCTCGTAGGCCCTCTCGGATTGAGCATGGGCGTTTCGCCTTTTGTGCGCCAGCATGTACCAAGGTAATAGTTGTCATTGGGCGGATCTAAGTTATCGCCAGGACGCCCCTGGAATGGATATACTAACCCCGTCCAATCAGCCAGAACCAACTGTCCTGCGCATCCCCACAGTGGAGCAACACTGAATTGATGCTTTGTCCTGAATCCACCACCATCGAGGGGCACGAGGCACATAAAGTCAACCCTGAAGTTGGGGCTGCTAATTCCGCCAGTGCTATATGCCTGCAAATCTATCCTGAGCCTATGAGGTTCCAGTGTAGGGGAGAGGCGGAAGGTCTCTCGTGAGAAATTCACGGCACCAACATATCCCCACCACCATTTGTTAGCGCCGCTCGTTTCAACATCAACGGGCGCGGTTTCCATCGACCTGCTCGTGTAGTGAGCAAGACCAGGCTCAGTAGAATACAAGCCGTATCGTAGGCGAAGTTTGACATCACTTATGGCAGCGACGTAATTGGAAACTCTGGCGAATACCATGTACTCGCCGTAGTTGAATTCTGGGGTCAGATATATTCCACCAACATCTATCCAAGTCAAAGCACCTAGTGCGTATGCAGCATAATTCCTGCCGCTACAACTATTGTCCCCCGTAGGGCCAAACTCTGCCCAGTAAATCATGTGGCAAGGATTATGCCAACGGCTCCCCATGGACAAACTACGGTAGTTCCCCACAGGAGAACCATCAGGTTCTAGTACCTGATAAGCATAGATTCTTGGAACCAGTCCCACATCGCCCCACAGGTCATTTACATCCACGACAGGACGATGGTTCAGCACATCAGTCCCCCCGCCAAGGTGAGGAGTACCTGCAGGATGATTGTCATAGTGCCAAGCGACCTCTCGATTGCTTATCCAGCCAATGTTGAAGGTCGAACCCCACTTGCGGAGATTTGGCGCAGCCAAGCCACTATTGTTGGGATTGGCCTCGCCATCTGTTAAGAGGTTGGACTTGGGAGTTAGATAAGCCTTGTCAACTCTAAAGGTGGTATTCCCTACTCCGCCATCCGCTGCGGTTACGTGAATGTGAACGCTAATGTTGGTACACCCAGCGGGGACGGTAAAATCAAACCCCTTGCGAAGCCAGGGTTCCTCCGCATCGTAAGTCCAGAGAGCCGTTATGGTGGTGGGCACATCATCGGTAATCCAGGCAGCTCCATCCCATACTCTCATAGTAACTCGGTTCCCGCCCAGGTGTTTTATCCAAGCATTGACATGCCATTCCTGCCCTTCGTCCACGGGGATATTGTCAGTGTAGATTCCGGTGTCATTCATGCCATCGGCCAGACAAGTCAGATGCAAACTATGCCCACATTCGAGCCAGTCTGAGGTGTCCGAAAGGCCCGACACAGCCAGAATAGTGTTCTTGGTAGAGTCAGAATTGTGTGCTGCGCCAACCCATGCGCAACCCGGAAGAGAGCCATCTATGTATTCATGAGCTGTAGCCGAAAGTTCCATCTGGACTGCATCCCACCAACAATAACGAGGGGGGGAAGGCGTAGCAAGCATAAGAGCCACGCAAACATTGACGGCTCCACCTGTAGTATTTGTCCAGCTAACTTCGCCATATTCCCAAATATAACCAACTTGTGTATAGGTATAAGATGTTCGCCACGCCGGAGTTGTTGTATCATATATTTGGAGCACTCTCGGAATCAAGGCACCAGAGGCTTGCTTACATCGAGCTTGAATTGTTATTGTCTGCCCATTAGGTAAATTTACTGTGTCAGAAAGCATAACGCCATTTTGCAAGGGCGGGCTATTCCTTTGATATAAGCAGGCAGATCCCACATAAGGATCTAGAGTTTCCAATGCTCTAGTCCCCGAAACAAGCGTCCAGCTATCGGTTACATTGACCTCAAAAGAGGGGTTATTCACATAATTCCTAATGACAGCAACCGCCCCTTCCTTGTTCCATGCATCGGGAATCCCATCGCTATCCCCGTCCTGGCAGAAACTAGGGCACTGGAAGTAGTTGACGAGATGTTCCACGAAAGGCCCATGTCTGAAGGGTTTGCGGGTCATGCCTATATCCAATTGGACTGCCTCATTTGGAGAGAATGAAGCAGCGTCTAGCCCGCCCATGTAATCTACATCACCATTGAGAATATAGCTGGTAAGATCAAAGCCCTTGTGATTGTCCACGAGTTTGGCTTCACGCCCAAGAATCTGATTGCTTTTCTCATACATCCTGGCATCACTGAATATTCCTTCGATCTCAAGCCTCAATGCCTCTATGCGGTCGTAGGGGGAGAGGGGATTCCCATACTGATCTTCGCAGGGCAAAACTTCCATGTCTACATAAGGAGCAAGGTTTATCACCCCATTCTCGAAGGTGCTTTCTAGCAATCGCGCTCCTGCCTTGTAGATGTTCTGATTGGCCCATTGCTCTCGTTGCTCACATGGGCTTGCCGTGAATCCTATGCTATCAGTGGTTGAGACATAGGGAGCCCCCATGAAGTCTATGAATTTGTGGACTGACCCATCTTTGTTGTAGCTAATCAGCTTGCAGGTAGTAACGCGCTCTTGCATTTTATCCTCCAAAGTCCTGCCGCAATTTTGCCTCAGTCCCAAGCGCGTACGCTACCCTAGAAGCGGTGCGTCCAATATCGCGCGAGCTTCTGATATTATTTGGCCCGAAGTAAACAGTATTGGTCTGAGTCTGATGATAGACACGCGTTGTTGGGCCAGAGAGCGGTATATGGCGATAATACTCAGGCCCAGCCTCCCCAAACATTCGCATCATCGGCCCTGTAGCGATTCCCTCTGCTCCATATTGATCTGCGTAAGGGCCTGTGGTGGGGCGAGGGCCCGGAAGCCTCTCCATTGTCAAGGTTGCCCAGGCAAGGCTAGTAGCATTAGCCAGGGCAATCATAGTACTCGCATGTTCGGCAGCACGTCTTTCTCGTTTCCCAAACTCGAAGTCCTGGATCACTGTTCCCTCGCCGAAAGCCTTTTTATACTCTTCATTGATCTCGCCCTCTCGCTCCTTTACCTGAGCGATGCGTTTCGTGTACTGATCGTTTATCTGGTTCGTGCGCTCTGCGTGTTGGGCATCGAACTCTGCTATTCGATCTTCCTGGTCGCGCTTCAAGCGGCCCATGTCTAACGTATGTCCGTTCTCTTCCCTGATCTTTCTGTCAGTATAATCCTCTTTGGCTCTGCCTTCTCGCTCCGTATAATCTTCCTCTAAGTCCTTCTTGCGATCTTCGAGATTCTCTCTTTCTCTGTCGAGAGACTGTTTTCGCCCGAAGGCTCCAGTTCTTATCATCTCGGCTTGCAGGCGAGCGATGTTGAGCCGAATGGTCTTGATTAAGTTCTCTGGCGCGCCCTCGCGCTCGGCTTTTTCAAGGGCTGCTAATTGTTCTGCTAGGGCCTTCTCTAGTATCTCATCGCCCCTGATAGCACGCTCCTCTTCGATGTCTGCAATCCTTCGCGCGCTCTCCCTTTCCAAATCCTCTAGGTTGCCTATATAGTCCTCGTACAACCGAAGCATCGCCTTCTGGTGGTCAAAAAGGCGATCCTCTTCGTCTATCTGGAAGTCCTGGATCCTGTCCTCTGTCCTTATGCGCTGGTCGTCTAGCAACTCAAGGCGATCAGCGTAATACTCTGCATCTTCCTTCAATAGCGCATTATGCCACTCTGCCTGATAGTCAGCTATGTCTTGGCCTGCCTCCTTCCATCTGTCGGCGGTACGGTCAAAGGCATCGGCGGCGGCGTCCATAGCATTCTCTATCGCCCCCGCATATTCCTCAGTGATTGCGTCCCGCGAGCGATAGATGTCGGCATTGAGCGTAGCGAACTCGCCCCCAAGTTGCCGGGCTCCCTCTTGCATCTCCCAAAAGGCTTCGGGGATGTCCTCAAGCTCGCGCCAGGCCGACATCATGGTTTGCAATTCGCCAGCCCCCCATCCCCCCGTGAGAACCTCTGGCCCAATAGCAATCTTGGAGACTAATCCTAACTGTTCTCTTACCCAGCCGATTGCCACACCTAATGCCATAAGACTTGTTATTGCTGGCCCCAGAACAGGAAGAAGCACAGTCCCAATAGCAATTCCAAGACCTGCCAGCACTTCTCCAGAATCGGCGGTCTTTTCAGCTAATTCTCCAGCCAAATCAGTAGCGCTGGTAAGTGGACCCATAAGAGGCGCTCCTAATTCCCCCGCAAGCCTCTCGGCCCCTCGCGTAGCATGATCTTGTGCTCCTGCATAGATCTCAGTGGATTCAGCAGCCGCGCCATAGAGTTCGATGCCTTGCCGCAAAGCAACATTGAGTTTGACTTGCCATTGCTCTTGTTGGGTGAGTTCATTGTAGTTTCTATTCAGCCCCATCCGATAGGCTTCAGTATTTAAAGTTGCATCACTGACATCAACCCCCAAACGCTTCAGTGCCCTTGACTGACCAGTAAAGCCAGTCGTTACCGCGCTGACGGCATCGTTCAATTCCACCCCGTTGATGGCAGCCAATTCAGCAGTAAACTTTGTAAGAGCCATAATATCTTCCTGAGTCGCACCTAGAGGCACCCCCATAGCCATCAGCTCTGCGGCTGCATTTGCGAGATCGCGGTCGGTGAAGATCTTCATCTCCCGACCCATCGTTCGGACATCTTCAATGAATCTCTCGGAGTCTCCCGCGAAGCCCTCGTAGGTGCGCGACATTGCCTCTATGCGTTTTTCTACCCGCCATTGGACACTTTCGAGTTCCTTGGAGACTGCGATCATCTCACCGAAAAGCTCAATAACCTTCCGAATTATTATCATGGCGGCCATGGATGCGCCTAGACGAATAAAGGTACGCTGCAATGAACCAAGGATTTTATCCATCCCCGAGGCTTTTTCGCCCGCATCCTTGGTGCTTTTACCCATTTCATCCCATTGCTTGGATACAGCCGCCTGTTGGGGCGTCAACTCGCTATAAGTTAGACCTAATTTGGAGAGTTCCCTCTCGTAGTCCTCTGCGGAGATGCCTGCGCGAGCAAGTGATTGTTCATAACTTGACATGAACTGAGCTTGATCTCTTGCCATTATTCCAGCATCTTTGAAGCTCACGAACAGTTTGTCGGAGGTTAGAACCCACCGCTTTGCGCCCTCATTCCATTGAAGCCCAGCGCGAGTATAGGCATCCATCGCAGCGGCTTGGGTAGCAAATCCCTTAGCGAATCTTGGGTCAGTAGCAGCGCCAGCAATGGATGTTCGCAGACCGGTGACTGTACTGATAGCCTTCTGGCTTCCAGCTACAAAGGCTTGAACTCCTCTTAGGAAGAGTTCAAGGCCGATGGGTTCCATTCCGCCGCCTATAGTCATCTACTACTTTCCCCTTTCACGTTTCTTGCGCTCTCGTTCTAGTTTTCTGTCGAATTCATCATGCTCTAGTGCGCTTATTTTCTCGCGCACCCTGAATCCTGCTATTTCCCACTCCACGTCTTCGATAGGCCATGCCATGAACTCTGTCAGTCCCTTGCCTATAGAAGCTGCTACATCTGCCAGTTCGTGAAGCGGGCCAGTTGCCGTTGCCTTGCTTTTTATTCCTTCCGGGATAGCCACCTCTTCAAGCGGCTTGCCAGCCCACTTGATGGAAAACCCCGCATCTTGGCCCGAATTCGAGCCTCCGATGGGAAGGACATTTTTGCCACTGTATCAACTACGGTTATCAAATCATCAGTGGTCGGCATGAGCGTGAACTGGTAGTACAGGAAGGAATAACCCAGGAGATCCTTTTCCTTGTCAGGTATCTTTAGGTTGAGGTATTTCCTTGCATCCTCTGCCCAGGAATCGTCCTCTGGCACGGGGTAGTGATCTTTGAGCGCAAACACCACGATGGCGGCATTGTAGGCCATAGAGCGATCATACTCCCACTTCCTCATTGCCCTTTGGTGCTTCAGGTACTCAGGCCCCTCCTTTAGCGGGGCTACGTCTGGCTTCTCCCCCAGCCTCTTAGATCCTATAGTCTCGACTTCTTTGGTCGGAGGCTCAGGCGGCGGATGATTTCGCTCCCATTCCGATGTGTACTCCAGAACAGGGAAGAGAGGGACGGCGGATGCCGTCACCGTCCCTCCCGAAAGCTCGACCTTCGTCACGATCTTCTCCTTTCAGTTTATGCTTATTGTGCTGACATTCCCGCCAGGAACGGAAGCGGACCTGCTATTGTACCCCCCATGATCGCAAAGTTTGGATCGCAAGTCCTGACAGCATCTATCCCGATGTTGACAGGAGTTGCTTGCGCGATCCATGTGTTCCCGCCGTCTATGGTTCGGTGGATTGAACCAAGGGCCGCTGCCGTTTCTCGTACCATCACGCCGATCTGATCGTCGTAGAAGTCAATGTCCATGATTGCTCCTACACCAGCACCCGCGTGTCCTACGGCCACCCAAGGAGTTGCGCCCCTGTCAAAGCTGGCATACAGAACGCCCGCTGCGTCCCCAACCAGCATGTAGTCCTGATTGACGAAGGAGACACAGTTTAGTGCCGCTGCGCCTGGGGTATTTGCTGGGGTTGCCCACGTGTTTCCACCATCGAGTGTAATGTTGATAGCATTACCTGCCCCGACTATGGCCCCGATCTGGTCATTGTAGAATCGGATGTCGTTTATCACCGTAACGGCGATTCCAGCAGGTGTTACCTGCTGGGCATAGGTCAGCCCAAAATCATCGCTGAAGTAGACCCAACCCAAGTTGGATGCTACCCAGATATGAGCCGTATCGTGCATGTAGGATGCCGTGAAGAACTCAGCGGCCACCGCCCCTGCAGGGGTTACTACGTTCCATGCCGTTGCCCCGTTATCATCGGTGTATTCAGCTATTGGGATGTTGGCTGCCCAAGTCTGTCCCTGAAACACGATTGTGCGATCTGTATTGCAGATAGGAGCAAAGGCATGAAGGCCCACGGCGGGCGCAATACCAGGCCCATCAGTGGCGATTCTTGGCTGCACAACTGGAAGTTGCCAATTCGCGCCCCGATCCAGAGTGTATTGCACTACAGGGCCGCTAGCAAGATCGCTCTGCATAGTAGCCCACCATGCTTGACAGCCTGGCGTGTAAGCCCCGCACGAACTGTAGCATTGTGGGACATCGCAGTATGCTACTCCGGTGACAGGAACGCCTGTTACCCCTACGGCATTTACCTGCGCCGCCACAGTGGCCTCATAGACGAACTCCCACTTGTCAAACGTGAGGTCGGAACTCTCGATTACATCATCGCTCGGTGCCTCACGTCCAACTAAGGGCGCGGTCTCGCTGGGGTTGGTTAGTATGACGTTGTAGAGGATTTTGACCAATTCCCAAGCGGTGAACACGGTGCCATCATCGCACTCGCTGTAGTGAATCTGCGTATTGAATGGACACCCAAGTTTCGCCAAGTATGGGATGAGGTTGTTCAATCGATAGAGCGGCGCGGATATAGAACCCGTGCCTTGCCCTGGCGTTCCCTTGAGCTTTTTCCTGACTTCGTAACTCATTGGTATCTTTTGGTTGCGGCAAACTAGCGCAGTGGTATCTCCCATCGGCTTCGCTAGGTCGCCTATGCTGTAGCAGCTACCTAACAGTTCATAGTCCGTCCCTGGCCCACCAACTTGAATCCACCCTGTTGCTTCGCCGCCGCTGTAGGTCTTTTCGCCTGCCATCATTTACCTCCTATCATGGCTCTGGTATCTTCTCTGTGAAGAGAAGCCAAGACTACCATATACTTATTAGCAGCCCGTCTCAGATCATCCGTAGTCCAGATACCATTCTGTTTCATCTGGACTTCTAATTCATTCCTGCCCTTCTCGGTGAGAATCTCGGACTTCTTGAGAGTGTCTGCCCAGCATACCCCATAGTCAGGCGCTTCGTCTAAGACAGTTTTGTCTACTCCTTCTGGCGAGAACGCCGCTTGGGGTACCACCTTCCGATTCGGGCCATGTTTATCAGAGAACTCGACAACAACGGCCTCTCCTCGCCTCTCAATGGCCTGGACCTGAATGAGCCTTGTTCGCTTCTTCTGCTCTTGTTCTTGCATATTGCCTCCTTATGCCCTGCTTCCTATCCTCACGCCACGCTTGAGAGCATTGTTCAAACGCTGTCGAAAGCGTTGCTGATACTTCCCTTTTACGTACAAATCAAACCGCCTTGCTTCGATTCCTGGATGTTCTACCTGCCACTTAGCAACCCACGGGCCAGTGTCCGAGCTTGCCTGACCATACGTTGGGGGATCGCCCGCCGTTGTCTTCGGCACCCATCCGCTGCTATGCCGAAAACGCAAGGGCTTATCTCCCTTCGCCTCGATGGTGTGTGGCCTTGTTCCCATCCATACCCAGTCAAAGCGTTGCTTCCCTGGCCCCTTCGCATAAACCTTGATCCCTACTTTGTCTGGCTCAACTATTTTCATTCCCGCGAATGAGGGTTTAACACTCCAATTCGCAACGATTTCATTGAAAATATTTTTGACCTCTTCGTTGATAGGGCCTTTGATCTCCTTTTCCAGTTCCGACAAGACGAGATCGAACCGAGCCTTCATCTGTGTCTTCGGGAGTATGGCCCTCATCCCTACTTGCATTATTGGCATCCATATCGCTCCTGTGAAACGGGCCTCCAGTTATCATGTGGACTGCATCTCTGGCATCCACGTATCCGTATTTCCTATTTCCCCCAAACTGATAGGGGTGATTTGAGAAAACCCCAGGCCAACTCCTTACGCGCTTACTGCCCCCCACGTAGGAAAGCCTAATCAGACCAACTTCGCCCAACCTGGGCGAGGGCGTTATTTGAATAACGTGACTTCGCCCTCTTCTGCCACCTCATCCCATTAGCCCAACCTACGGAAGTAATTCTCGATGATCTTAGCCCCTGCCCATCGCGTAGTCGGAAGCGAGAAGAAGTCTATGGACGGCGTTTCGCTGCCAGTGTACCCATCACACAGTTCTATCCGCCCGTCTCGTATCTTGTTAATCTGGTCTCCTGCCCAGGTCATTATCCTGTCTTTGGTCGCATCGCTCATCTTGGGATCAGCACACTTACAGGTATAAACGGCTCCTGCAAGCATCGAATTGAGATGGGCTAGAAAATCTGGTGCCCATGATGCTAAAGTACAATCGCATCCCCCAACCGACCCTCTGGCTGCGTGAATGTCTGTTGCGGCCATCTCCAAAACACTTTCGATCGTTGACCTTTCAGCCCAGTCAATAGCCGCCGCCCTATACGAATCCCCATCAGACCAGGTAACACCTGGAGCCGTTAGCGTGGTCGGCGTTACCGCTGTAATGAGACCATAGGTGCTCTCGGTTAGGTTCCACAGCTCCATACCCTCATTGGCTAGAAACCCACTGTTAACGAAATCCGCATGGGAGTCTGACAAATCAGGATTAGCCGCGCCACCTGAATCATCCTCTCCTGTACGAATATTCGTCCCCTGGACGCACCAGAAGGAGACGAATTGATATGGTAATGCGTAAGCCCCATCACACGCCACTTGACACCTCATGCATTCTGGTGTATACTGTAACAGGAGGTAACCCGTGTCTAGAAGTTCTAAACATCGGAAAAAGCTTATTGAAAAGGGGCTTTGTACGAACTGCGGACAAGTTCCACCAGTGCCAGGCCACCTTAAATGTGCGCAATGCAAAGCAAGGGCCCATGAAATATATATCAGAAAACGCGACGCGGGCTTTTTCCGCACAGATGCATCTCGCAACAAGCACGCGGCTGAGCAACGCAAGATTCGCGCGAAACGCAAGGCCAATGGGCTTTGCCAGCGATGCGGTCAAAATCCCCCACGTGCCCCAGGCGAATCTTGTCAAAGCTGTTACGAGATAGAACATGAACGATATCTTAGACAGAAATCTCGCCACTACATTTATCGCAGAAAGGCTGCTGGTCTTTGTACGAACTGCGGCAAACGTCCTCCTGCTCCTGGCACATATCATGGCAAGCCTCGTGCAACGTGTGATGAGTGTTGCGAGGCACGGCGGAGAGGCGACACGATACGACGCCTTGGCTCTCATCGTCAGGCGATTCTTGAACGCGATGAGTTTAGATGTCAGCTTTGCGGTAGGACTCATCGCCTCGCCATCCACCATAAAGATGGGAATGGTGAGTATTCGGACAAGCCGAATGATAATCCCGCAAATCTCATTACCCTTTGCTGCTATTGCCACTATGCCCTCACTTGTTTGCGCCAGCCCATCGTGAATCGCGAACTGGCAGTCAAATTGCTCATTGTCTGACATGCCAGGCTTCACTGTACCTACCAGAACACGCCATCTATTTCTTGCCAGCCTTTATGCCGTCCGCTTTAGAAGCGGAGAGGCCAGCCTTGATTAGCTTCTCTTTATCCGCAGCCCTAGCCTTCAGGACGGTTCCCAGTCCCATATCTACTAAGGAGGCCGCTTGCTCATCCGTGACCCCAAGCCTGAACTTTAGTACCTGGATCATCCTTGCCTTTATCATCATGCCTCCTTAC
>Ga0180007_10006755_pt1 | contig 11105 bp, 3 predicted proteins | sample MM_PC_MetaG_FD_121122 | JGI IMG/M metagenome (GOLD analysis project Ga0180007, IMG submission 121122) | Groundwater microbial communities from the Aspo Hard Rock Laboratory (HRL) deep subsurface site, Sweden - MM_PC_MetaG | ecosystem: Environmental > Aquatic > Deep subsurface > Groundwater...
GTATATTTATCGGATCACTGCTGATGACGGACAGGGGAATTTCCGGGAAAAACAAGGCAGTGTTACTATTGATAATCATTTTATGACTATTACAGATCCAGTTCCAGGAACAACGCTTAATGGTCAAGTTACTGTTAAAGCCTTAACATCAGATTGTGTGTTCCAGGAAAGTAATGTTTTATTCTATGCAAGGCAAAATGGAGAAGTAGAATGGAATGATATTAATGATCAAAATCCTCCAGTAAAGCAACCTGATGGCAGTTGGACTCAGATAATAAATACGTCTAGAGGTTTGAATGCTGATGTTGAAATAAGAGTAGGCGCTGATTATTATAGTTATGATAATGAATTAAGAAGAGAATATTCCTTGCCCATAGAATATTCCATAATTAATGATCTGCAAATTATTGATTCTGACATATCCAATAATCCTTTCAGCCCAAATGCTGATGGGCAATATGATACAACTGCAATAGAATACCGCGTCAATGCGCCGGCTATTGTAACAATTAAAATATTTGATTCCACGCATAGTCTTGCTCGCACACTTCAAGAAAATTTAGCTATGCCCATGGGCAATAATTCAGTAATCTGGGATGGACTCGATAATGCTTCCAATCTTGTTCCTGATGGTACCTATACCTATGAGATTACTGCTGAGGAAGCACAGCAGAGCATCAGCGAAACAGTATTAATTGATAATCATTTTATGCAAATCACATCTCCTGCAGTAGGCAGTAACCTGACAGAAGATGTAACTCTTATTGCCATGCCTTCTGCTAATATTCAAAACCCCCAGAATGTGGTATTTTCTTATCGGGTTCAAGGCGCGCAAACCTGGACAAATATCACTCCTGCCGCGCAACAGCAGGTAAATGTTTTCTGGACAACCGCTTGGAATGTGGATTCTCTTAGCATCGGAAATTATGAGATCCGGGTTTGCGCGGATTATGATGATTTAAAAGGGGAACACCGTTTGGAATATTCCATTCCTAATTCTTATATAATTCCTGATTATGTAAAAATTACCAACGTCTCAAATTCCCCGAACGCGTTTAGTCCGAATGCTGATGGGCAGTTTGACGCAAATACATTAACTTATGATATTAGCCGAGTCGGTACTGTAAAAATTAGTGTTTATGATCAGAATAATACCCTTATCCGGACTTTGAAAAATAATATTTCTGAAATCGCTGGTACTCAGACTGCTGCTTGGGATGGGAGAAATAATCAAGGTGCTGTTGTTTCTGATGGCACGTACAGTTATTTGATTGAAGTTACTGATCAGGATAATTATCAGGCGCAGGCTCAAGCAAGCGTTGCTGTTGATAACACCATAATAACTTTTAATCCTACAGCCGGCAGTATTGTATCTGGACAGACAACTATTAAAATAATTCCATCTCCTTATGTGACGATACAGGGGGTCATGTTTTATTATAAAACGCCAGGCGAAGTTTATTGGAATCATTATGTTGGTAATGGCGTAAATCAAGGTGATGGGACATGGAATGTGACTTGGGATACATCAAATCTTGAGAATGGCAATTATGAAATAAGGGCACGTTTATATTATTATGACGCGGATAATAATTTTAGAGAGCAATATATTTCCCCTGTTACTTATAGTCTATTAAATGGTATAAATATCTATAATGTTTCAGATTCGCCGGATTCATTTAGTCCAAATGAAGATACAGTGAGAGATATTTCCACTATAAGTTACAGGGTTATCAATAATGAAGGCTTTGTGAGTATAAAGATTTATGATCCTTTAAACAGTTTAGTTAGAACTATAAAGGATGCTGTCTTGGAATCTGTCGGCGATCAGACTGCTGTTTGGGATGGTAAAAATGACCAGGGAGAGATACTAGCTGACGGAATATATACTTATATTATTGAAGCAATAGATAGCTCTAGTAATACGGTCTCAAAACAAGGAACAATAACTCTTGATAATCATTCTTTAACAGTTTTACCTTATGATGATAGTCCTGTTACCGGGGTGCTGCATGTTTCAGCAAAGCCTTCAGAATATTGTCAAAATATTAAATTCGTTTATTTTATGGTTTTTCATCAAACTTTAATGGATTATAGAAAAGTAATCGGTAACGGTGATCAGCAGCCTGATGGTAGTTGGACAACTGATTGGGATACCAGTGAATTTATCGATGGGATATATAAATTTAGTTCTTCTATATATTATTATGATCAAGATCATAAATCTAGGGAAGACATCGTTTACAGATATTTCAAAGTTGCTAATGGAAACTTGCTTGTTGAGTTAACTGATTCTCCTGATCCTATTAGTCCGAATGGAGATAGTAGATATGAACAGACACAGATAAAATATACTTTAGGCATTGAAAGTGATGTAAGTATTTATCTTATTGATGAGAATAACAACAATGTTAGAACATTACAGCCACCTAATACGCATCTTGAGAGTAGGTCTTATCCTTATTCAATTTTCTGGGATGGTAAAGACGATAATGGGCGGGTAGTTTTCGATGGTATTTATACTTATAAAATTAACGCCGTTCATCAACCCGGACATGAAGAAACAGAAGAGGGTACAATCTCTGTGGATACTCAATTTGCGACTATAGTTGACCCTCTACCGGAGGATAGTCTTAAAGGAACGGTTACATTTAAAATTCAGCCTTCGCCGTATGTTTCTTCAGTAAGTAGTATCCTTATTTATGCTGGTTATACTAGATTGGGTTATGCTGTACAATTACCTGACCAAACATGGAACATGGTTTGGGATACTTTAAATATAAATGATGGAAATTATAAGATTAGAATGTATATTGAGTATATTGATTGCGAGGGGAAAAACAGGAGCGAGTGGACTCCAGAAATAGAGTATAGTATAGCAAATAATATGCAAGTATCGAGAAACGCTTTTAGTCCAAATAGTGATGGTAAATATGATACAACAACTATTTACTATAATATAGTATCTAATGGGCTAGCCACAGTTAAACTTTTTGATCAAAATAGTAATCTTGTTCGAATATTAAAAGATAATGAATCAGTTGGCACGGGATTAAACAATGTAATTTGGGATGGTATGGATAATCTGGATGGACTGGTTGATGATGGGTTATATACATATACAATTGATTGTGAGTTTAATAGCGGGGGAAATGAACATCAAGAGGGAACAGTGTCGGTTGATAACCATTTTATGAGAATAATTTCGCCTGCTTCTGGTGAGAATCTTAACCAAACAGTATCTTTTATTTTAGAAAAATCTGATTATATAACAGCTGTGTCTGGCGTGACCATGTATTATCGCAGACTTGGTGCTAGTGAATGGATAAGATTTAAATTACAAATTTATAATCAGACTCTTAGGCAATGGTTACCTGCGTTGGATACAACTGAAATCAGCAATGGTGATTACGAGGTGTGTATATTTGCTCAATATAAAGATATGAATGGACTGGTAAGAACAGAGTATTCTATGACGTATAGTTATAATGTTTCAAATCCTTTCTCAATAACAAAGGTATTTGATTCACCCGATGCTTTCAGCCCGAATGGAAATGATCAATATGAATTCACAACGATTTCTTATTTTATAAATAGTGATGTAGCTGTATCAGTTAGCGTATATGATTCAGACAATAATTTAGTTCAAATCTTAGAGGAAAATATTTCTAAATCCGCAGGATCAAACTCAGTTATCTGGGAGGGAAAAGACAATGCCGGCAATGTTGTAGCAGATGGGAATTACATATATAAAATTATAGCTGAGGATGATCAGGCTAGTGTTGTGGAGGTGCAGGATGGTGTCAGTGTAGACAATCATTTTATTACTCTTGTCGAACCAGTGCCGGGTGAAGCTCTTTCCGGAGAGGTTGTCTTTAAAATTGAACCTTCGAATTTTACGTCAGGGATGTCATCTGTGCAAGTAGAAATAATATCTCCGCATAAAATTTTTGTTTGTGAAAAACAGATTGATGGAAGTTTTCAGGTATCAGTTGATACCAAAACAATCGCTAATGGAGAGTATAACTTTCAGATTACTGCTTCATATTATGATAATGAGTCTAATAAAAGGGGAGAACAATCTATTCCCTTTGAATATACAATTTATAATGAAGGCCCGGACATTTTTGATTTAAAAGCAATGCCAAATCCATTTTCGCCGGATGAAAGCGGGACATGGATAAACCCAGATACTGGAGAAGTGTTTAATGACCCGGCACCGGGTCTTATATTAGATGATATAACAAAGATTTCATTTAAATCTTCTTCTCATGGAGTTTTTAATGTTAATATTTTTGACCAGAGTAATGTTTTAATCAAACAGCTCGTTGCGAATCAGGTTTTGTATCCGGATTCTGTATCACAGGAGATAGAATTGACATGGGATGGGATTACATCTTCTGGTGCTGTTCCTAATGGTAGATATAATTTAGTTATTCAATCAGGTGAGAAGATAAAAAATTTAGAAATACTAGTAGATAAAGTCCCCTTTTTTAGTGTGGCAGACGCTTATCCAAATCCTTTTCATCCAGAAGCAAACTTATACATCGAGACAAGTATTCCCATTAGAATAAGTGAAAAAGCATATGTAAGTGTTGAGATATTAAAAGATTCTCAGACCATTAAGAATTTAGTTGTGGCTAACTGGATTTCGGGAGAAATGATCTACAAATGGAATGGTTCTGATAATATGGGTAATGTTGTTTCAACTGGTGCGTATGTGGCTAGGATTACCGCGGAAACTGAGTTTGGAACAAAATCAGAACAAGTTGAAATCGATATTTTTGTTTCTCGCTTAACTAATGTGAATATTTCGCAACAAACCATAAATCCTTATTTAGATGAGACAGTTGATATTTCGTATTATTTAACTCAATTGAACGTATTGAATGTTAAAATTTTAAATGATCAGGATCAAGTTGTAAGAAACTTATTAAATAGTCACCCATCTCAAATAGGATTAAATACTGTGACTTGGGATGGAAAAGATGATAATGGTTCAATTCTTCCTGATGATGTGTATTATTTTATAATTGAGGAAAATGTAGATGATACTTTGAATATGATATATGATCCCTCAAATACCGATGGACATAATATTTCACGTAGTATGGCATTATCTGCGTCAAGGTTTAATGCAAGCGGAAATGAGTTTTGCTTGCTCTCGTATGATACTCCAGAGGCAGTTTACCATACAATTAGAGTAAGAGACAACTATACTTCTGGTGCGATAGTAAGAGTTATTAAATATGAGGAGCCGATTCCGGCGGGGTCTCATCAAAGTTATTGGGATTGCCGAGATGAAGCGGGTGATTTAGTTCCTTATTCGAATTATTGCTTTGCCCTTTGGGGATACAGAGTAAATACTAATTCTATAATAATTGTTGGCGGAAAACCAAAATTAACGAATATGAGTGTTTCTCCGGTTAATTTCCATCCTTATGATAATCCATATGAAGATACTGGGAATGGTTCAGGAGTCGAAATAAATTTCAATTTATCCAGGGATGCAAATATTAATATTTTTATTTATAATTATTCAGGGGCTAGAGTAAATACCCTTGTATCAGATGCCCCGTGTTTACTGGGTAATAATACAGTAGTATGGGATGGGAAAGATGATGCTGGTAATATGTTAAAACAGGGTGATTATAGAATTATAATCCAGGCTGATTATAATAATAATTACTCAGATGTGCAAACTTTGAATGTCAGATTGTTATTTTGATGGGGGCAGCTTTGAAAAGTAATATTATTCTTCATGATGAAATTAAAGTGAACGCTTTATTAATATTATTGGGAATTGCTATTATATTGGGGTGGCAAACTGCTTGTTATGCTAAGGATCTTACTTTGACTCTAAAATTTCCTCAAAAAAGTTCAGTTCTTTTAGGTAAGGGGCAGGCGATATCATCTCCTATTGAGGTGTCAGGAAATCTTACTTTGAGTATTAGTCCCTATCCCAAGAAACAATGTTTGGTGAAATATTATCTTGATGGGAACTTGCTTTATGAAACTGAGGGGACTGTTGATACTACATCATTGCTTGATTTTACGTATACATTTAATACAACAAAATTCAGCAATGGTAAGTATAAGCTTTATGTGAATTATTGGGATAAAGAAGGTAATTCGGCAATTGGGTCTCAAAAGATATTCATAATAAATAACCAGGAATAGTGAGTTTAATAAATATGCAAATGAAAAAGGTAGCATTTAAAATCAACGCAGTAATGATGGTGGCAGTTTTTTTTGTTACGGCTGTTTTTCCTGCATCAATGACTTTTGCTGAGGATTATCCATATAAAGAATCTTGCTTGAATGATGGGACAAAAGCATTTGCCGATGGTGGAGAAAGTGGTCTGGATTTTGCTGAGGCTAATCCTCCTTTTTGCGATGAGGAAGGCGAACCAGTAAATGTGTTCACAGGTAATTTTGGGTATAATATGCAGGATTTTTTTATTCCTGCCAGAGGTTTACCTTTTTCATTTACCCGGTATTATAATAGTAAGGATGTTTATGAAGGGCCGTTTGGTTCAGGATGGAGTCATTCCTATAATGTCAATTTATATGAGGTTCAGGATGGCAGCGATTCTTTTGTTATGCTGAGAAATTATGATGGTTCAACTCAGACATTTAAATATTTAGGAGGAACGGATTATGATAATGAAACTGAGCATTCATTTGACGCATTAAAAAAATATACTGTTTTTCCTCCGGATATTTTGGTAATAACCGGTTCTGGTTTTGATAGCGGTTTTTGTTTGCGCAAAAAACATGGAACAGAATATTTATTTAATTTTACTGGTCAGCTTAGAATGATTATTGACAGAAATCGGAATAAGCTCAACTTTGAATATGATACATCAAAAAGGCTTCTAAGCATAACTGATACAGTGGGAAGATCCATTGTGTTTAGTTATAATTCTCTGAACAAAATTAGTAAAATAACAGACTTTACAGGTAGAGAATTTAAATATATGTATAATTCAGATGGAATATTAATGTCAGTACATATGCCGGAGAGTGCGCATTATCCTGATGGAGTTATTACGGGATATACTTATAATCAGGATAAATTGCTTATCTCTATTACCGATCCAGCGGGAAATGTTTATCTTGACAATATTTATGATGATCAGGGCCGGGTTATTGAACAACGCTACGGAGAAGGGACATTCAAGTTTGTTTATGAGTTTCTGAAAACAACTTTTACGGACAGCAATGGAGAGATAACTGAATATTATTTCAACTCTGATGGAAGCACTCAAAGAAAAGTTGAAAAGGGAAATTCCATTAGAACTACTTCTGGTTCCTATAATTTTACAACGACCTATGAATACAATAACTTTAAACAGATTATAAGAACAGTTTTCCCTCGTGGAAATGTTCTTGATAAAGAATATGATGAAAAAGGCAATGTTCTAAGAATAATAAAGCGGCCTGGTCAAAGTTCTTTGGATGAAAATAGTATTATAACCAGCATGAGTTATGACAATGTTTATGATATGGTTAAGACCATTACTGATCCTGAAGGAAATATTACAAATTTTAATTATGACGCAAGGGGGAATTTAACTCAGATACTTTACTCGGAAATTAATGAAACTATTCCGGCTGTTGGTTTTACTTATAGCCAATATGGAGAAGTAGATACCGTTACCGATTCTTTAGGAATTATTACAAAATATGAATATTTTCCAACCACTGGATACTTATATCGGGTTATTAAGAATTACGGGGATATGAGTAATATTGTCCAAACTAGTTTTACTTACGATGTTCTCGGCAATGTGACTAGTATTATCGATCCTAGAGGTCATTCTACTGTTTTTTACTATGATGAACTAAACAATCTTACCCGTACAGTAGCTCCGTCACCGTTTAATTATGAGACATTATTTGAATATGATAATAACGGCAATCTGTTCAGGCTGAAACGCCAGGCAGATGCCAATGCTGCTGAATGGCAAGTGATAGAGTATGAGTATAATTCTAAAGATAAGCTTACTGCAATCAAGCAATATAAGGATGATACTGATTATCTGCTTACAACTTATGTTTATGATAAAAATGATAATCGAACTGAAGTAATCGATTCTCAGGGCAACCATACTTTCTATATCTATGAGAGTAAAGACAATCTGATTCAGGTTATTGACGCAGAAGATAATCTGACTAATTATTCATACGATTCTAATGGCAATTTAATTTTAATAAAAGATGCTAAGGGTAATGCGACTACCTATACTTATGACATGTTTGACCGCATAATAAAAATATTATATCCGGATGGTGGTTCTGAACAATTCTTTTACGATAAAAACTCAAATGTTATAAATAAAATATTTCGTAATGCTTGTTATATTAACTATGAATATGATCCTTTAAACCGCTTAACTAAAAAAATATATGCTGATTCCTCAGAAGTTGAATATATCTATGATTTAGGAAACAGGCTTACTTCTGTTATCAGTCAAAACTCAAGCATGAATTATGAGTATGATAATCTTGGCAGGGTTGCAGAAGTGGATCAATTTGTAAATTCTAATCAATATGTACTGCATTATGAATATGATCCAGCCGGTAATCGCACAAAACTTACTTATCCTGATAATGATTTTATTACGTATAATTATGATAATTTAAACAGACTAAGTGTAATTAATAATCAAACCCCAACTCAGATAGCTGCTTTTACGTATGATAGTTTATCAAGGCGTACTGATTTAAGCTTTGCTAATGGTAAGAATACAACATATCAATACGATAACTTGAATCGGTTGACTGATATCGGGCTGACACAAGGCCCTTCCCTACATTATGAATATGATAATGTAGGGAATCGGACAGAAATGGTTGTAAATGGAACAGAAACACATGACTATGCATATGACAATATTTACCAACTTAAAGAAGTCGATTATCCCGAAACTTACTCTGCGGCTGATACAACTTACAATTATGATAAGGTTGGCAACCGCGCATCAGTAAACAACGGAACCTCTATAGGTTATACTGCTAATAGTTTTAATCAGTATACATTAGTTGATGGGAAAATTTTCACTCATGATAATAATGGTAATCTTACAAACGACAGCAATAATAGCTATGAATATGATGATGAAAACCGCCTTATCAAAGCAACCACAGCCAATAATATAATTGAATACCAATACGATCCTTTTGGCAGAAGAGTGTCTAAGAAGATTTATACTACGCAACACTCATTACTCAATACGCAATACTATATTTACGATGGCGATCAGGTAATTGCTGAATATGACGGCAGTAATCAGCTTTTGAGAAAATATGTGTATGGGACGGGAATAGATGAACCAGTACAGGTCACAAGACACACGACACAAGACACATTTTATTATCACGCTGACGGGTTAGGTAGTATAGTCGCTTTGACCGATTCCTTAGGGGCAACTGTAGAGAGCTATGAATATGATGTTTTTGGTGGTACAATAATCAAGGACGCGTCAGATACTGTTCTTTCACAGAGCGCCATAGGTAATCCATACGGCTTTACTGGTCGTGAGCTCGATCCGGAAACAGGATTGTATTATTATAGAGCGAGAATGTATTCCCCCGAGCTGGGCAGATTCCTGCAAACGGATCCGATTGGGTATTTCGACAGTATGAATCTATACCAGTATTGTGGGAATAATGGGGTGAATTATGTTGATCCATGGGGGAATGTACGCACTCCTGAAGATATTTTGAACCAAATTGATAAACCAAATGTGAAATGGGGAGCAGAATTTGATCCTAAAGAAATAGATAGAGCAATTTATGAGCTGGAATGGCTGTGCGAAAGACTTGCAGACATTTATTCGAGTTGGTTTAAAATAATTAGAATAGATAATATTTATGATTTTTTTTGGTTTTCAGCAAAAAAGTTTGGTTGGAATTTTGCTAAAGATTATTTTAGTAAATATAATTTTAAGGAAAAGGAAGGGAAATGCGAACAAAACGATCAGGAATAAAAGGTGTATAAATATTTCATAAGCTAAATTTTTAACTTGCAAAATATGAGGTTGTATACTTAATAATGAAGATTAATTTAAAAGAGCGGATTATAGAAAGATCGTTGTATCTATTTCTAGTTTTGGTTTTGTTTTATGGATTTATGGAATTAATTATCCTTATTCCTTCTGTGAAAATATTTCTAAGTGATCCTTTTTATATCGCTTCATTGGAAATTAAAGGTCTTGAAAAAGGAAAATTTTGGCATTTTCTTATTTATATGAATACAAATCTAATAGTAATATTTTCTAGTTCAATTTTATATATTTTTTTTAGTATACAGGGATTATTGTCTAAAAAGGGGGCCATTATATCAATTAAATACTTGTCCTGGGCAATGCTAATTTATAATCTTTTAGAGCTTATTTTGTTCCCTAGCCTTACTAAAAATGAACTTAAAGGTGTTTTTAACGATAGTAGTATTATAGTTAATACAATAAATGGGATGTTTTATTTTAAATATATTATTTTGTATGTAGTTATGATTTTTCTATCACATACTTATTTTGAAAAAATAAGAAATAAAAGGTGCGGTTTGAGCTAGCCCGAGTCAGTGGGTAGGGCAGATTACTTCTGAGCATCCCGATCATTCGGCAATTCAAAGCTTCGTCCCCAGATACCCCAAGTGTACATTCTACCAGCAAATTTTCCCGATAGAGCAAAAAAACGCTTGCAGAAAAGGAAAATATCTTATACATTAATAATATGCCTAAAAAAGGATCTTTAAACGATCGATTACGCAAAGCCGGTATCCGCCACTACGACGAACTCATCCATGATCAGACAAAAGAATGGCTGCTAAAAAACTTTAGCCAGGGCGCAACTGATTATCCGGTCAACGTTGCTCGGCTGATGCGCAATATCGTTTGGCAAACCAGAGAAAGAATCCAAACAGGGGAAAAGCCGCCCTTAAAAGAACTCCTTAGAACCTTCTGGTACATGTATATCTGTTACGCACCGAATTGTGACCGCATTGGATGCCAAATTAAGACTGTATAGAATCAGGGGGCAAAAATAGCGGATTGCCGAAATCCTGAAAAAATTGGAGAAGAAAAAGACAAGTCAGCTCA
>Ga0180007_10006756_pt1 | contig 11104 bp, 5 predicted proteins | sample MM_PC_MetaG_FD_121122 | JGI IMG/M metagenome (GOLD analysis project Ga0180007, IMG submission 121122) | Groundwater microbial communities from the Aspo Hard Rock Laboratory (HRL) deep subsurface site, Sweden - MM_PC_MetaG | ecosystem: Environmental > Aquatic > Deep subsurface > Groundwater...
AGATGGGGTCATGACAGATTCCATGATATGTGATGCCCTGTGGGACAACTTTTATGACTGCCATATGGGAATTACTGCTGAAAATATTGCTAAAGAATACAATCTTAGCCGGGAAGAACAGGATGAGTTTGCGGCTGCCTCTCAACAAAAAGTCGAAAGATCAATAAAGGAAGGGAAGTTTAAGGATGAAATTGTTCAGGTAAGGATCAAACAGAAAAAGAAGGACGACATAATTTTCGATACGGATGAGCATCCACGGGCCGGCACAACTGTGGAGAGTCTTGCAAAGTTAAGGCCTGCATTCAAAGAGGATGGAACTGTTACTGCCGGTAATGCCTCCGGAATCAATGATGGTGCGGGTGTGGTGCTTGTTGTCTCAAAAGAGAAGATGGAGGCATTGAATCCTGCATGGGCTTTCAAGATTGTCAGCTCTCATTCGGCTGCTCTTGACCCTGCATTTATGGGGCTCGGGCCTATAGAGGCCTCCCGGGGGGTTCTTAAAAAGGCAAAAAGCGCCGTTAATGATCTTGATTTAATTGAGGTAAACGAGGCCTTTGCCGCGCAGTCTATTCCGGTTCACCGTGAATTGGGGTGGGATATGGACAAGGTGAATGTCCTGGGAGGGGCAATTGCCCTCGGACATCCTGTCGGAGCAAGTGGGACAAGGGTGCTCATAACCCTTTTGTATGAAATGGTGAGGAGAAATAATACCCTCGGTCTGGCCTCACTCTGCATAGGTGGAGGACAGGGGATAGCGATGATTGTTGAGAGGGTTAAGTAAATATTAAGCTATAAGAAAAGGAGGAAATGCAATGGAAATTACAGGTAAAAAAATAGTCATCACCGGCGGCGGAAGAGGCATGGGCAAGAAATTTGCCGTAGATTTAAACAATCTCGGGGCGAAACCTTATGTCTTAGATGTGATCCAGGAGGACCTTGATGCCCTGAAGGATGAGACCGGTATTCCCGGTAAGGTTGTTGATGTGAGCAAGGAAAGCGAAGTGGAAGCTTTCTTTGAGAGTTACACTGCCGAACATGGTGCGCCGGATGTATTGGTCAATAACGCGGGCATAACGGCGGATGCGCTTTTCATCAAGAAAAAAGGAGATGAAATAAAAAAATTCCCCCTTTCCAACTGGGAAAAGGTAATGAATGTTAATCTAACCGGAGTTTTTCTATGCGCCCGTGAGGCGGCCTTTCAGATGGTTAAGCATGGGGTAAAGGGTGTGATCATTAATATTTCATCCATCAGCCGGGCAGGGAATCTGGGGCAGACAAATTATTCGGCAACAAAATCTGCAATTGACGCCATGACCGTTACCTGGTCAAAGGAGCTTTCAAGGTATGGAATAAGGGTTGGGGCTATTGCTCCCGGCTATATCAATACGGAAATGGTGGCAAAAATTCGCCAGGATATACTTGACCGGCTCATCGCCAATATTCCTGTGGGCAGATTAGGTGAGATGGAAGAAATATCCCAAACAGTCCGGTTTATTATTGAAAATGATTTCTGCACAGGCAGGGTGCTTGAAGTAGACGGCGGCATGAGAATCTAAAGACGATAACGGCTTGCCCCATAATGAAATTAAGATTTAGAAGAATTCTTATTGACGCCAGAAACGGCATTGGTGATTTTGTCTATTTTTCACCAGTCCTTGCGGCCTTGCGGCGCGAGTATAAAGAGGCTAAAATTACCTTGATCTCCTGGTGGGTGACCAGAGAATTAGCTAAGACCTGCCCTTATGTGGATGAAGTTCTTATCCTTGAAGAAGAGACAGATCTAAAAGGAAAGACTGTGGGAGATTTTGTCAGTGGGCTTTTGGATAGACCTCCTTTTGGGCTGGCTCTTGACTTTGCTCATCCACCTCTTTCTCCCTTGATAATGAAGGTCTCTCGGGCTTCAAAGAGGATAGGATTCAAGAGAGACGATGAGTCTGACAGGGTCTATACTGATCTTGTCGAGGTAAGAAAAGATGAGCCGGCCGTTTTACAGTATAAAAGGTTTCTTGATTGTATAGGGGTAGCCACAGAAGAACTAAGGCCTGAAGTCTGGCTTAGTAAAGAGGATAAGGCTTTGGCCGGGAAGATATTAGAGGAGAATAGTCCTGAAGAAGGAGATCTTTTGATTGGAGTCCATCCGGGCACAGGTGTAGTGGCCCGCAGATGGGAAGCAGAGAAATTTGCCGGTTTAGCCGATAAGATTGTGACAGAGTACAGGGCTAAGATAATCCTCTTTGGCTCAGATTATGTAAGAACCAGTGAGGGTGAGAAAGGAGCTGTAAGCGAGATCGAGATGGCTAAGGAAATCTCCTGCTTAATGAGGAGTAAGCCGTTAAACTTAGCAGGAAGACTTTCTCTTGCCCAATTTGCTGCTCTTACAAGCCACCTTGATCTTTACATCGGATTAGATACCGGCCCAACTCATATTGCCTCAGTGATGGGTGCTCCAACTGTGGCCATCTTTGGGCCAGGAGAATATAAGGCCTGGAAGCCTTACGGCAACTCGCAAGTGGTGCGAAAGGAGATGGATTGCAGCCCCTGCGGCCCGTCTGGCTGTGATAACCCTAAGTGCCTGAAGGAGCTTACAGTAGATGAAGTTTATGGAGCAGTAGAAAGATTGATGAGGAGAAGGAAAGATGGAAGAGAAGAAAAAATCTGTTAGAAAATGGACCGGTTATGTAGTGGCTGCCCTGTTGGCGGCCTTTCTGCTTTATTCAGCCGGGCATTATCTTTATTACGGGGGAAAGATCCCGGTGGTCATCTCATCCTTTAGCCCTGTGGGTGAGATTGCAGAGCCGGCCAATTTCACCTGTGAGTTTAGTTACGATATTGCCCAAAAGATACAGGTTGACAAGATGTTTGACCAGGGCCCGTTTGTCTTTGACCCGCCTTTGCCCGGTCGGTATAAGTGGCTTTCTACTCGAAGCTTAAGATTCTTTCCGGAGGCTGCCCTGAGACCTGCTACTTCATACACGGTTACTGTTAATCGCGAGGTTTGCGCAGAAGAGAATAGCTACCTTAAAGGCAAGAATGAGTTTCACCTTAGCTCTAATCCCCTCAAAGTAGTGGGAGTTGAGAGCAAATTCATCTATGAAAAGGATAAGGAATTCGAGGCGCGAATAGAGTGTCGGATAGACTTTAATCTGAATGTTGAGGCTAAGGAGCTAAAGAGACATCTTTATCTCTTCTACGACCTGAAGATTGGCCAGAAGCATATCCCTTTTACTCTTACCCCAGGGGAGGGTCAGGCCAAAAGGTTCACCCTTTTAAGCGAGGTGGTAAAGAGAGAAGAGGATGAAAAGCTGCTTAAGCTTAGAATTGGGCAGGGTCTTGCCTGTGTTGAAGGCGACCTTGGCCTTAGCTCAGATTACCTCTCCGCTCTAAAACTTGCTTCTAAGAATGAGCTTAAGGTTGACCGCATCTATCCTAGGCAAGATGAGCGAAATTGCTGGATAGCTGTTGAGTTTTCCTCGCCTGTTGATCCTGACCTGCTTAAAGAATACCTGACCATTAAGCCTGAGGTCAAGTATCGTATCCAGCAGGATTGGGGCCGCAGGCTCTCTGTCAAAGGAGAATTTGAGCCGGGCCGGCGCTACGATGTTCTGATAAGAAAGGGGCTTCTTGGAAGCGATGGGACAACTATGGAGAAGGACTTTTCCACCAATGTCCAGATAGACGACCTTGAGCCATCTCTTTCCTTTGAGAACAAGGGCATCTACCTAAGGAGAAAGGGCCAGGGAAATATCGGGATAAAGAGCATCAATATCGAGAAGATCACCCTGGAAATAGAGCGGATATTTGCCAACAACTTAGTCTATCTTCTATCCAATTACCAGCCTTACGACTACTACTCAAATCCTAAAAATCTTGGAAAGAGGATCATCTCTTGTGAGATTGAGCCTGAGTCTTTAAAGAATAAGGAGGTAACTACAGTTGTAGATATCGGTCAGTATGTGAAGGGGAAGGAAGGGCTCTTTAGGGTAGTGGTCAGGCATACCGGGGAATACTGGCGAAGAGACACAAAGTGGGTTATGGCCACAGACCTTGGTCTTTTGGCCAAGCGCTCGGAGAATGACCTGCTTGTCTGGGTAAATTCTCTTAAAAGTCTAAAGCCTAAGGAAGGGGTAGAGATCTCCTTGATCAGCAAAACCAACCAGACCCTGGCTACCGGCACAACCAACAAGGACGGCCTCTGCTTCATTAAGGGTCTTAAAGAGAAGGTAGAGGATTTTGCCCCTTATGTCATCACCGCAACACTTGGCAATGATCTCTCTTTCTTAAGGTTTGATGACTGCCAGATTCCAACGGCTGATTTTGATGTGGGAGGAAGGCTGCATCTTCTTTCAGGCTACGAGGCATTTCTCTACACAGACAGAGGAGTCTTTCGGCCCGATGATACAGCCCACATTGTAGGCATAGTCAGGGGCAAAGATACCGTCTGTCCTCCACCTTTTCCAGTTAGATTAGAGATTGTTGACCCCCAGGGCCAGACCTACAAGGAGTTCTCAAAGACTCTAAATAAGAATGGAGCTATTGAGTTTGAGCTGTATCTTCCTAAGTATGTCAAGACCGGTAAATACACGGCTAAGCTCATGGCAGCCAAGGAGGAGATAGGCCGGACTCAGTTTAGTGTCGAGGACTTCATTCCTGACCGGATCAAGGTTGGCCTTACCACAGACAAGAAGAGCTACCAGGCAAATGAGCAGATCAAGGTCAATACTACAGGCAAACTCCTCTTTGGGCCACCGGCCGCCGGTCGAAGGGTAAAGGCAGAGGCCTGGATCGAGGCCTGCCCATTTGGACCGGCCAAATTCTCCTCATACATCTTTGGGGATTCCCAGCGGAAGTTCAAACGCCTGGAAATAGACTTAGGCACAGATAATCTGGACCAGGAGGGAAGGAAGAAATTTCTCCTTGATCTTCCTAAAGGCCTTAGCCCGGCCGCCGGTCTAAAAGGTGTCATCCAGACCACAGTGACTGAGGAGGGAGGGAGGGCTGTGTCTGCCTACACTCAAGCTAACATCCATCCCTATCCTTTTTACATCGGACTAAGACCTGTCACCGAAGGCTACGGTCAAATAGGAGAACCATTCCAGGTTGAATATGCGGCCGTTGACCCTTCCGGCAATGAGATAGATACCGGACCTTTTGAGGTGAAAGTCTATCGGGTTTACTGGCAGTCCATCCTCAAGAAGGACAGTCGGGGTTACTTTCGCTACCACTCTGAAAGAACAGAAGAGATTGTCAAGGAATTTGTCCAGCCTAAGGGGTCAACCAAGATCTCCTTTGTCCCGGAGGAGTATGGCCAGTACGAGATAGTCGTCTCCGCTAAAGGCACAGATGTCGCCTCCAGGCTTTCCTTCTACGCCTCAGGCTGGGGTTATGCTCCCTGGTCAATGGCTCACCCGGACAGGATCGAGATTGACCTTGACCGATCAACTTACGAGCCGGGCCAGAAGGCCCAAGTTCAGATAAGAGCTCCATTTGCCGGCCAGCTCCTTCTCTGTGTGGAAAGGGAGAAGGTCTATTCCTATCAGATTATTCAGATGAAGGACAACACGGCCAGGATCAGCCTGCCTGTCCTTGATTCTTACCGGCCCAATGTTTACATCACCGGTCAATTGATAAAGGATTCTTCCGAGGCTCATCTTAAAACTCCTCAAAGGGCCTTTGGGACAGTGCCTTTAAATGTCTCTCTAAAGAAAAAGGCTCTTGCCGTAAAGATAAAGGCTAAGGAAAAAATAAGGCCCGACTCAGAGCTTGAGGTGGAGATAAAGACCGCTCCCTATGCTGAAGTGACCCTTGTTGCCTGTGATGAAGGCATTCTTCAACTGACAGACTTTAAGACCCCTAACCCGCTCCTCTTCTTCTACGGCAAAAAGAGGCTCTCTGTCTCCTCATTTGATATCTACAGCCTGCTTATGCCTGAAATCGCAAAGAAATCTTCTGCGGGTGGCGACATGGCTGAACTTGAGGTCCGAAAGAAACACCTGACCCCGGTCAATGTCAAGCGGGTTGAACCGGTCTGTCTTTATTCCGGCTTAGTTAAGGCCGATCGAAATGGCAAGGCTAAGATAAAGTTTAAGGTGCCCAAGTTTCAGGGCACTTTACGGATAATGGCTGTCTCTTTTTCTAAGGATAGATTTGGCTCAAGTCAGGAACAGGTCATTGTCCGGGACAAGATTGTCCTTACTCCCACCTTTCCCAGGTTCCTATCGGCTAAGGACAAGATCAAGATCCCTGTCTCTGTCTTTAATGCTTGCGGAAAGGAGGACGAGTTTACAGTCACCTTAAAGGCTGAAGGCCCGGTTAATATTCTTGGCCCAAGCACCCGGAAGATCACTCTCTCACCAGAAAAGGAAGGCCTGGTGGAATTTGAGGCTCAGGCAGACAATGGCCTGGGAAAGGTCAGTTTCCATCTTACGGCTAAGGGGGCTTCTGAGAAGACAGAGGCAAAGGTCCAGCTTCCTCTTCGACCCTCCTCGCCGGCAATAACCAAAAGCGGGATGGGTGTAATCACTGAAGGAAAGCCCCTCACTCTTGCCCTTCCTACAGACTGGGTATCCGGCACAGAAAGTTGCCAGCTCCTTCTCTCCTCATTTCCAGAGGTCAAGTTCTCAGGCTCCTTACAGTATCTGCTTACCTATCCTCACGGCTGCATCGAACAGACCACATCCCGGGTCTTTCCCCTGCTCTACTTTGACCAGATTGCTAAGGCCGCCGAGCCGGCGCTCTTCAAGAAGAAGGCTCCTGAATACTACTTGGAAGAAGGAATTGACAAGCTCTGCTCAATGCAGCTTCCATCCGGCGGCTTCTCCTACTGGCCAGGCAACTCAGAGGCAGATGAGTGGGGAAGCATCTACGCTGCCCATTTCCTGGTTGAGGCCAAAAGGGCCGGATATGCAGTTCCCGAAAGGGTTCTTACGAAGATGACCAAATGGCTTAATGCGGTAGCCAAGAGAAAATATGACCGCAAGCATGACCTCCAGAGGCAGGTCTATGCCCTCTATGTCTTAAGCTTAGAAGGAAAGCCGGACAAGGAAATGATGAACTACCTGAAAGATGAGAAGATAGGCCAGATGTCTCTCTCATCCAGGTTCCAGTTGGCCGCCTGTTTCGGGATAGCTGGAGATGAAGCCACAGCCCTCTCCCTTCTGCCTACCGGAGTCAGTCCCCAGGTAGTAGAAAGAGAGACCGGCGGCAACCTTAATTCCTCAGTAAGGGAGAATGCCATTCTCTTGGATGTCCTCTCTGAAATCTCACCCAAACACCCCTCTGTCCCTGTGTTAGTGAAAGCCTTAACTGGTGCGGCTGATAAGAACAATCGCTGGTACACCACCCAGGAGAATGCCTTTGCCTTCTTAGCCTTAGGGAAGATATTAAAGAAGCAGTCAGGCGGAAAATTCAAAGGAAAGCTAAGGTTTGACGGCGCTATTTATAAGGAGTTCAGCGAAAAAGGGCTGAACTTAGAAGAGAAAACCCTGCTTGGCAAAAAGATAGAGATAGAGGTGGCTGGTTCCGGCACCTGTTATTACTACTGGCAAACCTCGGGCGTAAGACCAGGAGTCGATGTCGAGGAAGTCGATAAAGGCATTACGGTCAGGCGGACTATCTTAGATAGAGACGGCAATCCCCTTGACTACCGGAAAATCCCCCATGCCCAAATGGTGGTAGTCAAGATTGAGATGGAGGCACTATCCAAAAACTTAAAGAATGTCATTATCTGCGATATGCTGCCAGCCGGTCTTGAGATAGAAAATCCCAGGCTCCAGTCAAGAGAGACAATCCCCTGGATTAAGGAAAGTAGTTGGCAGCCTGATTACTTAGACATCCGTGACGACCGGCTTCTCCTTTATGTTTCGCTTGCCCACAGACAGAAGCGCACCTTCTATTACAGCGCCAGAGCAGTAACCTGTGGTGAATTCATCCTGCCGCCCATATTGGCTGAATGTATGTATGATCCGGTTTATACCTCGGTTGCTTCCTCTGGCGAGGTTAAGGTGGTTAGGTGAAGACAAGGATTTATGGACAAAGTGGACATAATGGACAGAGTGGACAAGATGAGTTGATTCCGAGGCACGGTGGTTATCGGAGGCTGAAGAGTTTTCAGATAGCGCAGTTGGCCTATGATGTGACGGTGCGGTTTTGTGACCGGTATATCGATAAGCGAAGTCGGACGCATGACCAAATGGTGCAAGCGGCGCGGTCCGGAGTGCAAAATATTGCGGAGGGAAGTCAGGCGTCGGGTACATCGAAGAAGTTTGAGCTGAAATTGACGAGTGTGGCGCGGGCGAGCTTAGAGGAGTTGAGATTGGATTATGAGGACTTTTTGCGACAGCGGGGATTGTCAGAATGGGACAGGCAGGATACGCGCCGGGCGGAATTGATCGATCGACGGTTTGGAACTATCGATGAAATTGCCGATTGGGTAAGGGAAATTTATGTTAGGAGTAGACAGAGTAGACAGAATGGACTTAATGGACTAAGTGGACTAAGTGGACAAGGTAGAGTGTCCATTGAGTCCACGTCGTCCACTAAGTCCACTTCTTATCCTGATTATCCTGAGATCGCAGCCAATGTCGCTTTGACACTGATCGCTGTAGCCAGTAGTCTGCTGGATCGGCAATTAGCAGCGCAGTCCAAAGCCTTTGAGCAAGAGGGCGGCTTCACGGAAAGGCTGTATCAGATACGTCAAAGGGCAAAGAGAAATCGATGAATAAAAGAAAGTATTGGATTGCTGGTCTTATTCTTCTGCCTGGAATTGCCTTTGTCGTTCTAACTCTAATCTTCCCTTTGCCTGAGGAGAAATTTGCTCCTCCGGCTTCAGTCATGGTTCTTGACAAAAGCGGCAGGCTGCTTTGCGCCTTTACAAGCAAGGACGGTAAGTGGAGGATGCAGGTCAAGCTGAAACAAGTCTCGCCATTCTTAAAGAAGGCTGTCCTGGCCTACGAAGACAAATGGTTTTACTGGCATCCCGGGGTAAATCCTGTCTCTCTTTTAAGGGCGGCTCTAATCAATTACAGGGCTTCTCAAGTAGTCTGTGGCGGATCAACAATTACTATGCAGGTGGCGAGGATGATGGAGCCAAGACCCCGTACATACAAGGCAAAGCTTGTCGAGATCTTTCGCAGCCTCCAGCTTGAGCTTACCCTTTCAAAGGATGAGATATTAGAGCTTTACCTGAATCTTGCCCCTTACGGTGGAAATATTGAGGGCGTGGCCGCGGCATCCTGGCTCTACTTTGGCAAAGATCCTTGTTCTCTGTCTGTAGGTGAGGCAGCCCTGCTCTGTGCCCTTCCTAAATCACCAACAAGGCTTCGGCCGGACCAGAGGCCGAAAGAGGCCAAAGAGGCTCAAGCCAAAGTCCTGGGCAGGCTCAAAGAATGCGGCCTTCTTACAGAGGCTAAACAGAAAGAGGCCATCGGAAGTAAGATCCCGGAGAGGAGACAAAGCCTTCCATTTGTTGCTCCTCATCTCTCTTCGGTTTTAGCTGCTAAATATCCCGAGAGGCCGGGAATAAAGAGCGCCATTGACTTCTCGATCCAGAGTTTGTGCCGGGGATTTCTCAAGGAACATCTTAGTTCCCTTAAAGAAGCAGGCATTACCAATGGAGCCTGTGTGGTCATTGAAAACAAGACCGGCGCTGTCCGGGCATTAGTTGGCTCCTATGATTTCTTTGACAAGAAACACTCCGGCCAGGTAAATGGGGCCATTTCACCCCGTTCTCCAGGCTCAGCCTTAAAGCCTTTCATTTATGCCTTAGCCTTAGATAAGGGCCTTATTTCGCCTGAGGGACTTTTGGCTGATGTGCCGGTTGACTACTCAGGATATTCACCTAAGAACTACGATGACAAGTATCGAGGAGCAGTCGAAGCAAGTGAGGCCTTGCGTCTCTCCTTAAATGTTCCGGCGGTCAATCTCTCGGCCGAGTTAAAGGGTGGGCTCTTTGATTTCCTAAAAGATGGAGGCATCACCACCTTAGAAAGGAAAGAAGCTGACTATGGTCTGCCGCTCATCTTAGGCGGCTGTGAGGTAAATCTCTTAGAGCTTACCAATCTTTATGCCACCCTGGCCAGGATGGGAAGCTTTAAGCCATATTGCCTGCTTGAAGATGATCCTCCAAAAAAAGAAGAGAGACTCCTTTCGAAAGGAGCATCCTTTATCATTACCCGGATGCTTTCTGAGGTAAGAAGACCTGACCTTCCAGCCTGCTGGGAGTTTTCTCTTAATCTCCCTAAGGTGGCTTACAAAACCGGAACATCCTACGGTCACCGTGATGCCTGGAGTATCGGATACAACCCGCAATACACCGTTGGCGTCTGGGTGGGAAATTTTAATGGCCAGGGTGTGCCCGAGCTTTCCGGGGCTACATCTGCGGCCGGGCTTCTCTTCGATATTATTAACGGCATAAGCAGCAGCTCTGTTGACTGGTTTGCGATGCCCGAGGATGTGGGAGAAAGAGAGGTCTGCGCTCTATCCGGAATGCTTCCTGGCCCTGCTTGCCAAGAGACCAAAGAGGAGATGTTCATCTTAGGCATCTCGCCAAACAAAAGGTGCGACATACATCAGGAGATAATAGTTGACGATAATACTAACTTTCGGCTCTGTCCACATTGTCGGCAAGAGAAAGAATATCACCAGGAGGTCATTGTTAAGTGGCCGGCCAAAATAGCTACCTGGAGACAGAAGAATGGATACCCAATAGAGGAGATACCGGCCCATCTTCCATCTTGCCCCACAATTTTAGCCGGTAAAAAGCCTGTTATCCACTCACCGTCAGAGAATTGCACCTACTACCTTCAGGAAGGATTACACAAGGAATATCAGAAGATACTCCTTGAAGCTTCGGTCTCAAATGAGGTGAAGAAGATATACTGGTTTGTAGATGGAGACCTTATCTCTACCTGCTCTCCTTGCGAGGGTGTTTTCTACTCTCCCGCTTTAGGTAAACACCGCCTGGTTTGCTTGGATGACGCAGGCCGCAGCTCAGAGATGAGTTTAATCGTCCATCCTTAGACAAGAAAAAATTAGCCGAGAGAGAACACAGAGAACACAGAGAAAGAATTTTTAAGTTCTCTAAGTTCTTATCTCTCTGTGAACTCTG